>ERZ791840.82-NODE-82-length-74088-cov-6.947942_pt1 | contig 74088 bp, 95 predicted proteins | sample MGYA00510291_ERZ791840 | MGnify/ENA primary metagenome ERZ791840 (study PRJEB30046, sample SAMN00715256) | human gut metagenome | study: EMG produced TPA metagenomics assembly of the A metagenome-wide association study of gut microbiota in type 2... | reverse complement strand
CTGGAGGCGTACCCATGAAAAAAGTAACCGTTGTTTATGATTCTTTTGCCTGTGTCGCCGATATTGAACCGGCAGAGCATAGCCTGAGCCTCATTCTGGAAGACGCAACAGCCGATCAACTGAAAGACGTACCGCTGCCGACCAACAGCGAGAGCGGACTGGAGGCAAACCGGTTATGTTATGCCATCAGATGGCTTGAGAGGCTGGCAGGCCGGTGGTTTGTGTACCCGTGCCCGATCAAGGCTATTTCCATTGAGGAGGCGGACGTGTGATGCATCCGCCCAATTTTCCCCGTCCTCCGCCCTGTAGCCCTGACCGAATACATAACAGCTATGTGGAAGTGAGGAACCTATGATCTTTTTTATTTTTGGCATTCTGGCCCTGCTGGCAGCGTTCTGCCTGTTCCGATCCGAATATAAGGCCGCTGCTATGATTCCTGGCGCTTTGGCCGTTGTTTTGATCGTTATTTCCTGTGTCTCGTTCGTGCCGACCGGCTACACCGGCATTGTGACCACCTTTGGCAAGGTCGAAAACGGCACCAAGGACGCAGGCGTTGTGGTAAAGGCACCGTGGCAGTCCATTGTCAAGATGGATAACCGGGTGCAGGAGGTCAGCATCGACCTCTCGGCGTTCAGTTCCGACATTCAGGAAGTGGCCACCAGCGTGACGGTGGGCTACCGGATCAATCAGGCCAATGCCATGACCATCTACAAAGAGGTGGGCCGCAAGTACGAGGATGTTCTGATCCTGCCCCGTGTCCCGGAGATGGTCAAGGCAGTTGTAGCACACTATAATGCCAGCAGTCTGATTTCCAACCGGGATGCCGTGGCAGAACAGATGGACGCGCAGCTGCGCAGTGTTTTGGCACAGTACAACATCGACCTCTCTTACATCAGCATCACGAATTTCGATTTCACGGATACCTTTACGGATGCCGTTGAAGCAAAGGTGAAGGCCCAGCAGGAAAAAGAAAAGGCCGAGACCGATGCCGAAAAGCGCCGCGTGGAAGCGCAGGCAACGGCGGACGCGGATCTGATCGCCGCAAAGGCTGAGGCCGAAAAATCCAAGGTGGCTGCGGATGCTGAGTTGTATGCCGCTCAGAAAAAGGCCGAGGCCAACGATGCTCTGACCGACAGTCTGGACAGCAATCTGCTGGAATACTACCGCATCACCGGCGTAGATGCACTGTGGGATGGCAAGCTTCCCACCTATGTGGGCGGGGAAAGCAGCGTCCCCGTCCTGAACGGTCTGAGCTGACCGTGCCCTCCAATGGTGGCAGGAGGTAAAACAAGAGCCACTGCCAGCGCATAGCGCAAAGAAAGGAGCTGATCCCATGGGAAGGATGGTCACTGTTGAGGAGTGGGCTGAGATCCACGGAAAAACGCCCGCCACCGTCAGGCGTAAGATCCACGCCAACGCATGGCCCGACGCAAAGCAGGCCACACTGGACGGGAAACTGGTGTGGATGCTTGACGAGGATTGGCTGTGGCCCCGCACCATGACCCCGACAAAGCAGGCAAAGCTGCTGTGCGAGATCCGCCGCCTGATGCCTCCCGTGGTCTACACTACCGCAGAGGAGGGCACAGTGATCTGCATGGTGCCCTGCACCCATCACACCCACGTTGCCAGCGGTGTGACCGCTGACGAGATGAATGATCTGTGGAGAGCTGCCCCCCCTCAGAGGGCCGCCGCACAGGCTGCCCTGCAATATGGCTGGCTGCACCCTCTCGCAGATCCGAGATCCTACAACGAGAGAGGAGAGCGTTTACATAATGCCTACAACCGCAAAAAGTAATGCGAAAAGCACCACCCGCAGAAAGCCCATTCAGAGCGCGCAGGAGCGCCCGGCGGCGCAGGTGGTACAGTTTCCCCTGTTTGCCCCCAAACCCCGCCAGACAGCCCCGCAGGAGGTGCAGGTGGTTATTTGCGAGTGTAGCGCGGATGCCGTGCGCGTCCGGCTGCTGCCTGACCCCGCTGCTGTCTGGTGCATGATGGATGAAACGTTTGGCACGCTGGGCTGGACGCGGCGCTACTACTTCGCAGATGGCCGCCTCTGGTGCGGCGTGGGCGTGTATCACCCGCTGATGAACAACTTCGCCATCAAGGATGCAGCTGCCCCGGCGGGCAAACTGCAGATTTCAAACCCCGACAAGTGGAAGGAAAACGGCAGCTTTCTGGCTGCTGCGGCCCTTTGGGGTGCCGGTGCTGATGTGATGGCGCTGCCTTCCCTGATCTTTGCCGCCGATCAAGTTGCTATTGACCCGGTGCACAAGCGGGCAAAGAACCCCAACGACCCGCCCACGGTGGTGGGCTACCGCCTGCACGGCGCTCTGACCGTGGACAAGCTGCTGCGGGCTGAGGATGGGCACATCATCGGTGTGCAGCTGCTGCAGGGGGAGCGCAAAGTGGTATGGCAAGCAGAGTAATCGGCCGCCTGCCGGTGGTGTATTATCCGCAGACCGGCAAGCTGGAAGTGGAAAACGCAGGGGAATTTGTGAAGAAACAGATCTACCAGCGTCTGGATGAGCTGGCACACGGTCAGCCACTGCATATCACCCTGACGGTGGAGCCGGTGAACAAAGCCCGCAGCACGGCACAGAACAGCCTTATGTGGGCACTGCTCACCATCATGGCCGATGCCTACAACGCCGGGCGCACCGGCGGTGTGACCCCGGAGGACTGCTATCTGGAGATGCTGGAGAAGTACGGGGCCAAGGTGGATTATCTGGAAGTCCCGGCGGGCGCTCTGGATATCCTGCGCGGCTGTTACCGGCTTGTCCATCTGGTAGAGATACTGGACGGCAACCGCTGCACGGTCAAGTGCACACAGGGCAGCTCCACCTTTACCACCAAAGAAATGAAGAACATGATAGACGGGATCTTTGACCGCCTCGCCGAGATGGGCGTGAGTGATCCCTTAGTGACTGCCTACTGGCAGGAGTGGAGTGAACCATGAAACGTAAACGTTTTGAAAAGCTGATGATCTCGCAGCACAAATCACAGGCTCGCGATATCCGGCAGTCCGTCCGTACCATCATCGAACTGCGCCACTACTCTGAGGGGCACAAGGGCATCCTGATGGTCTACAACGAAAAAGCCGAGTGCTTCACGGAGGCCACGCTGTACCCTTACGGCGAAATGTATGCCCGGATCCAGAGAGGTCAGGGCGCTATTGGAAAGGAGTCTTGACAGATGACCAAGAAAATGACCCACAAGCGCTTTTGCAAGCTGCTGATGGCTCACGGAACCGACCGGAACACCGCACGGGGCTTGGCGCAGTGTATCAACGTCGCCCGGCGGTATGACTTCATTGATGGGTTCACCGTTAAACTTTTCAACGGCCAGAAGTATCAGGTCGATAATGTGCACTCATACCGCGAGGCTTATGAGAGCACGCAAAAGGATGGGGTGCCGCTTGTCTAAAAGCATCATTCAGGCAGAAAAAGAGTGCTATATCTGCCGCCGCTGGTACGCCGTCAAGACCACCCGCGGGCTGGAGGAGCACCACATCCTTAACGGGCCGCTGCGCAGCTTCTCCGAGCGGCACGGCCTCAAGGTCTGGCTGTGTCACCGGCACCACAATGAACCGGGATACTCGGCGCACTTTGATGCCGGGCTTGCATGGGAGCTGAAGGTGACCGCCCAGAAAAAATATGAAGAACAGAACGGCCCCGGCGCACACGCTGCGTGGATGGCCGCTGTTGGAAAGGACTATCTCAATGCTTAACGTTGTAGCTATCATGGGCCGCCTCGTGGCTGACCCTGAACTCCGCACCACCCCGGCGGGCGTGAACGTCTGCCAGTTCCGCATTGCCTGTGATCGTAACTTTGCCCGACAGGGTGAGCAGCGGCAGGCTGATTTTGTAGATATCGTGGCATGGCGTGCGCAGGCTGACTTTGTGTGCAAGTATTTTTCCAAGGGCAGTCTGATCGCCATAAATGGCCGCATCCAGACCCGCAACTATCAGGACAAGAACGGCAACAACCGCACCGCCTTTGCCGTGGTGGCCGAAAACATCAATTTTGGCGGCTCCAAGGGCACCAACAAGCAGGTGGACGAGGGCGGTGAAGCGCCTCCGGCGGGATATCGGCCCAGTGAGCCCGCGCCGGAGCATTCCGAGAGCGACGATTTTGCAGTGATCGACGACAGCGACGACCTGCCGTTTTAATGGAGAAAGGCAAACAGGATGAGAACAGACGGATATGTTGTGGTGCAGCCGTGGATGGTGACAGACTACAACCTCAAAGGCAACAAACTCCTGATTTATGCCCTGATCTGGGGCTTTTCGCAGGATGAACAGTCCTGTTTTTATGGCTCCACCCGCTACATCACGGATTATTTCAAGCTGAGCGAGCGGGCCGTGGTTGATATTCTGAACGAACTGGTGGATGATGGGCTGCTTTGTAAGTGGTCTGAGCCGGTAAACGGCAGACCCACAAACCGGTATGCAGCGCTTCGCCCGGCAGAGTGTTCGTCTGCGTCTGATGGGTGCAAAAAGTGCACTAGTGCAGAAAATGCACCGGTGAACAATGTGCACCCAGATAGGTGCAGAAAGTGCACCTCTACCGGTGCAGAAAGTGCACCCAAGAAAGAAAAAGAGAAAGCTAATAATAATAAACCCCGCGCAGGGGCGCGAGAGGAGCCGGACAGTCTGACCGTGGCCGAGGTCTTTGACGAGTTTTCCCGCGGCGGCCCCGGCGGGCTGTATGACGCTTTGATGGATTTTGACCAGCACCGGCGTGAGCTGGCCAAGAAGGACAAGAAAAAGCTGTGGACGCCTCTGGTGGCAAAGAAGATCTGCAAGTCCATCAAGCGTCTGGTTGAAGAGTCGGGCGTTCAGGATCGCACCGGGTACGCCATTGCAATGCTGAATCAGAGCATCGAAAACGGCTGGACGGGTGTTTTTGCCGTCAAGGATTTTGTGGACAAGGCCCCGACAGTACATAATGCGCAGCCTGCGCCGGATAGGCCCCGCAAAATTACCAAGGACATGACCCTTGCGGATCTGCTGGGAGGTGTGAGCGCATGAGTGCCAGCAAGATCACCACGGCACAGCAGCATCAGCTGGCTGTGATCGGCGCTGCAATCCTTGACCCGGCGGCGTGCAAGGCCACCGTGGAGCGCCTGACACCGGCCATGTTTGAGGATGGCCCATACAGGCAGCTGTTTGGAGCCATCAAGCTGCAGCTGGACAGTGGCCACAATGTGGATGCAGTGATACTGGAGCGGATGCTGGGCGGCGATTTCCGGCCCCTGATCGTGGCCGCAGCGGAAACCGTGCCCACCATCAGCCATGTGCAGGACTATGAGGCACTTGTGATGGAGGACTACCGCAAGCGCCTGTTGGTGGAACTGGCCACCAGCGTGACACTGAGCGCAGCGGACGCAGACAGCATCTGCCGGGACATGAGCGAAGCCCTGAAAGTGCAGGATCATCTGCGCCGGGAGAGCGTGGACGCGAACGTCAAAGATTTTTCTGAGGTCTGGGACGAAACCATGCAATGGCTGCAAAAACCGGACACCAGCGTCAAAATGGCATGGCGCGAACTGGACGAGTTGGGACTGTTTGGGGAAAAGATGGTTACTGTGCTGGCAGGCCGTCCCGGCCACGGTAAAACAGACCTCGCTCTGGCTCTGGCCCTGCGCCTGAGCAACTGCGTCCAGACCTACTACCTGACCATGGAAGAGGATCGGCGCAAGCTGATGATGAGAACCATGTCCAAGCTGACCCGCATAAACAGCACACGCCTGAGAGACCGCAAGATCACCGAGGAGGAGCGGGAGAGCTTGAACAACGCTTTTGCCCTTATCAAGGGTCACACCGGCATGATCTACGATGACGGCACCCGCATGACCGTGGACGATATCCGCGCCCGCGTCATGAAGTACCGGCCCCGGATCGTCTTTATCGACCATATCGGCCTGATTGCGGACACTCAGCCGGGTCGCAAGGAGTATGAGCGACTGGCAGACGTGACCCGTCAGCTGAAAGAGCTGGCCATGGAAACCGGCATCACCATCGTGGAACTGGTGCAGCTGAACCGCAGCACCGACCGGAACGGTGGAGCCAAAAAGGCAGCGCTGGGAGATTTGCGCGGCTCTGGCACCATTGAGCAGGACGCGGATGCCGTTGTGTTCATCGAGAGCGAGGTTACAGGAGAGCGCCGCCTGCAGGGGCCGAATGATTATTTTGAGGTCAGTCTGCGGGTGAGCAAAAACCGAGAAGGCGAAACAGGCCGGGTGCCCATGTGGTGGCAGCCTCAGTATCATGAGTGGCAGCCCGCGCCTGATCCGTCCGAAAATTACAACGAGGATGATTTTATACCCGCAGACCATGAGGATGGCCCGGCGGGGTGGTGAGGAGGACAGGAATGGATGAGGTGGTTCGCGCCTGCTGCCCTTTGTGCGGTGGGGAGATCATAGTTTCCGAGTATTACCAGAAATCGTATGACTACAAAGTCCTGAAGAATGGGAAAATGTCCAAGCGGTACATTGTCACAGACGCTGGCTCCATGAGCGCAAGGACAGCAGCGTGTGGCAATCTCTGCGGCGCATACTGGGAGGAGGATGATTTTGACATTGCCGAGGACGGGACATTTTACGATAAAAAATATACAAAAATGGAGGGTGACACATGATCGGGAAAATCTGGATTCAGGCAAACATGAACGAGAACGGTATTGTTGATCTGCTGGTTGCGCCGGGCGTAGCTGATAAGATTAAGGGTGTCGATATCTACGAGATCGGCAGCCCTGCCGTAAAATGCGAATTTGAGAGAGATAGAGAGGATGACCATGGAGAACAAGAAGTACATTGACGCTGACGCTTTAGAACTCGCATACCGGAGAATAAAAGACGCTGAAAGTCTGGGAGAGCATAGCGGTGGCTATGTTTACAATCGGCTGTTTGAAACACTGCTGCTGGCCCCGGAAGCATTCCCAGCGGGCTGGCCGGAATGGATCAGAACGGCAGAGAGAAAGCCAACCGCAGAGGACGCAAACGAGGGAGGCTGTGTCCTGAGCATCAATGTTAACCCCGGCGACATGAACACAACAAATTGGCCGTGGAATATGGTGGCAGCTTTCCCGGATAACCTTCCGGTCTGGATGCCGTTGCCTAAAAAGCCGTATCTGGGAAAGGGAAGATAAACAATGATGAATGCAGCATACATGGCCCTTGTTGTGATGGCGTGGGCGCTTGCCATTGCTCTGGCTGGGGGCGTTGCGCTTTTCCTCGTAGATGTGGCACTGGAAATCTACGAGGAGCATTTTAAGCACTGGTAATGGAGAACAACATGGAATTTCCGAACAAAAAGTATTCTGTCATATATGCAGACCCACCGTGGAGCTATCGGCAGAAGGGAGCCAAAGGCAAGAAACAGGGATATGCAGCACAGCATTACAACACCATGACCACCGAGGATATTTGCACGCTGCCTGTTCACCAGCTTGCGGGGGGGGGCTGCCTATTATTCATGTGGGCAACGTTCCCGACACTCCCGGACGCGCTTAGAGTCATGGAGGCGTGGGGGTTTACTTACAAGACAGCCGCCTTTGTCTGGGTTAAGAAATACAAGTGCGGTAAAAATTTCGTTGGGATGGGCGCATACACGAGAGCAAACGCGGAGATCTGTCTGCTGGGCGTGACACCGGACTTCCGGGCAGGCACCCAGATAAAGAGCCGCTGCGTGCAGCAGATCATTGAGGCACCCATACAGGCGCACAGTGTAAAACCTGACGAAACCCGGCGGCGCATTGTGGAGTTGCTGGGAGATGTGCCCCGCATTGAACTTTTTGCCCGTCAGCGTGCGTCCGGCTGGGACGCATGGGGAGATCAGACCCCGGAGGATGGCGACCCGAATATTTAACAACAGGATCACGAAAGGGGAAAACGTCCGATGGCCTATGAAGAAAAAAAGGAATGGCTACAACGTTACAAGGTAGCCCGGCAGCTGTTCGGCTTTCGTCTGCAGCAGTTGAAAACAGCAAAGACAGATGCCGGGCGCATAACTCAGAATATTTCTCCTATCCCCGGCGGGGCCGGTGACGGTCAAGCCCTGCCGAGGGCGGTTGAACGCATCCAAGAGGCAGAAGAACGCGTAACCGCTCAGGCTGCTATCTGTGACGAGATCTATGAGGAAATCATGGCAGCACTGAACACGCTGGCCGACCTGTGTGATCGTGATATCCTATTCCGCAAATACATTAAATTCCAGAGTTGGAGCGAAATAATGCAGGGGACAAACTTGTCGAGGAGTGCCGTGTTGGCCCACCACCGGCAGGCAATCGAGAGCCTACAAGTGAAAGGTCAGGACTAATCTGGACTAAAATGGACTAATCTGGACTAGAATGGACTAATCAGGACTTGAATGCACCTTAACCAGCTGATAATATTAAACTGCAAAAGCCGTAAGGAACCGGAGCACACCGGCCACCTACGGCTTTTGTATTGCCCGGCTGACACAGAGGATCACCTTTCCCGACCAACAGCCTGAATGTACCAGCCGGGCAATTCTTATTTTGTTATCCGCGGCACTGTCAGGGTCTGCACCCCGGCGGGGCCATTGGATAAATATAGGTCATTGTAGCATCATCCTCAGTGCGTGGCAGCATACAGCCAAGCGGGTTCCTTATCATCCTGCCCAGTAAGCTGCCGCTGCGGGCAGCTGCGCACTGACCGCGAAATCCCGCCGTTCGGATCTTCCGGGCGGCTTTTTTGATACCCCCGGGCCTGCAAAGCACCCCGGGGGCTTTTTATACCCTGCCCCCTCCTGCAGATGCCCCACCCCTGAAAAGGCCCGGGGTGTGCCAGAGAGGTGCGGGAGCATCCGGCCTGCACAAATCTGTGCGGGCTTTTCCCCATTAGAAGGAGGTGTGCAGCATGGGCAATCCGCGCTATGCCAACGGCCAGCTGCGGCGCAAGCACCGTGCGCGGCTGCGTGCAATGGGCTGCGAATGCGGCATCTGTCACGGACGTTTCGGGCCGATTCATTACGATGAGCCTTCGGACGCACAGCATCCTTTGTCTTTTGTGGTGGACGAGATCAAACCTGTATCCAAGTGGAGACAGTTCGGCTACCCGTCCGCGCGGGCCGCTGCAGAAGATTGGTCGAATCTACAGGCCGCACATTGGTTCTGCAATGCACAGAAAGGTAATAAAACCGCCGAAAATGGCCCAAAACAGGCTAAAATCGTGCGGATTCCGCACGTTTCAGACGGCAGTTGGTGAGGGTGGGGAGGGGCCCCCTCCCGTGCCCTCGGCGACCCCAGTGCCGTCAGCGCCGATTTACACACAGGGAAAATTTGAAAGGGGGTGTTTCTGGCCTATGGCGACCATGAAAAGCATCACGGCCCGGGGCACCCGGCTGGAGCAGCTCAAGCAGCTGGCAAAGGTGCTGGCAACCGGCATCGACGCCTGCGAGGACTGCCGGGCCCTGCCCCAGCTGACCAAGCAGTATCGGGAGACCATCCGGGAAATTGAAGAGATCGAAGGAGCAAAGGATGACACGGACGAGATCGGCGCGATCCTCGCGCAGCGAGAGCATGATGGGAAGTCAGGAGCCGTCCGCACGTATCGCACCGGAGTATCCGGCGACTGACGGGCAGGACGCCGTGCGCATCCTGCGGGCTGGCGGCACGGTGCTGGATCCGTGGCAGAGCGACATTCTGGACGACTGGATGAGCCGCACAGTGTCCGGCAAATGGGCAGCGCCTACGGCAGGCGGCAGCGTCCCCCGCCAGAACGGCAAGAGCCTGCTGGTGCAGGGACGCTCCGAAGCCGGGATGCTGCTGTTCAATGAGACGGTCATTTACACCGCCCACCTGCAGAAAACCGCCACCGAGACTTTTGAGGAAATGCGGGCCTTTTTTGAAAGCCCGAAGCTGCGCCGTCATGTGGCCGAGATCAAGACTGCACTGGGCCGGGAGCAGATCATCCTGAAAAGCGGTGCCCGCATCAAGTTTCTGGCCCGCACCCGCAACGGCGGACGCGGCCAGCACGGCGACCTGCTGATCTTTGACGAGGCGCAGGAGCTGGACGAGACCGCGCAGGGCTCTTTCCTGCCCGCCATTTCTGCCAGCCTGAACCCGCAGACCATCTACGTGGGCACGCCGCCCGGCCCCGACGCCGTGGGCACCGTGTTCCGCGCCCTGCGCAAACGCGCACTGGACGGCGAAGCGAAAAAGGCCGCATGGTTCGAGTTCTCGGTGCCGGAGATCGGCGATGTGAAGGACCCTGCACGCTGGGCCGCAGCAAACCCGGCATTGGGGCGGCGCATCCAGTTCTCCACCATCGAGGGCGAAGCCGAACAGCTGGACCCGGACACCTTTGCGCGGGAGCGGCTGGGCTGGTGGAGCCCGGAGATCACGGAGCATCTGGATTACGCCATCGACCGCAAGGCATGGGAAGCCTGCGCCAGCGAGGACGAGAAGCCTGAGGGTAAGACCGCCTACGGTATCAAGTTTGCCGCCGACGGCAGCGCCGTCTGCCTGTGCGGCGCGGTGATCCCGAAGGAAGGAGCCGCGCGGGTGTCGCTGCTGGAAATGCGCCCTGCCGGTCAGGGTCTGGCATGGCTGGCCGACTGGCTGAACGACCGGTACGGCAAGGCCAGCTGTGTGGTCATTGACGGCCGCAACGGCGTGGATGTGCTGATCGACCGCATCAAGGATGTGTGGAGGGCAAAGAACTCGGTGATCCGGCCCGCCGCAAAGGACGTGATCGCCGCCGTCAGCGGCTTCACCAACAGCATCAGCGAGGGCACCCTGACATGGTACAAGCCCCAGACCGTGCTGGACGAAAGCGCCGTCACCGCCGTCAAGCGCCCCATTGCGGGCGGTTTCGGCTTTGGCGGGGACAACAGCCTGCCGGTGGAAGCCTGTGCACTGGCGCTCTGGGGAGCCAAGACCAGCCGCCGCGACCCCACCCGCAAGATGAAGATCGGTTAAGAGGAGAACTATGCAGACTTTGAATTTCGGCTATGTGCAGGGGCTGACGCAGGATGAACAGAAACAGCTGCGTGACCTTGCCGATGCCTACAACTACCACCAGAGCCGCAATGCCGCCAAAGACAAATATTACGAGGGGCATATCACCCTGAACGATGTGAATCTTGGCATTGCCCTTCCGCAGGGGCTGCGCAATCTGGAGGTAGGCTGCAGCTGGGGTCAGAAAGCCGTGGACGTGCTGGCGGCACGCTCCATGTTTGACGGCTTTGTGGGCAGCGGCGGTAGCCTCGAAAGCCTTGCAAAACTGGTCAAGGACAACCGTCTCGTGGCCGAGTACGCCAAGGCCTGCCGGGACGAGCTGAAGTACGGCTGCGTATTCGCCACCCTGTCTGCGGATGCAGGCATCGGCTGCAGAGTGCGATTTCATTCCCCCGTCATGGCGTCGGCCCTTTGGAGCGGCGAGAAGGGGCGCATCGACTGCGGCATGGCCATCATCGACACTGTGAAGGACGAGCATTTTGAAGGCGTCTGGCGCCCCACACTGGTGAACTTCTACACAGACACGGACTTGATCGTGCTGCGCGGCAACGGCAGTTTCTGGGCGGCGGAACGCAAGCCCCACAAGATGGGCCGTCCGCTGATGGAGCCGCTGATCTGGAACGCCACCAACTCCAAGCCCTTTGGCCGCAGCCGCCTGAAGCGCCCCATCCGGGCACTGATCGACGATTATGTGCGCACCGCTGCCAACGCTGCCATTGCGCTGGAGTTCGACACCACCCCGCAGAAATACGTTCTCGGTGTGACCGATGAGCAGTATGACGCCATCGTTTCCAACAAATTCAAAACCTACATGGGCGCTCTGATCGCGGCCACCTCCAACCCGGAGACCGGCGAAAACCCGGAGTTCGGCCAGCTGGCGCAGGGCAATCTGACGCCCCATGTGGAAAAAATGCGCATGACGGCAACCCAGTTTGCAGCGGCCACTGGCCTGACCGTCACCGACGTGGGCGTGGTGAATGATGCCAACCCCACCAGCAGTGATGCCATCCTTGCCCAGAGCCAGACGCTGGTGCTGCTGGCACAGCAGCTGAACACCGGCAACGGCGACGCCCTGCGCACCATTGCCTGCATGGCGCAGGCCGTGGCACGGGGCTGTGCGCTTTCCGACCTGACCGAAGAGGAGACCGGCATCATGGCGCACTTCAAGAATCCGGCCATGCCCAGCGTGGCCGTGACGGCGGATGCTGCCATCAAGATTGCATCTGCCCGGAAGGAGTTTGCCGGAACGGATACTTTTCTGGAAATGATCGGCTTCGATCAGGCGGATATCCGGCGCATCAAGGCACAGGAGCAGCGCCAGCGCGGCCAGAAACTGCTGATGGAGATGGAAAATGCAGATCTCAGCGAAAACGTGGAATGAGTACATCACCCGACTGTCCCGGCTGAACCAGAAAGCCGGGCAGCTCATGCGGGAATACATAGACGCCCACGGCACTGCCGACACGGACGACCTTGTGGCCTACGCTTACGGCCTTGTGACGAAATACGGCGAGGGCAGCACAGAGCTGGCCTGCCAGATGTATGAGGCACTGGCTGAGGCGCAGGGTGTGTATGTGCCCGCCGCAGAGCCTGCCGCTACCGCCAGCTACAGCGAAGTGGCCCGCATGGTGAGCGCTACCAAGGACCAGAACCCCGCCAACCTTCCAAACGGCGTCAGCCGTCTTGTGAAGCGTGCCGGTGCGGACACCACCCTGAAAAACGCCATTCGTGACGGCGCGGAATGGGCATGGATTCCCCACGGCGACACCTGCCCTTTCTGCATCACGTTGGCGTCCAACGGCTGGCAGAAAGCCAGCGACAAGGTGCTGAAGGGCGGCCACGCGGAGCATATCCACGCCCATTGTGACTGCGAGTTTGCGGTGCGGTTCCGTTCCGACACCACTGTGGCCGGGTACGATCCGGACAAGTATTACCGGCAGTACCAGGAAGCGGGCGGCGACATCAACAAAATGCGCCGCATTGATTACGCTGCCAACCGGGAGCGCATCAATGCGCAAAAGAGGGCGGCGTATGCGGCGCAGGCATACCGCAAGGATCTGGGGGCAGCCAGTAAGATCACACTGACCCGCAGAGCGGAAGCTGTTGAAATCTCTGTGAAGCAGGTCGAATCTTACAAAACGCCGGTTTTTGTTTCAGATAAAGCGTCTATCAAGCCCAAGGCGCTGCATGAGGTCAACCAGAACACAGAGCACGCATTGACCGACTGGGGCGTAAGCATTGACCGCAAGCCTAAAATCGTGATCGTCAGTGATGACGAATTGCGCGGTGCAGTGGGCGTCTATGACCCCTGCGAGAATATCGTTTACTACGCTGAAAGCATCGGCAAGAAGGCAGTGCAGGAAGCATCCGGCGGTGCTGGTGCCGTTGAAGCTCATGAAATGTGGCACATGAAGCAGGCAGAGGATTTCCGGCAATTCGGCTGGACGATCACCCGCGAAAATCGCGGGGAGTATCTCGATGCTCTGTGCAAAAAGTGCAGGGAACGCATTGACAAACTTGGCATTACGCGCGATAATGTAGGAGAAATCAGCAAATATGCTGCTGATATGTATTTAGGCGACCGCTTTGATGAAGTCGAGGCGGAATTTATGTCGTTAAGGAGGCGAACGTAACATGTGCATATTGGGTTATCCCCCGGAAATTCAAAAGTTAGTCGATACGTTTGATCCTTACCGTACAGCAATTCTTGAAAAAGACTTTTCTGCTGTTCCTGAGGAAGCGTTGAAAGCGTATCATAAATTTAAAAACTGGGCCTGGGAACAGGATCAGTAATTGAACCACGATGCACGCGCACCGTGGTTTTCTTTTGCCCATTTTTACAGAAAGGAACGAACCATGAAAAAGATTCTTCTCGCCCTTGCGCTGGCTGCATCCATTCTGCTGTGCGGCTGTTCCAGTGAAGCCGAAAAGGCCAACTACAACATCTCCAAGCAGGCAGATTACTTCGAGAGTGAGCGCAAGATCACCGTCTACAACGCCCGTACCGACAAGGTGATCATGGAAGCCGAGGGCTACATGTCCATCTCCAACAACTCAAACAATGAGCTTGTCTGCACGGTGAAGGTCGGCCCGGATTCCTACCGCAAGAACTACATCTATCTGAACGACTACACCATGTATGTGGTGGAGGACATCACCGGCACGCATACCGACCCGTACCACTACAAGCTCTATTTCCACACGGACGTATTGCCGAGCGTAGAGACCAAGCCGTAACCCACACCTAGCCATCCAAAGCACTGTGCAAAATTTGCCCAGTGCTTTTTTCATGCCGTCTTAGCTCATTCTGGAAGAGCGCCGGTCTCCAAAACCGGAAGCGGGAGGTTCGATACCTCCAGACGGCGCCATGCGGCGGGCGGCGCGTACCCCGCCCAAGACCGGATAACTGACAGAGAACAGTGTAAAAAACTGAGGTCTCACACACGAAAGGAGTTTCCACCATGAAGCGTGAAGACGTGAAGAACAAGATCCCCGGCATCACCGACGAACAGCTCAACTGGATCATGCAGGAAAACGGCGCAGACATCAACCGGGAGAAGTCTGCCGCCACGGCCCTGCAGACCCAGCTGGACAACGCAAACGCTCAGCTCAAGACCGCGCAGGACGGCCTGAAAGCCTTTGACGGCGTGGACGTGGCAGGCCTGCAGGAACAGGTCACCAAGCTGAAGGCCGACATGAAGGCGCAGGCCGAGGGCTTTGCCTTTGACAACGCGCTGGACACTGCCATCCTGGGCAGGAAGGGCCGCAGCGTCAAGGCGGTGCGTGCTTTGCTGAATCTGGACGCCCTGAAGGGCTCTGCTGACCGCAGCACCGACATTGCCAAGGCGCTGGACGATGCCGCAAAGGCCAACCCATGGGCGTTCGGCGATGGACAGCCCGGGTACCCTGACGTCAGGGATGGCGGAGACCCGCATCACACCCCCACCGGCTCTACCAGCGAGCAGTTTGCAGACTGGTTTGCGCAGGTGACCAAGTAACAAAGGAGTATTTTTATGGCGACTGATATCAACCGTACCACCTCTATTGCCCTGCCCGGCGAGGTATCCAGCGAGATCCTGCAGAAAACGCAGGAAAGCTCCGCGGTCATGTCTCTGGCCCAGCAGATCAAGCTGCCGGGTCTGGGCGTGACCATTCCCGTTATCACCGGCGACCCGGAAGCCGCATGGGTGGCTGAGACCGAAAAGAAGCCGGTCAAGCGCGGCACGCTGGACACCAAAATCATGCAGCCCTACACGCTGGCCGTGATCGTGCCCTTCTCCAACCAGTTCCGCCGCGATGTGCCCGCACTGTACAAGCAGTTGGTGAGCCGTCTGCCGCTGGCTCTGGCACAGAAATTCGACGCTACTGTGTTCGGCGGCGTCACCGCGCCCGGTTCCAACTTTGATACCCTGAAGAGCTGCACCGCGCAGGAGATCGGCACCGATGCCTATGCCGGTCTGGTGGCCGCTGACGCCGACATTGCCGAGCACAACGGCATCCTGAACGGCTGGGTGCTGTCCCCCAAGGGCAAGGCGCTGCTGCTGAATGCTGTGGACGCCAACAAGCGCCCGCTGTTCATCAACAGCGTGGCCGAGGGCGCAGTGCCCATGATCCTGGGCTCCAAGACCCTGCAGAGCAAGGGTGCTTACGTCTCCGGTACCCCCAATGTGGTTGGCTTTGCCGGTGACTGGACGCAGGCAATGTACGGCACTGTGGAGGGCGTGCAGATCGCCATCGCAGATCAGGCTACGCTGCAGGATGGTGAAAATATCATCAACTTGTTCCAGCAGAACATGTTTGCCGTGCGTGCCGAGATCGAGGTGGGCTTCCGCTGCGACACCACCGTGTTCAACAAACTGACCAAGGCGGCAGGCTGATGGTGGAGTTCATCAATCAGCTGACCGGAACGGCCATGTACGTTGCTGAGGAGCGTGCGGCAGAGTACGCCGCCGCAGGCCATAAGCAGGTGGCGCGGGATCCTCCCGCAGCCGCTGCGGCTGAAAAGCCCAAAACCGCCCGCAAGGTCAAAGCAAAGTGAGGTGCCGCCATGCTTTACGCTGAAGTGCAGGACGTGGAAGCAGGCTTCCGCGCCTTGTCCCGAGACGAACAGACGCAGTGCGCCGCACTGCTGGCCGAAGCGGCCGTGATCATCGACAGCTACAACCCGGATGCAGGCGAAGACGCCAAGCGGGTGGTCTCCTGCCGGATGGTGCGCCGTCAGCTGGGCGAGAGCGACAGCGGGGTCTCCTTCCCCATGGGCTCCACGCAAGGCACGGCCACGGCGCTGGGCTACAGCCAGAGCTGGACGATGAGCGGCGGCTCTTCCGGTGAGCTGTATCTTTCCAAGTTGGAAAAGAAGCTGCTGGGCGTTGGCAGCCGCATCGGGGCACACAGCCCGCTGGAGGACTTATGTTGAAAGGGATCGATGTCACTCTCTACACCAAGACCCAGACCGGCGAGGATCGCTTCCACGACCCCATTTATGAGGAAACGCCTGTCACCGTGCACAATGTGCTGGTGGGTGAGCCCTCTGCCGAGGAGATCACCACCGAACTGCAGCTCACCGGGCGGCGGCTGGCCTATACGCTGGCTATCCCCAAGGGCGACACCCACGACTGGGCGGACGCAAAGGTGGAGTTCTTCGGTCAGACCTTCCGCACCTGCGGCGGCGTTGTGCAGGGCATCGAGAGCATGATCCCGTTGCGATGGAACAAGAAAGTGCAGGTGGTGCAGTTTGAGTAAGGTGAAGATCAAGCTGAACAGCTCCGGCATCCGGGCGCTGCTGCGCTCCCCTGAAATGCAGGCGGTGCTGAAAGACCGTGCCGACACCGTGAAGGACCGCTGCGGCGATGGCTACGAATCCTATGTGGCCCCCACCCGCGCCGTGGCTGTGGTGGAGACCGCTTCCCGCAAGGCCTATGACGACAACTCGGCCAACAACACCCTGTTGAAAGCCGTCTCCGGCAGCCGCAGCGGCGCAACCGTGCACGAGCACAAGCGCCGCCTGAAAGATGGGCGTGTCATCACAGTGAGGAGCTACCAGAGAAAGAAATGATCGAAGAAGTCATCTTGAACTACCTGCGGGAAAATGCCTTTTCCTGCTACATGTCCATGCCGGAGAAGCCCTCCGGCAATTTTTGTATCCTCGAAAAGACCGGTGACAGCCCGGACGAAGGCATTTACACGGCCACGCTGGCGGTGCAGTCCTACGGCAGCAGCGATTTTTCTGCCGCCCAGCTGAGCCATTTTGTGGTGCAGGCTATGCTGGACGCCGACACTCTGCCGGAAATCGTCTCCTGCGACCTTGTCACTGAGTACAATTTCCCGGATACCACCCGCAAACGGCCAAGATATCAGGCCGTTTTTTCTATTACACATTACTGAAGAAAGGAAGTATCTCTATGGATGCAAAAAATGTAAGCGCCGCAAAGCCCAAGGTGGGCGGTGCCGTCTGGCGCGCACCTCTGGGCACCCCGCTGCCCACGGATGCAAAGTCCGCACTGAACGAAGCCTTTGAATCGCTGGGCTACATTTCCAGTGACGGCCTGACCAACTCGAACTCTCCCAGCAGCGAGAACACCACGGCATGGGGCGGTGATACCGTGCTGACCCAGCAGACCGAAAAGCCGGACACCTTCGCCTACACCCTGCTGGAAGCCCTGAACCCGGCGGTGCTCAAGTCCGTCTACGGCGATAAGAACGTTGCCGGCACGCTGGAGACCGGCATCACGGTCAAGGCCAACAGCGACGAACAGCAGGACTGCAGCTGGATCGTGGACATGGTGATGAAGAACAACGTGCTCAAGCGCATCGTGATTCCGGATGCGGCAGTGTCTGCCGTGGGCGATATCGTCTATTCCAACGGTGCGGTGGGCTATAACACCACCATCACCGCGGTGCCGGACACCAAGGGCAACACCCACTACGAGTACATTCTGGGCGGCACTGCCGCCACCCAGTCTGCCGCCGAGAGCACCGCAGACAATAAGGAGGTAAAGGCATGATTGCAAAAACGGAATCCGGTTTTGAGATCGAGCTGGACGATGAAGCCATGAACGACGTGGAGCTGGTGGAGGCCATCGTGGAAATGGACACGGACGGTACCAAGCTGTTCTATGTGGCGGACCGCCTGCTTGGCAAGGAAGGCAAGAAGAAGCTCTACGACCACCTGCGTGACGCCAAGGGCCGCGTGCCGGTGGCTGCCTTTGGTGCAGCGATCGGTGAACTGATCCGCAGCTTTTCCGCAGGAAAAAACTCTGCATCCTCTCCGAACTGATCGCATCGGACGAGGACGCGCTGATCTGCGATTTTGCGCAGTATTACCACGTTCTGGACTGGCGCAGCCTGCCGCCGCGTCTGGCGGCCACCCTTGCTGCAGGTCTGCCGGAGAGCAGCCGCAGTATGCTGCGGCTGGCCGGGCAGCGGGTGCCTATAGAAGATCAGCTGCAGGCATCTGCTGCCGACACGCTGAACCGCATCGAGTGGTGGCTGCTGGGCAAGCCCGGCAGGCCGCCCAAGTCCATTCTGGAAGCTCTGACCGGCACAGGCTCCGGCAGCGACACGGAGGATGTGCAGAGCTTTGCCAGCCCGGAAGAATTTGAAGCGGCCATTGCTGCGCTGAGAGGAGGTTGATGGAGATGCCGGACAAAATCGAGATGGCAAAAGCCTATGTGCAGATCGTGCCGTCGGCAGATGGCATCCGGGCTGCACTGACTGACGTTTTTGACGAAGAAACGGACGGCTTAGGTGCAAAGGTTGGCCAGAGCATTGGTGCCCAACTGGTCGGCACTATCAAAAAAGTGCTTGCCGCCGCTGGCATCGGCAAAATCATCAAGGATTCCATCGACATGGGCGGTGCCCTGCAGCAGAGCATCGGCGGCATTGAAACACTGTTCGGTGCAGGCGGCAAGAGCATGGAAGAATATGCCCAGTCCGTGGGCAAATCGGTGGATGCCGTTAAAGACGAATATGCATCCCTGATGCAGTCCCAGCAGACCGTTTTTGACAATGCAGCGCAGGCCTACAAGACCGTGGGCCTTTCTGCCAACGACTACATGGAGCAGACCACCAGCTTTGCGGCCAGCCTGCTTTCCAGCGTGAGCGAGGATACCAATGCCGCCGCCCAGCTTGCCAACATGGCCATGGTGGACATGGCCGACAACGCCAACAAGATGGGCACGGATATGCAGGATATCCAGAATGCCTATCAGGGCTTTGCCAAGCAGAACTATACCATGCTGGACAACCTCAAGCTGGGCTATGGCGGCACGCAGGCCGAGATGCAGCGTCTGCTGACCGATGCGGAGCGGATCTCCGGCGTCCATTATGATCTGGGCAATCTGGCCGACATGTACAGCGCCATCCATGTGATCCAGCAGGAGATGGACATTACCGGCACAACGGCGAGAGAAGCCGCCACCACCCTGACCGGCAGCTTTGCGGCCATGAAGGCAGCGGCGCAGAACGTGCTGGGCGATTGGAGCGCCGGCGCAGATCTGACGGCACCCCTGCAGGCACTGACAGACACGGCCCGGACCTACCTTGTGGGCAACCTGCTGCCCATGATCGGCAACGTGCTGCAGGGCATCCCGCAGGTCATTTACGGCCTTGTGCCCGAAGTGGTGCAGACCGGCACCGAGCTTCTCGGCTCTCTGGCGCAGGGCTTCACGCAAGGCATCCCGGATTTTCTGGCGAATGCTCTGCCGCAGCTGCTTTCCTTTACGGAAAACCTGCGGGAAAATGCCGGGGAGTTCGTGAACGCCGGTCTGGACATGATCACCCAGCTGGCCAACGGCCTAATCGCGGGCCTGCCGGACCTCATCGCCTATGTGCCGGATATCATCATCAATATCTGCGGCATCATCAACGACAATATGCCGAAGCTCCTTGCAGAGGGCGTCTCACTGGTGGTGCAGCTGGGCGTGGGTATCGTAAAGGCTGTGCCCGACCTGCTGGCCAACTGGAAGAAGATCCTGCAGGCAGTGCTCTCGGTCATTTCTGCAGTGAATTGGCTGAACATCGGCAAGAACATTCTCACCGGTGTGGCCAACGGCGTCAAGAGCATGGGTTCTTCCATGCTGAATGCCTTCAAGGGCGGTTTTTCCAGCGCCCTGGCATGGATCAAGAGCCTGCCCTCGCAGGCGGTGCAGTGGGGCAAGAATCTGATCCAAAGCTTCATCAACGGCCTGACCGGCAAGGGTAAAGCGGCGGGTATCGCTACCGCAGCCACTGCCGGTTTTACCATCGCCGGTGTTGCCAGCCGTGACGAGCTGGCCGACTGGTCCTCTGCCAACACCGATCTGGCCGACAGCGCCCGGACCGTGGAGGATATCGCTATCCCGGCCTATACCAAGTCCGGCAATGCGGCAGCCGCCGCAGGGAAAGCAGCGGGCACAGCCGCAAAGGCCGCCGCATCGGTGGTCAACTCTTACTCTGACACGGTGACCGAGGTGCTGGGCAAAGTGACCCGCACCACCCAGACCGTAAACGAGGAGCTTTCCAACGGAAAGAAGCAGCAGACCCAGACCATCGCCGAGACCAGCCGTCAGCTGGTGAACGGTGTGCTGAAGGATATCAAGACCGTTACCAGCATTGCTGCCGACGGCAAAAAGACCGTGCAGCAGACCATGGAGACGGTGCGGGAGATGGCCAATTCGGTCACATCGACCTTTGACACAGTGGTAAACGGCATTGCTACCAGCACCAAAACCATCAAGGAAACACTGACCGACGGCACCGAGACCACAAAACAGGTCATCACTGAGACGAAGAACAAGGTGCTGAACGGAATGCTGGTCACGGTGGAGCGTGCCAAGACCATTGCCGCCGACGGCGGTGTGCAGGTGGCTGAGACCATCAAGAAAGCATCTGCAGATACCTTCTCCGGCCTGACAAAGGGCTGGCAGGAAGAGGCCGACAAGGGCGTGCTGGGCACCTTCGGCACGTTGTACAAAGCCGTGAAGAGTCAGGACTGGCTCAGCGTCGGGCAGTGGGTCATTTCCACCCTGTACAACGGTCTTGCACCGGAGACCAAGCTGCTGATCGACGACTTCGGCAAGAATCTGATCCAGCAGGTCAACGGTTTTCTGGGCGAGGGCATCAGCCAGCTGGCCAATGGCGCGTGGGACCTCGGCACCCAGATTTTCGACGGCTTGACCGGCGGCTTTGGAGATGTGGTCAGCCAGTTCTCCGGCCTGGGCAGCACGCTGCTGGACATTTTCGGCGGTCTGCAGGGCCCGTTGAGCGCGGCGGCGCTCGCCCTCAGTCAGGGCCTGCAGGGCGGTCTGATCTCTGCATTCCCGGAGATCCTGGCCTCGCTGGGCGGCTTGATCGGTGCCATCGGCGGCGCGTTCGTGGCAATGCTGCAATCCATCGGCATGGCGCTGCTGCCGACCGGATTCGGGACCCCGAAGGGCCTGCTGATGATCGCAGCGGGCGTTGCTCTGGTGGCTGCGATCGCGGCCATCGTTGCATCGCTCGGCGGTGCCTTCAAGAAAAAGAGTACACCCGGCACAGGCAGCTCTTCCAGCAGCGCCGCAGGCAGCACCATCACCGAGGCTTCCAGCAGCCTGTGGGACTACGAGAAGAAAGCTCCGCTGCCCCAGCGCACCCAGCGGCCCAATATCGAAGTGAACCAGTACATCTACAGCAAGGCGCAGACGGCGGCGGACCTGATGCGCGAAGCACAGTATGAGCAGGAAAGGGCGGTGCTGCAGGGTGTTTGACGCTGTTTTTACCTCCAGCACCGGACAGAGCTTTGCCTTTGGCTACAAGGCCAGCGTGCTGTGGAGCTGTGACCCGCTGGGCGACCTGCCCGTGGATCTGGAAACCAGTCAGGGTTATCAGCAGGTGGGTGCTCCTGTGGAGAGCCGCAGCATTTCCGGCGTCACCCGCACCATCACCGGGCGTATCCTGCGCAATGCCGATTACTGCAAGCGTCAGCTGCGGGACGTGTTTGCGCCGGGCGTGACCGGGCGGTTCACCGTGGCCGGGAAATACTGGTGTGACGCCGAGGTGCAGCGCTGTCCGGCCATCAGCGCGGCGCTGCTCTGGCCCACCTTCAGCTTTCAGCTGTACTGCCCCAACCCCTATTGGCACAGCGTAGAGGAAACGCTGGCCGCGACCATCAATGTGACACCCGTGTTCCGCCTGCCGGTGTGCTACGACGCGCACCAGTTCGGCATCCGGGATCAGGGCGATTATATCCGCATCGTCAACAGCGGTCTGGATACCCAGAACTTTCGGCTTTCACTGTCGGCCAGAGGGCCCGTGGTCAACCCCGGCGTCCTTAACCCGGAAACGGGCGAGTACCTGCGCTTTGTTACGACCCTGCAGGACGGCGATGAGCTGCAGGTCTACCGCGAAAACGACCTGCTGCGGGTCCAGCAGCTCATTGACGGCAAAGCCTACAACGTGCTCTCCATCCTTGACGGAAGCAGTACCCTTTGGACGGTGTATCACGGTGCGCAGGCATGGCAGCGCACCGCAGAATCCGGCGACGGCTGGCTTTTCCTGACGCTGACCATGCACGCAGCGTATTCCACCATCATCACGGAGGGTTCCAATGGCTGAGATCATTTCTGCACTGACAGCATCCGGGCACAAGAGCATCTGCGTCTATGATATCCGGCTCAATCTGCTGGGCCGCATTGAAAGCTGGGTCTCGCTGGTCTGGCCGGAACGCTACAACGTCTATAGCGACACCCAGGGTGCACAGCTGGAGCTGCACGACACGACCGCTTTGCAGGCGCTGTGCCGCCCGGACCGGTATCTTTGGCTGGTGGGCAGCGACCGGCTCATGCGCATCGTGTCGGCCCAGAAATCCGACCACAAGCTGGTGATCGCCGCAAAAGACGCCGCCTGCGTTCTGGATGAACGCGGTCACACGGACACCCTGAGCAATTTTGCCGCAGAGGAAACGTTGCGAAGTCTGGTATCCAGTGCTGCTGCGTGGCCCTGCCTTGAACTGGGCGATGCTGCAGGACTGACGGACACCTACAGCGGCGAGGTCAAGCCCGGCAGCCTGCTGAAGCTGGCCGAACAGGTGTGTCAGGAGCTGGACATCGGCTTCCGGGTGCGGTTCGATCAGCCGGAAGCGAAACTGCTGTTTGAACTGTTCCGGCCAAAACTCGACCCGAACGCCCGGTATGCGCCGCAGTACGGCAACCTGACCGACCTGACCTATACCGAGAGCATCACGGACTATAAAAATGTGTGCGTGGTCGTTGGCGCGGAAGGCACCGCCACCGTGGGTGCAGCGGAGAACACCGGCTCTGCCCGGCGGGAGCTGATTGTAGATGCTACCAGCAAAAAGAAGGAAGGCGGCCAGTCTCAGGCGGACTATCTTGCCGCCCTGCGCGCACAGGGCGAGCAGGAGCTTGCCAAACATACCCGGCTGGAAAACTTCCGCTTCACCCCCACCGGCAGCATCACGGTGGGCATGGTGGTGGAGGCCAGCCTGCCCGGAACGGACATTCAGGTCGCTGCCCGCATTACCTCTGTGACTCTGAGCTCCCAAAAAGGTGAAAACTCGGTCAGCACAGAGATCGGCACCCCGATCATCAGGAGGAAACAATGAGCATTATCACATATCCGCTGAACGGCGTGGTTTACAGCGCCGAGGACGTGGCCACTTACCTGTGCACCCGCACATCCGGCGTCTACTCCAAAGAGACCAACTTTGCTGTCAGTAACACCGGTACCCGGCAGATCACCGTTGCGCCCGGCCTTGCATGGATCAATTACGACGACTTTAAAGGCGTATCCGTGTGCAGTCGGGAAGAGAACGTCTTGACCGTCCCCGAAGCAGACAACACCCTCAACCGCGTGGACCGCGTCGTGTTGCAGTTTGACACCTCGGAGAATATCACGGCAATCAAGCTCAAGACCGGCACGCCTGCCGTGGCCGCACAGCCGCCCGATATCCTGCAGAACCATAATCAGTACGAGCTGGGCCTGTGCACCATTTCGGTGCCCGCAGGCTCCACCGCTGTCACCGCCGCCGACATCACCGACACCCGCGCGGACGAGACCGTCTGCGGCGTCATGCGGGACGGCGTGACGGGGATCCCCACCGCCCAGCTGCAGAAGCAGGTAAAGGCCATGCTGGACAGCCTGCAGGCCGAGGTGGACAGCAGGAGCTTTTATACCCGTGCCGAGGTGGACGCACTGCTGAAAAGCGCGAATCCTTTTCCCGTGGGCAGCATCTACCAGAGCACCCAAGCCACCAGCCCCGCCGCACTGTTCGGTGGTACATGGCAGGAGATCGCGCAGAACCGCGTGCTGATGGGCGCGTCCTACGCCCACGTAGCGGGCACTACGGTCGAAGCCGGACTGCCCAACATCACAGGCTCTTTTGTCGCGAATGTACGCAATGGCAGGAATGCTGTATCCGGTGCGTTCACTGCTTCCGACCGGACCGGGGCGACGGGCGCAGACAACAGCGATGCGGGTATCTATACATACAGTCTGGATGCATCCAAGTCCAATGCCATCTACGGCCGCAGCAGCACCGTGCAGCCCGCCGCCTACTATGTGCACATCTGGCGCCGTGTGGCCTGAGAAAGGAGGTTTTGAACCATGAAGATCATTGACGAGACCGGTGCGGTCGTGGAAAACCCGGACCTGACTCTTGGGTATCTGACCGGCAGCACCGAAGAAGTCATCCACCCCGCTGTGGAGGGCGTGGAGGAGCAGTGGCACTGGGAGACCGTGACCGAGTATCCGAACGGCGGCAAGGATGTGCAGCGAGTGATGGATGTGCCCGGCGTACCGGCACAGGAGGAATGGGTGGAGCAGGTGCCCATCCAGAAGTACATCCGCTACACCGCCGAAGAGCTGGCCGCGCAGGAGCAGGCGAAGAAGGATACCGAAGCGCGAGCCAAGTTGCCCGAAACGGTGAAGGCACTGCAGACGGCTCTGGCCGATGCCGACGCGCTGAACCTTGACCAGGACTACCGCCTGACTCTTCTGGAGCTGGGCGTGACCGATGACGAAACAACTGAAACCGCATGAACAGAAAGGAAGGATTTTTATGGCACTTTATAACACCTGCAAGCGCATGATCGAGCGCGGCCAGACCGGCGGCATGGCAAAGAAGCTGGATATCTTCTACGCCGCCAACAAGCTGACCGATGAACAGTACGCAGAGCTGACCGAGATGCTGACCGAAAAGACCAGCGCCTGACCGGGCCGGAAAAGGACGTGATACATATGGCGATCAAACAGTACAGCCTGAAGAAGGACGGCGCAAGACAGCTCTCCCCCGCGTTCCGCGTGCGGGAGTTCCGCTGCCGCGACGGCACCGACACCATCCTCATTGACGAGGGTCTTGTGGTGCTGCTGCAGTGCATCCGGGAGCACTTCGGCAAAGCCGTGACCATCACCAGCGGCTACCGCACCGCCAGCCACAACACAAAGGTGGGCGGCTCCAAATCCAGTCAGCACCTGCTGGGCCGCGCCGCAGACATTCAGGTGCAGGACACCGACCCGCTGGCTGTGGCCGCCTACGCCGAGAGCCTGATGCCCGGCTGGGGCGGCGTGGGCCGCTACCCGGTCAAGGCAGGCCGGGCCAAGGGCTGGGTGCATGTGGACACCCGCCCGAACAAGAGCCGGTGGACACTGTGAGGGGGTGACGTTTTGAAAGATTCTTTCTGCATAGCGGTGGGTGCGTTGGGCGCTGCGTTTGCCAGCCTGTTTGGCGGGTGGGACGCAGCGCTGCAGACGCTCATCATCTTTATGGCCATCGACTACATCACCGGGCTGATCGTGGCAGGAGTGTTCCATGCAAGCCCCAAGACCAAAAGCGGTACGCTGGAAAGCCGCACAGGCTGGAAGGGCCTGTGCCGCAAGGGCGAAACACTGCTGATCGTGCTGGTGGCCTGCAGGCTGGATGCCGTGATGGGTTCCACCTTTGTGCGGGATGCCGTTGTGATCGGCTTTATCTGCAACGAGACCATTTCCATCATCGAAAACGCAGGCTTGATGGGACTGCCGATCCCGGCAGCGATCACCAAGGCCGTGGACATTTTAAAGCAGCGCTCGGAAACCGAGCAGAAAGGATAAGCTCTTATGAATGAATTTCTGAAAGTCGCTCTTACTGCCTGCATCCCCGCAATGACCGTTATCTTTGGCTGGGGCCTGAACAAAGGTGTCAGCATTGCAAACGGCTACATCAACAACAAGTTTGCGCAGACCTGTCTCCAGAATGCCGCCAACGCGGTGTTTAACGCTGTCCAGTATGTCAACCAGACCTATGTTGATGCCCTGAAGGAGCAGGACAAGTTCGACGAGGACGCGCAGCGCATTGCCTATAACCGCGCACTGACCGCAGCGAAGAAAGCCCTGACGCAGGAGACCATCACGTTCATCAAGGAGACCTTTGGCGACCTCGACAGTTACCTGAAGCCGATGATCGAAGCGCAGGTGCGCAGCCAGAAGACCTATATGTGACGTTTTCGCGGCATCACGAAAATGTTAACGCCAACAAAGTCATAGTATAGCACCAGCCCCGGGGAGCCTGACGGTTCCTCGGGGCTGTTTTGCTTGCAAGGCACTCACGCACTTACTCACGCACTTTTACATCTTACGAATGAGTGTTGATTTATAAAATGATATTAGTCAAAAGAAAATTGCCGTAGTTTTAAGGTTTTTTCGCTATCGTATTGCTCGTGAAATCATAAATGATGGTTCGACTCCCATCGCCTCCACCAACCGCAACGCGGTAGAACCTGCAGAGTTTGACGAATTTTCGCCAGATTCTGCAGGATTTTTGTTTTTTGAGGAGGCGGAGAATGGAACAGAAATTCGGTCAGCATCGGCGGCATCGGAAGCGCTAAGGTTGAAGCAAACGGTGGCTCCATCTTCTGCAAGGACGACCGAGGAGACGAAAGTCTCGAGCAGCCGACGGCGGTAGGCGGTGGTCTGCTCATCATCGGCGCGCCGGAACTGGGACAGCATGAACTCCAGCTCATCACGGGTGAAAGTACGCGGTGCAACAGGATCTTGAATGGCCTCGATGCGGGCGTTGAGCTCAGCTTCCTGCTGATCCAGCTGCTGCAGGCGAGCAACAAGGCGGACGCTTCCACCGGATTCCAGCGCGTCAAGAAGATGCTCTTGCTTTGCGCGGACATCGGCGAGCTGCGCTTTCAATGCCTGCTTTTCGGAGTTGGGCTTTGGCTTTTCACGCTGAGCCTGCAAGGTCTGGATCTGGTCAATGATCCGATTCAAAATTTCTGGCGCAAGGACATACTGCGCTGTGGCGCGGACGATGGCAGACTCCAGTGCATCCTTCTCGACATAGGATTTTGTGCAGCCTTTTTTGTCGGTGCGGCCGGGGCAGACGTAGTAGTAGTGCTTGTCACCAGTGTGGCTGGTGCCGCTGACGCCCTTCATCGGGCGGGAGCACAGGCCGCAGAAAAGCTTGCCGGACAGCAGATAGTCGGCGCGCTGATCCCGGCTGGCACAGCCGCCGCGGGCGCGGTTATAGGCAAGCTGCTTCTGGCAGCGGTCGAACAGATCACGGTCGATCATGGCGGGAACACCACCTTCAATGCGGATATCGGAATACTTATAAACACCGAGATACATCTCATTGGTGATAATGCGCAGGATAGAATTTTTATTGAACTCGTGACCGCGGGAAGTGCGTATCCCGCTGGCGTTGAGGTGAGCCACGATCTCAGCGGCGGTGTGCCCGGCGGCGTACTGCTCGAAGATATAGCGGACAGCGGGAGCCTGCTGCTCATTGATGCAGTAATGCTTATCTGCGCCGATGTCATAGCCGAAGGAGCGGTTGCCGCCCAGGGCGATGCACTTCATAGCACTTTCGCGCTGGCCGCGGCGAAGCTTCTGGGACAGCTCGGCACTATAGTATTCTGCGAGGGACTCCATCAGGCCTTCCAGAATAATGCCCTCGGGGCCATCTACGATGGTCTCGGCGGCATATAGGATCTTGACCCCGTTTTTGCGCAGGCGGTTTTTGTAGATGGCGCTGTCGTAGCGATTGCGGGCGAGGCGGTCGGTTTTCCAGCAGATGACAGCATCGAAAAGGTGCCGGTCGCTGTCGGAGATCATCTGCTGGAAGGCAGGGCGGTCATCTGTCTTGCCGGAGATGTGCCGGTCGATGTACTCCTTTGCGATGGTCATGCCGTGAGCGCGGGCATAGGCTTCGCAATCGTGGCGCTGACCCTCGATGCTCTGCTCTGTCTGGCGGGAGCCGCCGGAATAGCGATAGTAGGCCACGAGCCGCATAGCGGCAGAAGGCGATGTTTTGGCTTTGCGTGATGTGCGGGGCATAGCAATCCTCCCATGATTGCGTACCTGCCAAAAGTGTGGTACACTCATGGGGCAGGCGCAAGATTGATTTCCTTTCATTCTGCGAAGCATTCATCCATGCCCGACGGCTGATCGTACCAGCTGCCGGGCGCTTTTATTTTTCCATGTTGCGTACAGTCCAAAAGAGCGCTACAATAGAAAAGCAGAGACGCAACGGGACTTGCAAGGCATTCCATGAGAGAACCTCCTACTTTTCTTTTGGGCAAACGAACAGAGCGGAGAACCCCTTGGCTGCATACAGCTGAGGGGGTTTTCTGTTTGCAAAAAGAGCGCCCGGCGGGGCGCTCATGGATTTGGTCATCAAAACAGATCGCTGTGCGTGCCGGTGCGGGTGAGATACAGGATCAGCTCTGTGCCGTCGATCTCGTAAACCAAAAGCCAGTCCGGCGCGATATGACATTCCCGGCAGCCGCCGTAATCACCGACGAGCTGATGGTCGCGATTCTTAGGCGGCAGCTCTTCACCTGCAGCAAGCTTTTTGATCACGTTGGTCAGCAGTGACAGATCATAGCCGCGCTTCTGGATGCGCTTTAAGTCTTTCTGGAATCGCGTCGAAGGGCGAACGGCGTACATCATGCCAGCAGCTCCTTCATCATCTCATCTACATCCGTGTAGGTCTTGCCCATGGTCGGGTTGGCTTTCATCTGCTTGACTTCGCGGATCGCTTCCTGCGTTTCGGCGTTGGGCGTATCGCCGCTGATCTCGAAGGGAATGCGGTTCTCCCGCACAGCCTTGCGGGCAAAGATGTTGACAGCGGTGGTCATAGTCATGCCCATATCGGCACAGAATGCCTCGAACTGCTTTTTGAGGTTTGCATCCATACGGATGTTGATGTTTGCGGTATTTGCCATAGTATCACCTTCCTTATGTCCATTGTATTGCAATTTGCGCACAATGTCAACATAACAAAAATAAAATTTACGTTAAATCGTTTGAATGGAGCGGCTTGCATAGGCTGGATAAAAATGATAAAATAAGTCAGGCTAAATCGCGGATAGCTTTCACGATGGATGTGGAGTTCCAGCCAACGATCTGAGTTGCTTTTGCTTGCAGCTCAACCGGCATATATGACTGGCCCCAGGGCATAATAGCAATGATGGGCTTGCCCATGCGCATAGCTTCGTCTACTTCGTATTTCATCCATTTATGGTAGAACTCATACATGCCGCCGATTACAAGAACGACCTGTGCGTTTTTGATTTTGGCTGTGATGGCCTGCCCGATTTCGGCATCGGTGGCGTTGCTGGAAGATAATGCAAGCGGTTTTTCCTGTGGAGCTGAGTAGTTATAAAATGAAAACCACGGAGAATGATCCAGCATGGAAACCAGTCGATCATAGTCTTCGCCATACTTCCATGCGTGGCTGATAAAAATACGATAATCATATAAAGCGGGCATTTTAAACATCCTTTCTGAACTATTGGAGGACAGTATGAAATTCCAGAAAAAAAGAGTGATTGTTGATGCATATCAGACGGACAAGGACATGTACATTGAAACGCTGGAAGGCATTATGCATGCTTCGCCGGGAGACTGGATCATCACCGGCGTGAACGGGGAAAAATATCCCTGTAAGCCGGATATCTTTGAAAAAACTTATGAACCGGTCTCAGAGTGAGTTTTCTCTTTGGGAGAAGCGGCCTTGATATTGGAGGCTTTCCATTTGTTACCTTCAGAGGAAAGCAGATTTTCAATGTTATGGACGAAGAGCTGCTCTTTGGTTTCGTCGGTGCCATACGGATATGCGTCCATGAGATAGAGATTCTTCTCGTGCTTCAGCATTTCACAGGCAGAGCGGTATTCGATCCAGTTCTCGTGATAGCGGCCAAGACGCTCTGTGCCTTCAATAACGGTAATGATACCGCCAAGCAGACCGACAACAAAAGCGATGGCAGGGCAGCTGACTGTATAATTGGCAAGCAGCGGAATGGCTGCAGCAACGATCAACTCAGTAAACTGCATCCGTTTATAGGTGCGCTGGGCCTGTTGAGCCTTTTTATCGTACCAGGTGATCTGATCATCCAGACGGTTCTTGATGTAGCTGTTGATATCGCCAGGTACGACCTCGGGTGGAGAATAAGGCTCTTCGGGAGGCTTACGCCTAAAAAAAGAAACCATAATAATCCTTCCTTCCTCGGCACATTTGTGCCGGGGATTTTTTATTTATGCTTCTTTTGCAGCCACGCCAGCCGCAGCATCTTTTTTATAGTAGCCGGCCGCGCCCGGCGGGCTTTTGTTTTGCCTTCGGCGGGGGACAGCGGAAGGGGACTTGTCTTTATTCGCCAGCGCGAAGATATCAAGCTGTAAGGCTTTTGGAGATTAGAAGGATATTCCGTAGATGCAATAATTCAAAATTAAGAACCATGCCATCTCCAAGCGTGGCGAAAGCCTTTTGATTCGGCTTCTTGGACGGTGGACACATAACAATCGCCGTCAGATGGATTTATAATTACACGATCATATTGTTGGTCGAACGGAAGATGGTAAATTTTATCGCCATCTCTGGAAATGTTGCACTTGATAAGCGGATATGACCTGAGAGGAAATTTTTCAACGACAGAAATATGAAGATAATTGGCACAAGATTTTGCAAGGGAAGAAAGTGAAGTTGTGGTTATAAATATTCCTGAAACCTGACATTCAGGATGTTCCATTACCTGCAAAATGGTTGTTCCATAAAGCTGAAATATATGCTTTTCGTGAATTGTTTTTTCACTAGCCCAACGCTTACACTGAATGACAAAAATCTTTTTGCCTTTTGAAACGATCAGGTCACGCCCCATATCTTCGAGGCCTTCAGTTGCTCCGAAATAGCGAACCTTATAACCTTTTTGCTCATAACAGTAACCGACATAACGTTCGTACTCGATGCCAATTTGCCAATTGCTTTTTTTTCGGCTAGCATACCGATCAAGCGCAAGCTGAAGCCTGTCTGTTTCGGAAAGTGTCTGGTACTCCTGTGGAGAAAGCCAATTTTTCAATGTTGAATATTCGCTTTCCGGAGTGGCAGCAATGTTTGCAACGGATGCCAGATCGTCTGCACTGATCTCTTTAAACTCAGAAAGCCAAGGAAACACACTTTCATAAAGGGAAATCTGATACTCAAGGAGTTTGCACTGCTCTTGGAGTGTGCGTTTTTGAGCGGAGATCTCACGAACTTTTTCAGCAGCAGTAAATGCAGGACGTGTTTTACATGCCAAATCGGAAGCCGCTTTCAAATCCATCAAATAAAGGCAATCGGCAAATTGTTTGGCAAAGTAAGGCGTATCGGAGTGCCCTGCATGCAGAATGGAATCCAACATGGCTTGATTTTCCTTTAGTTGCCTTTCACGTTCAGTAAGAAAGCGTTCCTGACAATCAAGATCAGCCATACGAGAAGCTAATGCCTGCTGACGGTGGACATCCAAATTATTACGAGCATCAGCTGCCATTGCATTAAGACGGTCAATTTCCTGCTGTTTTCTGGAAATTGTGTCATCTAATGAAGCAATCTTCTGAGAATAATCTTTTTGGCGAGCAAGAAGCTGCTGATCTCGGATTTTCAAAAGCCGTTCGGTTTCAAGGTTTAGGTTCTTTTCGGCACCTTGTTCGAGTTTTTTGTAAGTTTCGTAGGATTCCGTCAACTTTTCAATCCATTGCTTCTTTTGAGCAATTTCAGCATCCAAACTGACAGCGGTTGCTTCTCGTGAATGTTGCTCTTGCTGATGTCCGGTTTTATTACCCCATAGATAGCCAGCAATCAGGGAAAAGACAACAAAGCCACCAATGAAATAGTACAAAAGCAAAGGTATCTCCTCCAAACTTTTTACTTGAGTATAGAGGAAGAAACCACATGGGAAAATGGCAAAATGCCCAAAAATTCAACAGAAAATTTGTTTTGTTGCCTACGCAACAGAAAAACGGCTCTTGTGCGATGCACAGGAGCCGTTTTTTGTTTACCTGTGCCGCAGCGACTGACGATAAAAGACTACTCGGCAAGAAGTTTTTCCTTTTCAGGAACGGTTTGCGCATCCTCTGCCTGCTGGACATTGGCGGTAAGCTGCGATACAAAACGCTCCACAGCGCGCTTGTCTGCATCTGAAAGCTGCAGATAGGTGGCAAGCAGCTGCTGCCCATACAGACCAAGGCTGTACTGCTGGGTGAGCTGCTCGATCAGGTCAGTGGACTGCCGGGAGAACATTTCGCCGTTGCCATTGCGCAGCCAGTTCTCGTTGACGTTGAACTCACGGCAAACCAGGAGCACGAGAGAATCAGAAATAGCGTTTGTGCCATTTTCAAATTTGGAAATAGCCGTACCGCCGATGCCAACACGCGCACCAAAGTCAACCTGATTCAAGCCAAGTGTTTTGCGAAGAAGCTTTAAACGGTCTTTCATAGAATCACCTCCTGGATGAATGATAGCACAAAAACTTGCTAATGGCAAGAAAAACAGGAAAATCACTTGACAAAATTGCTGATAGCAATTATTATAGTGCTAACAGCAAGATGCAACTTGCTGAACGGGAGGTGTAAAAAGATGATGTCAAGTCAAGAGACCACACGGATGGTAGAATTGCTGACCACGGCGGCAAAGCTGCCGGAAAAAATGCAGGCGCTGGCACTTGGGTATGCCAAGGGGCTGGCAGATGCGGAGCAGCTGCGCAAGAACCCACCGGAAAAGAGCGCATGAGGAGGTGAAGAGGGTGGAAAATGAAAAAGCCCGCATGAAGCGGGCATGGAAAATGAAAAAGCCCGCATGAAGCGGGCACAGAGAAAAGCGCTTGTGAACTGCGAAGGAAACCGGAGCTTTACAGCAGCATACCGAGATTGCCCGCAGCCAGAAGGGCAGCAAACTGATTTGAGTAGTCTTCCAGCAGTTTGTAGTCCTGCCTTGAAAGCTTGCACTCTAAACACTGATAGCAGCAAGCCTGCTGCAGAGCCAGAACATCGAGGCTTGACAGCTGAAGAGTCTTGAGCCGCAGTTTGACCGGAAGGGCGCGGGCAGCATTCTTCATTTCAGAGATCAAAGAAGGGTCGTCTACAGATCCGAACCATGTATCCGGTACAGTTTCGAGCGATTGCAGCGCACGGATCAGAAGCGGGATGTCCTGCGGACGGATGTTGAAACCGGGCATAAGAAAATACCTCCTTTCCTGTGTTGATTGTAGCACAAAGAAGGGGGACAGAACAAGGAGGTGAAGCGGATGACGGACGAAACCACCGTATTTGCAGAAGACGACCCGCTGTGTGTAGCGATGGACAACCTGTTTATGCTGGCGGATATCTGGCGGGAAACCCTGAAGAACCCGTGGCAGCGGGAAGACAAGGCATGCCGGAGAGAGTTTGCCGAGCGTATACAGGAACAGCTGCGGCTGGTACTTATGGACGAAGCGGCTTTGAAAGCGAAATACAGAGAACCGCCCCGGCAGAGCGAGAATCGTGATAAAACGTGACCTGCCCGGAAGAGAACATCTGACGGAGACGGCTGTAACAATCGATGCAGGCCGGACAGCCGCTGAAGCGCGGACAGCCGCGCGGATAGGAGAATGCCGGTTCACGGCCCGGAACCTCGATGCAGAGGATCTCGGCGGGGAGCCTGGGCGATTGCTCGGGAAAGAGCATGGGACAGCTGATCTCGAATTTGATTTTATAGGACAAGCAAAACACATCCTTTCTTTTTGCTGATTGTAGCACAAAGAAGGGAGACGGGACAAGGAGCGTACAAAGATGGAACTGGATTGGTTACTGAAAACCATTGCAGAAGATGTGGTGGTGTGGATCGCAATCGGCGGAGATGATAACGCGGTGTACTTTAACGAGGCAGGGCTGTGCCCGATCGGGATCGCAAAGAAGTACAACGTGGTGGAGATCTACCCGGAATATTATGGTGCGATCAGCTGCACCGGAATCACGATCATCGTGAAAGAAAGGAAAGAATGATGGAACGTTATGTGATCGTGATCCCGGCGGACGAGGAGCAGAAGGCACGGCTTGTGCGCTGCAACGACGGGGATACCTGCAAACTGGAAACGCTGCAAACGCTGGTGGGCGGGCCCATTGAGACCGCCGAAAGCTGCCTTGCGGCGAACTGGGCGCGGGAGGATGTGGACAGCATCCAGCTGATCGTGAACGAAGAAGGACTGCTGCAGGAGCTGCCCTTCAACGAGCGGGCGACCGACCTGTACCAGTACCGCTACATGAGCGGCATTGTGGGCACGGCGGTGCTGATGGCAGCGCGGGAGGAGGAGCTGATCGGCTTTGCAAAGCCGGTGTGCGAGACCATCTGCGGCGAGTGGAACCTTGCGCTGGAGGAGGCGGGCGAAGAATGCCGGTGCCAGACCTTCAGCCCGGACTGAAGGTGGTGAAAGCGATGGGAAGAAAAAAAGCCGTGCCGCTGCTGAAAGAGTGGCAGGCAGACATGCTTCTGGACCTGCTGACAGACTTTTATGCCGTCCCGGAGAACCGGCAGGCCTTTGAAACATGGAAAAAAGAACGGCGCAGGACGCACCGTGCAAACAAAAAGCCCGCCGGTGCAGCGAACACCGGCGAGCCTTTGATGGAGTGACAATTTGGCGAAATCGTCACCCCGATGATACCACAAAATCGGAGGTTTTACAATGAAAAAACTGCATGTGAAGATGACCTTTACGGAGGCTGTGCTGGGCACATGGCCTTCAAACCAAAACATTGCCCGGGAATTTATCGCCAGTAAATCGCCGGTGCAGCGAACACCGGCTGGCTCAGGGTGACAGCGATCTGACAAGGCCACTATCACCACAAATTTAACACAAGGCAGGAGATTTTGCAAGATGAAGATCAAATCGGGCGTATGGGCATGGCTGAGTGCGGTGTCGCTTTTGGGCGGGATGATGACGGCCATGGGGCTGGAAGGCAATACCGAGGTGGGTGCGCCGATTTCCGGCGACGCGATGAGCGCGGCGGTGATCCTGACGCTGATGGCGCTGGCGTTTTTGCGGCTGCACTTTGCGGCGAAGGACCGCGAAGAGCGGGAGAAGCGCCGCGTGCACCGCAGCCAGAAGAACACCGTGCAGGCCGGAAAGCGGAAGGCAGAGTAAGGATGACGGCAGAGGACAAAGCGAAGCTTGCGCAGCGGATGGACTACCACTGCGACGAGCTGGAACAGAACACCGGCGCGGCGCTGATGACCATGGACCAGATGCCGCCAGACATGCAGGACGCAGCGGTGAAGCAGATCTGCGACCGGCTGGCAGACTGCAAGGCAATGGTTTTTGCGTGGGCAAATGCACACGGGGAACCGTGAAAAAAGAAAAGGAGCAGAAAAATGAAAGGTACGATCAAAATCACGATCACGCGGAAGGACAACGGAGTTTTCTGGACGGAAGTGGAAGCGGATCATTGCAAAAAGGAAGACATCACATCTACGGCGCTGATGGGTGCAATGAGCCTTTTGCTGGATGATCTGGACGGGAACATCCCGGAGAAAGACAAGGAGGCGCGCGCGAAGGCGTTCGGCGAGAAGATGGGGCAGGTGCTGCTGGAAATGCTGCGGAAAAAGAAAGTGACACAGCGGAGATATGAGAACAAAGAGGCAGCATTTCTGAGCGAGCTGATGAAGCGGCAGGGGGAGGTGCAGAGCGAATGACGTTGGAAGAGTATCAGGAGAAGATGGCAGAGGCGCTGGAAAAACTGGACTGGCGAAACCCGGCCAGCAAGGAAAGCGACGTATACAAGGTGCTGGCGGCTGCAGCTGCGGACAAGGAAATGAAGCTGGATAGCTGGATGAGGCTGCATGAACAGTACTGGAAGGCGGTGAAGAAGCTGTGAAGGTGATGCCGCGCAGAAAGAAACCCATGCGGCAAGAGATGGACCTGACGCGGGACGGAACGGCGGAGATGACGCGGTGGTGCATCATCATTGCGCTGCACCAGTGCTTTGGCGTGGGCGCGGAACGGCTGAACAAGATCGAAAAGCGCACCGAAGAGCTGGGGATGCAAAGCCTGGACGTGGCCATGACGGCAAACGGCAAGGGCTGCCCGAGCACCGACAAGAGCCTTGCCATGCGGGAGAGCTGGCTGCCGGAGGGCGCGGAGAAGGAGTTCCGGGTGCCGGTGCTGCGGGCACCGAAAAACAACCGGGAGCGGCAGCTGCGCATTGCGGGAGACTTTGCCGCCAGCATGGTGTGGACGCTGTACGCGAAAGCCTGCATGGACGTGCTGGGATACGGCAAAAAGCGGCTGAACCGGTTGCACGAAGAAAGCGTTGCCAATTACCGGCAGATGAACGAGGAAGGCCACGAAGATCTGCCATGGGCGATGGAACGGCTGCGAAAGTGCGCCGAAGATGCGCTGAAGGAAACAGTGGTGGTGCAGGATGTGCCGGACGAAGAGCGGATGAAGCAGAGCGACCGGGATTTTGAAATGGTGCGGGAAGCATTTTTGCGGCGGAACGCAGCGGCTGCGCTGGGACGCAAAGCAGCCCCGGCAGGGGCGGCAGTGCTGAGCAACCGGGAGCTGGAACGGAAGCTGCAGGCGGTGCTGGACACAGCAGCGGATCCGGACAGCTGGACAAGGAGACGGAAATGAGATACAGGATGAAGATCTGGATGCTGCGCGCGCAGCTGCTATGGCTGAAGGTGCAGATCCGGATAGCGAACGCGCTGACCCGGCTGTTCCGCAAGCGGCTGGAACAGCTGCAGAAGGGAGACCGGGCATGGAGTGGACGCTGAAGGATGTGCTGGACTACCGGAAGATCACCACAGGGCAGTTTGCGCGGCTGCTGGGCGTGAACAAGAGCACGGTGGAGGGATGGCTGAAGCTGGACGGCCTGAAGGGCATGCGGGTGCAGCGGCTGCAGACCATCTGCAGGATGCTGGACTGCGGGGTGCTGATCGACGAGGACGGGCTGACGCTGGAAGTATACGGGAGAAAAGAATGAGCAAGAACAAGAAAATCAGACGCAAGCGGTTTTGCAAGCTGATCGCGGCTGAAAACGGCCTGCAGGCGCGGGAGGTGCGGGACGACGTGCGGCGGGTGCTGATCACGCCGGGACAGCGGGCGCAGGAAAAGAGGCACACGGCGCAGCACCGGAAGGAGCGGGCGGAATGAGATACCTTTACACCCTGTACGACGCAAAGACCGGGGAGCTGGCGCACAAGGGAACGCCGGCGCAGCTGATCGCAGAGGGAGTCTTTAACAGCTCCGAAGAGGCGGCGCGGGCATGGGGACGGCAGCACCTGAACGGCATCTCGCCGCGAAAGTGGCGGGTGGAGCGGGAAGCGCTGCAGCCGAAAAAGCGGCCTGCGGGCAAAACCGGCGGGCAGAAACGGAAGGTGTGGTTTTACCGGATGTACGGCGCAGCCGGGCAGCTGGTGTGCGAAGGCACGGCGGTGGAGCTGAGAGACCGGGGACTGTTCTTCCGGCCGGAGGACGCGCCGAACACCTACCGGATCGGGCACAACAAGAGGCTGGGCGTTACCAGAGTGGAGCGCGAAAAGGTGGAGCGGATGGTGCCGCTGTCGGCGTACAAGCGGCGGGAGAAATACTCGGAGCCGAAGAACGGGCTTGTGGTAAAAAAGAGCTGCCCCATCGACGAGCCGGACGCGCTGCAGAAGGATGTACACGAGCTGTGCTATTACAATGCGGTGGCGCGGCAGCGCGGGAAAAAAGAGCTGAGCTACGGACACTGGGCGCTGGCCGGGAAACCGGAGGAACCGGTATAAAAGACAAGCAAAAAGCCCTCCGGCAAAAGTGCCGGAGGGCTTTGGTGACGGGGCGGATATAAAGTTTGCCGGGTGCTGCCGGAGGACGGCGGCAGGCGGGAGCCTTTATACCTATTTAAAAAGAAAAGCGTCCGGGCGGGCGCTTTGGGGAGCTTGTATACCCGTTATTTCTACGACGGTGAGGACCGGGAAAAGAAAAGGACAAGGGCGCTGCCCGAAAGAAGAGGTGAGCCATGAAGAGCTGGATCCGGGAGAAAAAGTACGAGTGCGGAGAGTACAGGACCGTGGGCATCTATGCGGTGACGGATCAGGAGCACCGGCAGCGGGGCAGGAAGCACAAGGAGAGCAGCCGGGGCCAGAAGGCACGCAATAAAAACGCCAGCATGCGCAGATACCAGCGCAAGGTGCTGGCGAACTTTGACAAGGACGGCTTTTATGTGACCGGGACCTACGAGGATGCATACCGGCCGGAGAGCTTTGAGGACTGCGTGCAGGACGTGCGGAACTATGTGCGGCGGGTAAAGGCGGCGGTGATCCGGCGGTTCGGGGAGCAGAGAGCCAGGCGGCTGAAGCTGAGCCTGCACGCAGTGCGGAACGGAGAGAAAGGGAAGCTGCACATGCACGGCTTTGCCGAGTGCAAGGGCCTGACGACGGCCGAACGACGTGAATTCCGCGCGATACTGGAAGAGCTGTGGCGGCGGCGGGTGCCGGGCACGAGCGAATATGAGCCGCTCGGCACCATGAACGCGGACCGTATCGACATGAAAAAGATCCTGGGTATAGACGGGGATGGTAAAAACGGCACGGTAGGGTACATCTACGGCCACAGTGAGCGCCGGTGCGTGGAGACGCGGAACCTGACGATGCCGGAAGAGCTGCGGGCGGCCGACACCAAGTGGAGCCGCCGCCAGCTGCGCAAGGGCTGCGAAGAGTGCGCCGAAAACAATTACTGGTGGGAGAAGCGCTTCCCCGGGTGGGAGGTGGTGCAGGTGATGATCTACGACCCGCAGCAGCTGCACGAGACCGAAAAGCCGCGGCCGGACGGGTGGGAGACCACCGACCCGCAGGCGTATCTGATCCTGAGACGGCGCGGGAGCCCTCTCAGTGCGCAGTCCGGCAATGCCGGCGCTGCTTACAGCTCTCCCAAAGGGCGAGCTCTGCTCAGAGGATAAGATTGCGAAAGTTCGCACATGACAGATAAAATTATTTAAATAAAATTATTTAAATCCGCGCGCGAAATAAAAACGCGCGGAATGCGCTGGATCAGCGCAAGTTCAGCGCAAAAGTGCGCGGAAAGGCGGGGAGCGGGTGACAAAGCAGCAGAAAAAGGACGTGCGGCGGGCGCTGCGGCGGTACGGCAGGGCGCTGGAAGAGCCGGAAGGAAAGGCGGACGGACTGGTGCAGGCATGGGAGAGTGTGATCGCGCAGGCGATGGACTACTATGCAGCCGCCGACCCGGTGTGCGCCGAGCTTTTGCAGCGGCGGTACATCGCGGGAGAAAAAGAGTGGGACGTGGTGGGGGCGCTGCACATCGGGCGGACGACCTACTACCGCAAAGAGCTGGAAGCGCTGAGCACGCTGGCGGTGTTTGCCGCGCGGGAGGGGCTGGTGTGACCCTCTCGGTGCAGAGAAAACAGGCTGGGCAGAGATGCCCGGCCTTTTCGGCGTGCAAAAAAGTACACAGTTTTTGTTTTGGAGCGCGGGCGGTAGACTGGGGATAAAGCACAGCGAGGAGGGCCGGGGATGGGCGAGCGGAAATACTGCAAAAATTCTGTGCCCGGCAGACAGGGCCGGGGCAGGAAGTACCCGGCGAAGGTGCGGGCCGAAGTGGTGATGGCCATGATCGGCTCGAACTCCATCTGTGCGGTGGCGCGCAGGTACGGCGTGCCGGAGAGCACCATCCGCAGCTGGATGGCTGAAGAGGCCGGGAAGCCGGACGGCGTATTCGCGGCGGCGCGTGCCGAGGCGGCGCGGGAGATCGCGGCGCGGGCAGCAGTGGGCGCGAAGACGCAGGTGAGCTACCTGCAGCAGCGTGTGGCCGAGAACCAGCGCGCTGCCGAGGTGCGGGACAAGCTGCACCGGCGGCTGGACGAGGACGCCAGAGCGCGGAACTACGACGTGGGCGTACAGCTCAAGAGCGAGGATGAGGCTTTGCAGGATGCCATGGAGACGGGGCTTGTGGTGCGCAGCGCACCGGGGACCTACGACCGGCAGCTGAGCGATGACGAGCGGGACGAGCTGGAAAAGCAGCTGGAACGATACGACAGCCGGGTGATGAACGACCGGGACGCGGCGAACGTTGCGGCGGTGCTGATCTCGGCGGCGGGAGCGGCAGCAGCGCTGGCACCGAAGACCGACACCGGAGACGGCAGCCAGAGCGCCCCGGCGGTGCTGATGGAGCCGAAGAGCAGCGAGGCAGAGACCGAGGTGGTACTGGACGGAACGGTATAAGGGCAGACCCATCGTATGGAGACCACAGCCGAGGCAGGCGGCCTTTATGGCACGCAGCGAGGATGAAGCGCTGTACGGCGGGGCCGCAGGCGGCGGCAAGAGCGACGCATTGGTGATCGAAGCGCTGCGGCAGGTGGATGTGCCGAACTACCGGGCGCTGATCCTGCGCAAGACCTTTCCGCAATTGCGGGAGCTGATCGACAAGACGATGCAGTACTACAAGCCGGTATTCCCGGCGGCAAAGTACAACAGCAGCACACACTGCTGGACCTTCCCGAGCGGGGCGAAGATCTACTTTGGCAGCATGTTCCGCGCACAGGACAAATACAACTATCAGGGCCAGCAGTTTGATTACATCGCGGTGGACGAGCTGACACACTTTATGTGGGAGGAGTACAGCTACCTGATGAGCCGAAACCGACCGAGCGGACCGGGCACACAGGTGTACATCCGGGCGACGGCGAACCCCGGCGGCATCGGACACGGATGGGTGAAGGCGCGGTTCATCACACCGGCACCGCCCGGCACGCGGATGGTGCAGCTGGTGGACGTGAAGAAGCCGGACGGCAGCGTGGAAAAGCTGCGGCGAACACGGATCTTTATCCCTTCGACCATCTTTGACAACCCGGCGCTGCTGAAGAACGACCCGGGATACCTGAACAATCTGGCCAGCATGCCGGAAGCGGAAAAGCAGGCGCTGCTGTACGGAAGCTGGGACAGCTTCAGCGGGCAGGTGTTTACCGAATGGCGCAACGACCCGGCGCATTACGAGGATCAGCGGTGGACGCACGTGATCAAGCCGTTCCGCATCCCGGCGCACTGGAAGATCTGGCGCGGGTACGACTTTGGCTACGCAAAGCCGTTTTCGGTGGGATGGTACGCGGCGGACGAAGAGGGCAGGCTGTACCGCATCAAGGAGCTGTACGGCTGCACCGGGACCCCCAACGAGGGCACGAAAGTAAACCCGGTGGAGCAGGCGCGGATGATCCGGGAAGCGGAGGAGAACGACCCGAACCTGAAGGGACGGCACATCAACGGCGTGGCGGACCCGGCCATCTTTGACGAGAGCCGGGGCGAGAGCATTGCGCAGATGCAGGAGAAGCACCCGAACTACCTGTTCTGGACGCCGGGAGATCACACGCGGCTGGCGGGCAAGATGCAGATGCACTACCGGCTGGCTTTTGACGGCGAGGGCAGGCCGATGTTTCAGGTGTTCGACACCTGCAAGCATTTTATCCGCACCATTCCGAACCTTGTGTACGATGAGACCAACGTGGAGGACATCGACACCACGCAGGAGGACCACATCTACGACGAGTGCCGGTATGTGATGATGGAAAACCCCATCAGCCCGCGCAAGACCGAGAGCGTGCCGGTGCTGAAGGATGACCCGCTGGACATGGACGTGAGAAAGAGCCCGACAAGGGTGATGAGGATTTGAGGGAATGTTCTCTTTTGAGAATGGCCGCCGCGTGCGCTCTGGCCATATTCAGCGGAAAAATTATTTTTAATATCGCGTTTGTCGCCGCCTGCGGGCGGCTCAAAACGCATTTTCACGAGATGGGGCCGGAACGGAAAACGGCATTTAAAACCGTGAACGGAGGAAGCCGATGGACAGAGAAAAACTGATGCAACAGCTGCTGGAAGCGGCGCAGGCAGGAAACGGCCAGACGATGTCCGGCGGACTGCTGCAGAACCTGCAGCCGGAGAGCGCGGGGGATGCGCTGCTGGGAGCCGGACTCCCTCAGTCTGCTGGCGCAGACAGCTCCCTCGGGGAGGGAGCCTTTGACGAAGCGGACGTGATCGGTGAGGACGAGGTGCGCAAGGCAAACGACCTTTTGCAGAAGTACAAGGCGGGCAAGGCCGAGCTGGACAAGCGCATCATCGAGAACGAGCTGTGGTTCCGGATGGGACACTGGAAGAACTACAAGAACAAGATGATGGAGGGCAAGCCCACGCCGTCGAGCGGGTGGCTGTTCAACAGCATTGCCAACAAGCACGCCGACGCGATGGACAACTACCCGGAGCCGAACGTGCTGCCGCGGGCGGCGGATGACGAAGAGACCGCAAAGGTGCTCTCGAAGATCCTGCCCACGGTGCTGGAACAGTGCGACTATGAGACCGCGTACAGCGACACATGGTGGCGGAAGCTGAAGACAGGCACCGGCGTGAAGGGCGTGTTCTGGGACCCGGCGGCGCGAGGGGGCCTTGGCGAGATCAGCATTAAAAGCATCAACATCCTGATGCTGTACTGGGAGCCGGGCGTGGAGGATGTGCAGGACAGCCCGAACCTGTTCAGCCTGAGCCTTGCGGACAACGACCAGCTGGAAAGCCAGTATCCGCAGATGAAGGGGCACACGGGCAACAGTCTGGACGTGGCAAAGTACATCCACGATGACAGCGTGGACACCAGCGACAAGAGCGTGGTGGTGGACTGGTACTACAAAAAGGCACTGCCCGGCGGGCAGACGGTGCTGCACTACTGCAAATACTGCAACGGGGTGGTGCTGTATGCCAGCGAGAACAACCCGGCCATGAAAGACCGGGGCTTTTACGACCACGGGAAATATCCCTTTGTGTTCGACCCGCTGTTCCGCGAAGAGGACAGCCCGGCGGGCTTTGGGTACATCGATGTGATGAAGGACACCCAGACCGCCATTGACGAGATGAACCACGCCATGGACGAGAACGTGAAGCTGGCCGCGAAACAGCGGTATGTGCTGAGCGACACGGCGGGCGTGAACGAGGAAGAGCTGGCGGATTTCAGTTGCGACATCGTGCATGTGGTGGGCAGGCTGACGGATGACAGCTTCCGGCCTTTGCAGGTGAGCGGGCTGCAGGGAAATCTGATCACCTACCGGGATGACCGGGTGAGCGAGCTGAAGGAGATCAGCGGCAACCGGGACGTGAGCCAGGGCGGCACCACCAGCGGCCTGACAGCGGCAAGCGCTATTGCGGCGCTGCAGGAGGCAGGGTCGAAACTCTCCCGCGACATGCTGAAGAGCGCATACCGGGCCTTTGCGAAAGAGTGCTATCTTGTGATCGAGCTGATGCGGCAGTTCTACGACGAGCAGCGGGTGTACCGCATCACCGGCGAAAGCGGCGGCACGGAGTATGTGCCTTTTAGCAACGCGGCACTGCAGGCGCAGCCCGGCGGCATGGTGGGCGGTGTGCAGCTGGGCGACCACGAGCCGGTATTCGACATTACGGTGACGGCGGCGAAGAAGAGCACCTTCAGCCGCCTTAGCCAGAACGAGACGGCGAAGGAGTGCTACCAGCTGGGATTTTTTGCACCGGCGAACGCGGACGCGGCACTGGCGGCGCTGGACATGATGGACTTTGAAGGCATCGAAAAGGTGCGGGAGCGGGTGAGCCAGAACGGCACGCTGTACCAGCAATTGCAGCAGATGGCCCAGCAGCTGCAGAAGATGGCGGCGATCATCGACGCACAGAACGGCACCAACGTGAGTGCGGCGGCCAGCGCGGCCGGGCAGGCGGCAGCAGGCAGCGGGGGCGGCAGCGGCGGAAAGACCGCAGCAGCCAGCACCCTGAACAGCCTTGGCGGCGTGGTGGGCGACAGTTCCACAAGCCTTTCGAGCCAGGCAGCGAAGCGGGCGATGAACGTGAACAACCCGAATAAGGAGTAAGGAGAACGGCATGATCAGAATTACCTATAGAGAAGCCAAGGAGAACGTGCTGAAGCTGCGGGCAGAAGGGCACGCGGGATATGCACCGAAAGGGCAGGACATTGTGTGCGCGGCGGTAAGCACGCTGATGCAGGCGCTGGCGTTCAGCGTGAATGACAGAGAAGACGGCTTTGCGGTGGCATCCAGCAGCGGAGCTGCAGGAACGTATCTGGAACTGCAGGCGAGAGCGACCCCGGAAAACCGGGCAAAGTTCGAGCTGGTGACGGACGGGCTGGAACTTGTGGCGCAGCTGTACCCGAAGTTTGTGACCTTTGACGACGGGGCGGGCACGGAGGATATGGTGGATCTGCAGTTGTTTGCCGACGGCGGAGACGGCGGGACGGCGGGTGATGGTGCGGAGAGCGCACCGGCGGTGCAGGCACCGGAACTGCGCCCCGCACAGGAGCGGCTTGCAAAGAGAAGCCACCCGGGAAAGAGCGCGAAAGCGGGCGCACCGGCCCCGGCTGCCGATAGCGGCGCGGATACCGGCAGCGAAGCTGCAAAAGAGGATGCACCCGGCGAAGAAAAGCCGGAGACGCAGCAGGTGAAACAGGAACCGGAGCACAAACCGGCAGACCCGGCGGAAAAGCGCAGGGCCTTTGGCCAGCTGATGCAGAGCGAGTATGCGGCGGAGTTTGAGGAAGCCATGCAGCGCGCGGCGCAGCTGGCAGTGCAGAACGTGCAGCAGTCGCCTGAGGTGAAGGGACTGCTGGAAGCGCTGGGCGAGGCGTATGGCATCGATGCGCAGGACGCAAACAACCTTGCAGCGCTGACCGACGCCATCAAAAACGGCAAGGTAAAGAACGATGAATACTACGAGACGATGGCAGCGGAGCGCGGCATCAGCGTGAAGACGGCCCGGGAGATGGACCGGATGGAGAGCGAGCTGCAGCGGGCAAACGCCGAGAAGCAGCGAACCGAACAGCTGCGTGTAGCCATGGAGCACCAGCAGCGCGCCGCAGCCGTGCGGGCGCAGTGGGAAGCGGAAGCCGCACAGCTGAAGGTGAAGTACCCGGAGTTTGAGCTGGACGAAGTGCTGAATAACCCTAGCGTTGCGGACATGATCCGGCGCGGCATCGGGCTGGAAGCGGCGTACCGGGCCGCCTACTTTGACAAGCTGATGGAAGCCAGCACGGCACGCACGGCCCAGCAGGTGGAGCAGGGCGTGACGGCGCGGATCCAGCAGAGAGCACAGCGGCCGGCAGAGAACGGCGCACACCCCGGCGGCGCAGCCGAGATGAAGGTGGACGTGGCGCACATGACCGCGAAGCAGCGGGCCGAGCTGGCAAAGCGGGCAAGACGGGGAGAGAGAATCGTTTTGTGATTTCCCACGCGGTGGGCGTGAGAAGATAAAGACCTTTTGAAGGAGGACAAACAGATGAGCAAAAAGAAACTGGATCTGCAGATGTTTGCGGACGCAAGCACCCAGCTGCAGAACACCACCGGCTCGGCAGGCATGACCGCCGAGATGAAGACCTACTACGAGAAGACCCTGCTGGATCTGGCAGAGCCTGCGCTGGTGCATGACCAGTTCGGCGACAGCTACCCCATCCCGGCGAACAACGGCAAGACCATTGAGTTCCGCCGGTACGACAGCCTGCCGAAGGCAACTACCCCGCTGACCGAGGGCGTGACCCCGGACGGACAGGCACTGAAGGTGACCACCATCACCGCAGAGGTGCACCAGTACGGCGGCTGGGTGGCACTGACCGACATGCTGGACCTGACCGCCATCGACAACAACGTGGTGCAGGCCACCAACATTCTGGCCAGCCAGGGCGGCCGCACCATGGACACCGTGGTGCGCGATATCCTGAACGGCGGCACCAACGTGATCTATGCGCCGAAGATCGCCGCCGGCGCGGAGACCGCCGTGACCAGCCGTGCGGATCTGGATGCCACTGCACAGCTGACGGTGGATCTGATCGATCAGGCCGTGGCACTGCTGCAGAGCCAGAACGCCGACCCCATCGGCGACAGCTTTGTGGCCATTGTGCACCCCTACACCAGCTACGACATCCGCAAGGACCCGAACTGGGTGGAGGCGCACAAGTACGCCGCCCCGGAGGAAATCTTCAACGGCGAGATCGGCAAGATCAACAACGTGCGCTTTGTGGTGTCGAGCGAAGCGAAGATCTGGAAGGGCACCGGCTGCCCTGCCGGCCTTGCAGTGTTCAGCACGCTGGTGCTGGGCGCACACGCCTATGCCACCACCGAACTGGAAGGCGGCGGCATGCAGCACATTGTGAAGCAGCTGGGCTACGGCGATGACCCGCTGAACCAGCGTGCTTCCGTGGGCTGGAAGGCCGTGAAGACCGCAGAACGGCTGAGCGAGCAGTACATGGTGCGCATTGAGAGCTGCAGCGCACGCTACAGCAAGAAGGCGCTGGCAAACTGAGGAGGTACGACGATGGCAGTGAAGAAGACAGAAGCGGCCGTGCAGGAGAAGGACACCGAGGTGATCCGGCTGTTTAAAGACAGCCAGAGATACAAAGCGCCGGTATTTGTGGGCGTGAACGGCGAGACCTACCTGATCCAGCGCGGTGTGGACGTGGAGGTGCCGAAGGCTGTTGCCGAGGTGCTGCGCCACAGCGAAGAGATGGACAACGCCGCCATGGCCCGCATTGCGGCTGCCGAGAGCGCAGCGGTGGAGCAGGCACAGCGCGTGTAAAACAAAAAGCGGAGAGACCCCGGTACAGCGGCACATGGCTGTGCCGGGGCCTTTTGCATGGAAGGAGAACAACTATGACGGCAGGACAGGCCATGGAGCAGGCCGACGAGATGCGGCCCAACAACGGTTTTTCGGACGGACTGAAACAGAACTGGCTGAGCCAGTGCGACAGCCGACTGCGCGGGAGCGTGGTGGAGCGCAGCCGGACCGGCGACTTTGACGGCGTGGGTGCGGACGTGAGCTGGAACGATGAGCTGGAATATGACACCGAACTGCTGGCACCGAAACAGTTCAGCCCGCTGTATGTGCACTGGCTGTGTGCGCAGATGGACCTTGCACTGGGCGAAGCGGCGCGGGCGGCCAACGAGATGCAGCTGTACAGCGACTATGTGCAGGAGTTTGCCGCATGGATGCGCCGCCGGTACGCCCCGGCGGGCGGCGTACAGTGGAGGTATTGAGAGATGATCGATGGACGGAACCTGAACATCCTGCAGAGCGGGCGGCAGATGCTGCGGGCGTTTGGCGGGGTGAACGAGACTTACGGTTGCAGCGAGGCGGAGCTGAGCAGCAGCCTGAACTTTTCGGCCAGAGGATACCCGGCGCTGCAGACACGGGCGAAGCGCCGGAAGGTGCGCACCGTGAAGGACGTGAACGGCATGTACCACCTGAACGGCCTTGTGCTGTGCAGGGGCACCACGCTGGAATACACCCCGGACGAAAGAGAGAGTCGGGAAGGGGCTGTGGTGCTGGAAAAAGCCCTGACCGACACCGAGAAGACCATGACCGGCATGGGAACGAAGGTGCTGATCTGGCCGGACAAGAAGGCCTTTGACATTGAGACCGGAGAGTTGACGGACCTTGCAGCGGCGTGGGAGCTGGGCGGCGGACAGATGACCGTGACACCCTGCGACGGCGAGGGCAAGACTTACACGCCGGACAGCGTTGGCACCGAAGAGCCGGAAAGCCCGGCGGACGGGCAGCTGTTTTTGAAGGGCGAGGCGGAAGAACCTTACGGTGCGGCAAGCGTGCTGATGAAGTACAGCGCGAAGAACAAAAAGTGGACGGAGATCCTTTTGCAGGATGTGCGGATCCACTGCCCGGGGCTTGGCAGCGTGATGAAGGAAGGCGACACCGTGACGGTGAGCGGGCTGCCGCAGGAAGTGTGCGACGCTCTGGCGGCGGGGCTGGACGGAGAAGTGAGCATCGGGACACTGGACGGGGATGACGTGATCGCGACCCTGACGCCGCAGCAGGAAAGCAGCCGGTTCTACGGCAGCTGGACCGTGACCGCGACAAGCGCGACGTGGAAGAGCGCAGACGGCAAGGTGAGCGAGAACAAGGCGGTGAATGCACCGGTGAAGCTGGAACGGCGGGTGCCGGACCTTGACTTTGTGACCGAGCAGGGAAACCGGGTGTGGGGGTGCAGCCGGAAGGAAAACAGCATTTATGCCTGTGCGCTGGGCGACCCGACCAACTGGTACAGCTACCGGGGCATTGCGTCGGACAGCTACGCGGTGAGCGTGGGCAGCGACGGAGCGTTTACCGGGGCGGCAAGCTGCCTTGGGTATGTGCTGTTTTTTAAGGAGCACTGTATCCACAAGCTGTACGGTACGAAGCCAAGCGACTACCAGATGAGCAGCGTGCGGTGCCGGGGCGTGGCGGCGAACGCTGCAAAGAGCCTGTGCGTGATCGCGGAGACGCTTTACTATCTTTCGCCGGACGGGGTGATGGCGTGGAGCGGAAGTTTGCCGAGCAAGGTGTCCGGCGCGCTGGACACCGGGAAGCTGACGGCGGTGGACCGGGCTGTGGGCGGACAGCTGGACGCGCGGTATTACCTGTACCTGCACCGGAAAACAGAGGACGGCGGAAGGCTTTTGGTGTACGACACCGAGCGGGGCGTGTGGCAGGAGGAAAGCACGGCGGGCACCGGGATGGTGAGCACCGGGCAGCAGCTGTACCTGTGGGATGGCAGCGCATTGTGGGCGGCCGACCCGGAGCGGGAAGCGGGCGGCGAGGACGAGACAGAACTGAAGTTTGAAGCAGTGACCGGAGACATCGGCCTTGCCGTGCCGGATGACAAGTACATCAGCCGGGTGACATTGCGCATGGACGCGCTGGCCCACACGGTGCTGACCGTGGCGGTGAGCTACGACGGCGGGGACTGGGAGACGGTGAGCAGTTGCGCGGTGACAAAAGACCACCAGCGGGTGAACTTGCCCTTTGTGCCGAGGCGGCACGACACGATGCGGCTGAAGTTTGCGGGCACCGGGCAGATGGCGCTGCGGAGCATGGCGTTTACCTTTGCGGATGCAACGGGGGCGCGGGTGAGCGGCGCGGTGCCGGGAAGATAAGGAGAAGAAGATGGCGAGCATTGCAGGACTGGCGGGCATCAGCCTGCCGCAGTTCAGCGCGGACATGCCACAGGCAGACGCAAAGGCGCTGAACAATTATCTTTACCAGCTGAACGAACAGCTGAGCTATGTGCTGACGAACCTTGGCAGAGAGAACATGAGCGAGGAATTTCTGAGCGGAAAGGAGACTTGATATGAGCAGAGTGAGCGATGCGCGGACGGAGCTGGAACGCTTTGAGCAGACAAAGCCCGCCGACTACCAGAGCAAGTATCAGGGACAGATCGACAATGTGATGGGAAAGCTGGATGATCTGGGCGACTTTGACTATGACCCGGCGTCGGATACGGCGTACAGGCAGTACAAGACCGAGTACACCCAGAAGGCAAAGCTGGCAAACCAGAACGCACAGGCCAATGCCAGCGCGATGACCGGCGGGTACGGCTCGAGCTACGGCACGCAGGCGGGCCAGAAAGCCTATGCAGCGACCATGAGCGACCTTGACAACGTGCTGGACGGGCTGACGAGCCAGAACCGCAGCGAGTACAACACCAAAAAGAGCGGCCTTGAGCAGCAGCTGAGCGGGCTGCAGGAAGCGGAGCAGAACGACTACTCGAAATACCAGAGCGACCTTTCGAACTGGTACAACGACCTGAGCTACAAGCAGAACGAATACAACAACGCCTACAACGAGCAGCAGCAGAACACGCAGAACGGACTGAGCATTCTGGGAAGCATCCTGAGTTTTGCGGCGCAGATCCTGCCGTTTTTCTTTATCTGAGAATGGAGGTAGAGCATGGGAACGATCAAACGGCTGAATGAACAGAAGGAGCAGCAGGCACAGGCGGAAGCCGCGATGCCGGGCGCTTATGACAACAAATATGATGCGGGCATCCAGGACGCGCTTGCCGGCATGGACACCGCGAACAATGCGGGCTTTGGCTTTGACAGCGCGAACGGGACCTACCGGGGCGCTTTGAGCCGGCTGTTCGGCAATGCGGGCGCGGGAGCAAGCGCGGCGGAACAGGTGGCAAACAGCCTTAGCGGCGGGTACGGTGCAGACTGGGCGAAGAGCGCGGCGCAGCAGGCAGCGGGCAGCCTGACGGACCAGACCGCGAACGTGTATGCAAAGGCACGGGCAGACGCGCTGAGCCAGTGGCAGCAGGAGCTGGCGGGCAAGGGCACGCAGCTTTCGAACCTTTTGGGGCAGGACCAGCTGGCGCGGGGCGAATACGACGGCAGCGTGGCCGATGCATCGGCGTGGCGGGACTACCGGTACGGGCGCACCGAGCAGGCGCGGCAGGAGAACAGCGACTTTATGAGTAACCTGTGGAACGTGATCCAGAACGTGGGCAGCGCGGTGATGGAAGGGTACGACGCTTACAAGGGATACCGGCAGCAGGACTGGGAAAACGCTTTTGCCCTGCGGCAGTACAACGACAACCTGAAACGCACCGAGCTGAGCGACCAGATGGCGGCGCTGACGCAGGCGCAGGCTTTGCGGGAAGCGGGCTTTACAGATATGGCAAATCAGGTGCTGAAGCAGTACGGAATGGACGAGAGCATGCTGGCTACATGGAGCGGGCTGGACAGCACCCAGAAGGATAACCTTGCCGCGCTGCTGCAGGGTGCAGACCTTGCAGCCAGCGGAAATGACAAGGCGGCAGACTCTTACCTGAAAATGGCGGGAGTGGACACAGGAAGCATCGACCATTACGACGTTGTGGCAAACCGGCTGAACCAGAGCGAGTACAACCGGCAGAACCTGCTGAACAAGAGCAACCTGAACTATCTGGATGGGCAGCTGAAGCTGCAGAACAAGTACAAACCAAAGAGTACCGGAAGCACGGGCAGAAGCAGCGGAAAGAGCGGGACGAGCAAGAGCACGGGGAACAGCACGAACAGCAAGGCAAGCGGGTACACGCAGCCGCAGCTGAACACAATGTTTAAAGAATACAGCACCATGAAGCCGACGGACACGCGGTACAGCTATTACTCCGACACGCTGGCGGATGCGGGACGCATCCCACGGCTGACCGGAACGGGCAACCCGGGCAAGGCAAACGGCACGGCCTTTGAGCAGGGTATTTACAAGGCGCGGCAGCTGGCGAACAGCGGGTACAGCCAGAACCAGATCGCAAGCGAACTGGCAAAAGATTCGAAGCTGAGCAGCGATCAGGTATCGTCGATCATGAACCAGATCGACTACGAGTGGCTCGGAACGAAGTGAATGAGGTGAGCATATGGGATGGAGCGCACAGGACATTGAAAAGCTGCGGAAGAAAAACGACGGGCAGAAGAGCACGGCGGGAAGCACCGGAAACAGCGCCGGGAACAGCAGCACACACAGCGTGCCGGCACCGTCGGCCGGCGGGGGAAGCCAGAGCGGCGGTTGGAGCGCGGAGAAGATCGACGCGATGCGGGCAAACAGCGGAGTAAAAGCAACCGCGAAGAACGGAACTGATGCGTGGGTGAACCGCGGGGCGGGAACCAGCGTGCGCAGCACCGGAAACAACAAAAACAGCGCCGGAAACAGCAGCACACACAGCTTCCCCCAAGGGGGAAGCCTGGGGGCAGAGGTGCTGAAGCAGATGAACGGCGTGACCGGGACACCGGCGAAAACCGGCAGCAGCAAGCTGCAGCTGGCGGTGCCGCAGGAAAAGAAAGCAGCGGACACCAAAGCGCAGCCGGAATGGCTGACGAAGCCGCAGCCGAAAAAGCCTGCAGCGCAGAAGGCAACAGCCCCGGCGGCGACGGTGCGCGGCACAGTGAAGCCGACGGCAGACCAGAGGGCGCAGGCACGCAGGAACGGAAACGAGGGCGTGTATGCGATGGGTGCGCAGGCGGTGAGCGACTACACCGAAGAGCTGAAAGCAACCGACAAGTTCAGCGACTTTGACCGGCTGAACCAGTGGATGGACGCCGACCCGAAACACAGAACGCTGGTGAACCTTATCCGAATGGGAAAGAGCGGCGTGGAAGATGCTGCTGCGCTGGGCAGCAGCACCGGCGACAATGCGGTGACAGCGCAGAAAGAGTACACCGACGCGGAACTGATGGCGAAGGGATACTCGAAACAGCAGATCAGCAAAGCGCGGCAGTACATTACCGACTTTGACGCCTTGCCGGAATGGCAGCGGGCGGCGCGGAGAACGTCGAATACCATCGGCGGCATCGGGTATACGGTGGCATCGGCGCCGTTTCTGACGGGAGAAAGCGTCGTGCAGGCAGTGAAGAACGAGACCACAACCACCAAGAACTGGACGGAACTGCAGCAGAGCGTGCAGGGCGACGCGCGGCAGCGGGAACTGCTGCGGCTGATGACCGGCGGGAAGACCCAGTACGCAGGCCGGAACAACGCCATGCAGGTGGGCAGCAGCGGGGCGATGGCAGCACCGGAGAGCACCGGCAGCGCCTACACGGACGAAGAGCTGAAGGCAAAGGGATACACCCAGAGCGAGATCGACCGGATGCGGGCGCGGATCAGCGGCACAAAGGTGAGCGAGGGCATCGACCCGGAAAAGAGCTTTGGATACCAGCTGTACCACCGGGGCCAGCAGCTGAACGAAGCGGCGCAGGCGGGCATGAGCCCGGCTGCCCGGACGGCAATGGGAATCGTGACGAGCGCGGCGGAGAACCTTGCGGTGGCGGGCATCAGCCCGGCGCTGGTGCTGCCGGTGCTGAGCGCACAGGGCGGCGCGGAAAGCATGGGGCAGAGCATCGAGCGGGGCGACAGCGCGGGAAAGACGCTGGCAGGGGGACTGGCAAAGTTCGGCGCGGGATGGGCCATCAACTCGGTGGGCGCGGCCGACCTTGCAAAGACCATGGACAGCGACTACGCAAAGAACACGCTGGCGGGAAAGCTGGCCGACGTGGTGCGCAGCGTGGCAGCGGATGGCCGGCTTGCGCAGCAGTACCCGGCGATTGCGAATACGATCTCCGGCGGCGTGGACAACGCCATACAGGCCTTTGTGGAGACCTATGCGGACATGATGATCGACGCGGGTCTGGGCGACGCAGACGCGGCGGCGAACCTTTACAAGCCGGAGACCTTTCTGCAGGCGCTGGAAAGCGGCCTGACCGGCGGCGCTTCGGGCGCACTGGGCGGCGCTGTGGGCACGCAGCTGGGGAAGATGCGGGCAGCGATGGAGACGGAAGGAACACAGGCAGGGAACAAACTCCCTCAGTCGCCTGCGGGCGACAGCTCCATCAGGGAGGGAGCCTTGGAGACGGCGGAACAGCAGGCGGCGGCAAATGACCGGGGGAAGTCTGTCCCCGAGGGGGAAGCCTTGGCGGCAAATGACCGGCAAGCGGGGAATGCGGCGCAGCAGGCGGAAGATGCGGCAGTGCTGCAGCAGGAGGCGGCACCGGCGGCAAATGAAGCTGCGGCAGAGCAGACGGCGGTGAAGAGCAGCAACCCGGCGGTGCAGCAGCTGGCCGAGGCCATGGACAGCGGGAAGCTGACGAGCAGGACCATCAAGCTGTTTACCCCGAACGCGGCCAACGAAGCAAACCGCGCGGCCTTTGCGGAAGAGTACGGCGTGGAGTTGCCCGGCACGGCGGCACAGACCCGGCAGATGCTGCGGCAGATGGAAGCCGAGCGGAGCACAGCGAAGGCACAGGCGCAGGACACCGTGCAGCAGGAGCAGGCCGGAGAGCAGCAGGGCACGGGGCGCGAGATCCGGGACGGCGTGATGACCACATGGAACCCGGACGGGACTGTGGAGACGCAGGTGCTGGACCCGGAGATGGCGGCGCGGGCACAGGCGGAACGGCAAGCCGCGCAGGCGCAGACAGCACAGAAGCAGACCGTGGAAAACACCGGGGAAATGGTGGAAGGCCAGACCGTGCAGCAGACGGAACCGGCGGCCATGCGGGAGACGGCCGGACTGGAAGTGCGCAGCGAGGGCGCGCAGAAGAGCAGCGTACAGAAAGAGCTGCAGCGCTGGAAGGTGAGCGAGGGCGCGGCGAAGACGCTGAGCCGGAATATGCCTGCGGGAATTGCGGACGAAAGCCGGTATGCGGCGGCAGCATCGAGCCTTTACCGGCTGGGACAGATGGAGGACGTGACCACCTTTGACAAGGCCATGGAGCTGGCAAAGGGCATGAACGGCCTTGCCGTGAACACGGAGTATGTGCTGGCGCAGCCCGGCGGCGAAGCGGCGCTGAAGGTGGCGTGGCTGCAGGGCAAGGGCGAAGCGGAAGCCGGGGCGCTGCAGGCCGGGACACCGGGCGGTGCGCTGAGTGAGAAGAGCACGAGCGGCAGCGGACGGGTGCTGTACAAGGGGACCATGCGCACGGCGGACGAAGTGGCCACGAAGCTGATCGAGCTGAACGCGCGGGCGACCGACACCGATGCGGTGCTGAAGGCCGTGCTGGAAGGAGACGAGCGGGTGCGGGCCTATGTGGACACGGCGACCGGGCAGATCTTTTTTGCGGACAGCGCGGGCGACGTGTTCGGCACCGTGCTGCACGAGGACTGGCACTGGTACAACGCGCTGGACGCCGAGGGCGCGAAGGCGCTGCAGCAGCATGTGCTGGAATATCTGGCGAAGAGCGAAGGCTTTGAGAACATCGACGAGCTGATCCGGGCGAAACTCTCTGATTACGCACAGCAGAACCTGACCTACGGGGAAGCGGCGGAAGAGCTGGTGGCCGATGCGTGGCGCGGCATCTTTGACAGCGAGGAAAGCTTTAAGCGGTGGGTGGAGTTCCAGCGCGGGCAGGCGGAGAAGAACGCCGGCCGGGCCGGGGCCATCCGCAAAGTGATGAACGCGGTGAAAGACCTGTTGAACGACATCGTGAGCCGGGCAAAGGAAGTGCTGGCGAAAGACCCGGAGAACCGGGCTGCCCTGAAAGCGCAGCGGCTGGCGGAAGCCGAGAAGCGGGCGCTGCAGGAGGAATACTTTGCCCACGCGGAAAAGGCAATGGAAAATCTGCGGGCGGCAAAAGAAAACGCCGCTGCCCTTGAGAACAAGGGAGCGGCGAAGGAAAAGCGGTTTAAGCTGCACGAAGGAAAAGATTCGCTTACCGAGCAGATGAACAAACATCTGGATGAGCTGGAAGAAATGGACGTTGTTGCCTTTATTCGTGGAAATGAGGTTTCTTTCGGAAATAGCATCAGCAAAAATGTCGATAATGCAGAAGAATACTTCAATTCTATTGGAAACAAAGCGGAACGAAAAGGCTTTGGAACCGTTCAGATGAATCGGAGCGAGGCAAACAATACGATTCGGCACGGAAACAGCCGGGCAAAACAGGCAGCACTTGCGGCTGTGCCGGAAGTAATTGCCAAAGGTAAACAAATTGGATATGAAGAAAACTGGCTTGGGAAGGGCTTTGATACATATGTCTTTGCAGCTCCGATTGAAATGAACGGAACGAAACTTTACGAAGGTGTTATTGTACGCGCTTATCTGCATGATGGAAGAAAAACGTTCTATGTGCACGAGGTGTGCTGGACGGATGGAAGCAACATTCTGATGAACGAGGACGGAACGATAACAAAAAAAGAAGATACTTCCACACAGCTCTCGAGGTCTGTGCTGAACAACCTTGCGGATGTCCAGGAAGTATCTTCTGATACTACTATAGCACAGAATGACGCACCTGTAAAGAAAAATGTGCGGATGCAGATCGCAGAAGCGGACGAGGTGGAAAAGCTGAGCGCCGAGCAGCAGGCGCTGAGCGAACAGCAGAAAGCGCTGAAGGAAGAGCGCACGGCATGGCTGGAAAGCGCAGAAGTGAAAGCTGTTGAAGCGAAGAAGAAAGCGCTGGGGAATTTTTCGGCACAAGCAAAGGCGTACCGCGAGAGCGAGGAATACCAGAGTTACATTGCAAAGCGCAAGGACTACAACAGCCGTCTGGCACAGCTGGAAGAACAGAGTGCGGCACTGGGCGACCGGATGCGAGAAGCAGGAGAACGGCTGCAGGCACGGGCGGACGCAAAGGCGAACGACCGGCAGCTGGCCTATAATGCGGAAGCAGAAAAACACGGCGGGAAAGCAGAGTACCGCAGGCAGCTGGCAAAAGAGCGGTTCGGCGTGACCGAGGACTTTAAAAAGGCAGGGTACATTCTGCCGGACGGCAAGATGCTGAACTTTGCGCAGAGCGAGCGGACACGGGACACGGACCATAGGGCAATCCGGGAAGTGTTCGGCCCGGCGGAAACGAAGAGCGGCACGGAAGCACTGAACGAGTTTTTACTGGACGGAAACGTGCGCGTGATGGCAGAGGGACCGGGCATCGACCTTTCGGCAGACACGGAACCGACTGCACAGCAGCTGGAACAGATCCGGAAGATGGTGGACGAACTGAGCGGGGAACGCGGGCAGTTCATTCTGGACATTTCCACAGCGGACGGACGTGTGGCGGCAAGCAAAGCGTACAGCGGGAGTGTGGACGCGGACAAAGTGGTGCGCGAGATCCGGGAATATTACAGGACCGGGGAGCTGGCACAGGAAAGCGAACTTGCAAAGTTCCGTTATCAGCTGGCCGAGCAGGCGAGCCGGGACGCGAAGCGGAACGAGCAGCAGCAGGCAAGCCGGGTGATCGCGGAGAAGGCGGCGGCGCTGGACACGCTGAGCCAGTTCTTTGGGCTGACACGAGGCGTGAACGTGAGCCGCAGCGCGGTGGACGAGCTGGCCGGGCGCTGGCTGAAGGCCAACGGCAGCAAGGCCGACCGGGCGAAGCTGGCGCAGGAGACCGAAGTGCTGGTGAACTACCTGAAGGCCGACGGCGCGGACATGAACAAGGCCGAAGCGCTGGCAGAAACGCTGGCGGGCGAGATCCAGGACGGGGCAACCTACCGGAACAGCGAGCTGTGGGACGAGTACCCGGAGCTGCACAAGCTGGAATACACCGTGAACAAGACCGGACAGGCGAAGGCAGAACTGGTGAAGCGGTACGGCAGCTGGAGCGAGGCGGTGGCAGAGGCAAGACGCCACGGCGTGACGCTGCGGCAGGCCGACGGCGTGCGGGACGGAAACCCGGCGGAACAGTATGAAAGCATCATCAATGACACCCGGGCGACGGGCGGGATCACCGACGGCGCACGGGCGCTGTGGAAGGCAGCGGCGGAGAAGGCCGGTGTGGCGGGGGCATTGAGCATGGAAAGCACCGAATGGCTGGACGTGCTGATGAACCTGCATGATGACATCAAGCCGAAGACGATGAGCCGGTTTGCAGACGATGCGGAGTACGAGGACGCGAAGGTGGAGCTGGCGGGCAGAATCATCGGGGACATCATGCAGCTGCCGCAGCTGACCGATGCCGAGGCTATTTTTGAAGGCATCCAGCGGCACAACATGGAAGTGGCGAAAGCTGCTGCGGGAGACGAGAGCCGGGCCGCCGAAGTGGAGAAGGGCCTGAAGGGGGTGCAGAAAGCACAGAGTAAAGAGTTCAACCGGCGGCTGGCCGAGAACCAGCGCACGGCGGGCCGGAACGCGGAAGTGCAGCAGATGCGGCAGCTGCAGCGGCAGAACGCGAAGGCGGAAAAGCTGCTGAACGAAAACCTTGAAACCTTTGGTGTGGACGTTGACAACGTGGGAGACCTGAACGAAAAGCTGACCGTGCTGCGGGAAAGCTACGAGCGGGAAATGAAGGCCGAAGTGAAGCGGATGAAAGCGGAACGGCAGCAGATGCTGGATGAGGCAAAGCTGTGGTACCGGGAGCGGATGGGAGAGCTGCGGGAAGAGAACGCGGACCTTGCCCGACAGGTGAAAGCGGAACAGCGGCGCGCGGACAAGGCAGAGTACAGCCTGCTGGTGCAGGAAAACGAGATCATGGAATGGGAGGATGAGAACCAGAGGAAAGCCGAGGCCTGGCAGCAGAAGCAGGCGCAGCGGAACGCACTGGCCGCCGAAGTGGCACGCCAGCAGCGGGATGAGGAGATCGCCATTGCGAAGCGGGTGGCCGAGAAGCGGGTGCAGAAAGCGCGGGACGGCCGGAAGATGGACGAGCTGAAGCGGGGCATCCGGCAGGATGCGGCGGCGCTGAACCAGATGGTGCTGCGGCCCAGCAAGGACAAGTATGTACAGCCGGGGCTGATCGATGCGGCAGCACAGGTGGCAAAGCTGGCGGACATGACCATTCTGAACGAACGGGCCGTGAACCAGCTGACGAGGCTGCAGGGCCGGATCCGGCAGAGTGCGGGCAGCGAGAACAACCCCAACGCCATGACCGAAGAATGGAAGCAGACCGGCGTGGATACCCTGATTCAGACGCTGTGGGACGACCTGCAGACGACAAAGGACGCAAAGCTGACCAAACTGCACGAGCAGCTGGCCGAGGCAGAAGTTTTACCGGACAGCGAGAAAGCATGGGCACTGCAGGAACGGCTGCGCAAACGCATCAAGGAGACGGAGAACCGCACCTATCTGCCCATGACGGTGGATCAGATGCGGATGCTGAAGGCAATTACAAGTTCGACGCTGCACGTGATCCGAAACGCAAACAAGACGGTGAGCCTTGCCAAGGCGGAAGAAGTGAGCGCAATCGCAGAAGGCGCAGCCAGCGAGGTGAATGCCAGCAAGGGCAACCACCCCGGCGGGGCGCTGGACGGAGTGCAGAACCTGCTGACGAAGTACAACCTTGACATGCTGGGCGGCGAGCGGGTGTTCCGTATGCTGGGCGGCTACGCGAAGAACGGCCAGATGGAAAAGATGGCCCAAATGCTGAACGACGGACAGTACCGCCAGACGAAGATCACCGTGGAAGGCGAAAAGCTGTTTGCCAACGTGACCGGAAAAGAACACGTGAAGGAAATGCAGAACTTTGCAGGCCCGGGCGCAGACCTTGTGGACGTGGGCCTGACCGATGTGAAGGGAAAGAAAGCCGAACTGACCCATGCACAGCTGTGCAGTTTGTACATGCACCTGCACAACACCGACAGCCTGAACCACCTGATGAACGGCGGACTTGTGATTCCGGATGCAAAGCTGTACAACAAGGGTGACATTGAGCAGGCTTACCAGAAGGGACAGACCGTACATCTGGGAATGCTGACGGATGCGGACGGAACCCCGACAGCGGATAGCATCCTGCAGACGGTGGAAGCGGCCATGACTGACTATGACCGGGCATGGTGCGCGGACATGAAGGAGTTCTTCGACAACTACACCGCGAAGCTCATCAACGAGACGAGCCTGCAGCTGGTGGGCTACCAGCGGGCAACCGTGAAAAACTACTACCCCATTGCGGTGGATAAATCGGTGCTGGCGACCCAGATCGACGGCCTGAATCTGGACGCGACCATTGAGGGCCGGGGCTTTTTGAAGAACCGTGTGAAGAGCAGCCAGCCCATCCTTTTGGAAGAGTGCTCGAGTGTGGTGCAGCGCAGTTTGCGGGACACGGCAGACTATGCGGGGCTTGCGGCACCTATCCGGGACGTGCAGAAGGTCCTGAACAGCGGCGTGGAGACGCGGGAAGGCCTGAAAAACCTCAAGAACGGTATTATCAAAGAACAGTGGGGCGGGGACGCGGTGAACTACATTGACAATCTGCTGAAGGACTTGCAGAAGAAATCGCGACAGAGAAAGAGCACCCTGCAGTGGCTGGGAAACCTGAGCAGCAAATACGCAGGCGCAGTGCTGACGCTGAACCCGGGCGTTGCGCTGGCGCAGGCAGCATCTTTGCCCACGGCAGCTGCGGTGCTGGGCGGCGACACCATGGCGGCAGTGGTACCCTTTGTGAAGAATTTTTCGCCGAAACAGCGGGCGGCGCTGGAAGCGGAAATTGCAGAGCACGGGGACGTGCTTTTGCAGTGGCGGCAGCGTGGGACCGGAAAAGGCGAGCTGCAGAGCATCGGAAAGCGGGAAACACTGGCGCAGAAGGGAATGGACAAACTGCCGAAGGCGCTGACCGGGTGGATCAACGGCATGGACGAAGTGACCGTGGCGGCACTGTGGGAAGGCAGCAAGCGGTATGTGCAGAACCACACGGCGGAATTTGAGGGCGCGGAGGTGACCGGAAGCCCGGCCTACTGGGAAGCGGTGAACCGCACCTATCAGAAGGTGATCGAGCAGACCCAACCCAACTACACTGTGATGCAGCGGGCTGGCATCCAGCGCAACCCGGACGGCATGGCAAAGGCACTGACCATGTTTACCACCCAGCGCTTCCAGAATTACGGCATTCTGGCGGACGCAGTGGGCGACTACAAGGCACAGGCGGAGCGGTACAGGGCTGAAAGCAGCGCGGAGAATAAAGCGGAAGTACAGCGGGCAGGGCAGCAGCTGCGCCGGGCAGTGGCAAGCCAGACCGTGCAGACCGTGACTTTTGCGCTGATGAAGATGGGCGTGGGATTTGTGCTGCACCGGTGGAAGGACCTGCAGGACGAAAACGGCGACATGACCCTGAAAAGTCTTTTGAAACGGCTCGGAGAACTGTGCATGGAAAGCTTTGCAGGCACGGGGCTGTACGGAAGCGAAATTTACGGCTTTGCCAGCAACGCGGTGACCGGAAACGACTACGATGTGGTGAGCGCGGCGAACCTGGGACTTGTGAACGAATTTGCGGCTGCGGCCGGAAAGTTTGCCTATGAGCTGCGGAAGGACATCGGCGGCATGGACGAGGACGAAGCGGAAAAGCATGACCGGAAGCTGTGGACGCTGGCCGGAAACGTGGTGGAAGCGGGGTTGCAGGCGCTGGGCGTGCCCTACGCGAACGGAAAGAAGTTTGTGGAAGCGGCAGCAGGCTGGTACGGAACCCTGCAGGACTGGAAGAAGAACGGTAAATACGGCAACTTTGACAGCCTGCCGGAGAGCGCGACCGGGCAGTATGACCGGCTGTACAATGCCTATGCCGGCGGCGACGCGGACGAAGCGCAGGCAGCCGTGGAAAAGCTGACCGCCATGGGCAAGGAGGATGAGATCTACAAGCAGATGAAAACGCGGCTGGTAAAATACGACAAAAAAGTGGAGGCTGCGGCAAAAGCACGAAATGCGGGAGACGATGAAACCCGCGTGAGGCTGACACAGGAAATCATCAGTGATGTGTATGACGTGATGGGCATCCGGAAGAATGTGAAGGAGGATGCAGAAAGGAGAACGAAAGTTATTGACATGGTGACAGGAGATAACCGAGACGGAAAGGGAAGCGAAGGTGCTATCAATGTTAAAGCAGATGCGTTGCTGAAGGGCGACAGCGGGGACATGTACGCGGACCTGAGCGAAGCGATGGACAGCCGCAGCGCGAAGGACGTGCAGGCAGAGTACGACCGGCTGGTGAAAGCCGGCAGGACGCCGAACAGCCTGAAGACCGAGATCACGAAGCTGGCAAAGCCGGACTACCTTGCGGGCAGCGACGCGGACAAGCAGCAGATGGCGGATGTGCTGCTGGCGCTGACCGACGCGGACGGGAACGCACTGTACACGGAAAAGACCTTTGCACAGTGGGAGAAAAACGCGGAGAAGGCGGCGGAGAAGGAACCGGAAGTGGACCCGTATGCACTGCTGCGGTGACAACCAGATGCCAACCAAGTGGCAGCCAAGTGGCAGCCATCCGGTGACGCTTTGTCACCAATAGAAAGCACCCCGGCGGGAAAGATCTGCCGGGGTGCTGCTGTTTGCGAAAGTGCACAGTTTTTGTTTTGGAGAAAGGGCGGTAGACTGAAAGAAAACGGAAGGAGGGAACGGACATGCAGGTAAGGATCGTAGAAAAGCACTTTGGCGGGGTGGAGTTTTGCCCGGAGATGAAGATGCTGCATCTGGGCGGGCAGAGCAGCGCGAACGTGGAAAGGCTGGAATTTATCCTGCCGGAGAGCTGGCAGGGCAAGAGCGTGACGCTGCACATCCAGCGGCAGGACGGGACGCTGCCGACCCCCATTTTGCTGGACGAAGAGGACAGCTGTGCGGTGGGAAAGGACTTTACCGCGTCGAGAAGCGGCGTGTGGATGCTGATGGCGCTGGGGGAGGACGGATTCCGGGCACTGACGCGGCCGGCAAAATACGACTGTTATGAGACGCTTGCCACAGACGGCGACGCGGAGATCAGCCCGACACAGTACGAGGCCTTTGTGGCGCAGGTGCTGGACTATTCAAATGCTGCACAGAACAGTGCGCAGGAAGCCCGAAATGCGGCAGCGGCGGCAAAGCAGGACGCAAACAAGGCGGAAGCGGCAAGGACGGAGGCTACAACAGCAGCGTCCGAGGCCGGAGCGGCGCAGAGTGCGGCGAAAGGCAGCGCGAGCCGCGCAGAAAGGGCGGCTGACCGGGCAGAGTTGACCGCACCCTCAGACGGCGCAGTGCGCAGCGTGAACGGCAAGGGCGGCGTTGTGACCCTGACGGCTGCAGACCTTGGCGCAGTGGAAGAGAACAGCGCCGGATATGTGAAGAGCATTACCATTACAGGGCAGACCGTGACCCTGACGATGGGAGACGGCAGCACCCGGACGCTGCAGACAAAGGACACCACGGCGCTGGAAAACCTGACAGGCGTCCTTGACACGGCGCACGGCGGGACCGGAAAGAACACTGCCCTGACAGCGGAAGATGTGGGTGCCTACAGCAAAGAGGAAAGCTACGGAAAGACGGAAGTGTACTCGAAGACGGAAGTGTACTCGAAGACGGAAGCAGACGGAAAGTTCGGCGCGCCCTACACTCTGCCCGCAGCGACGGAGACCCGGCTGGGCGGCGTGAAGGTGGGCGGCGGTCTGAGTGTGACGAAGGACGGCACACTGAGCGTGACCAGCGTCGGCGGGTTCAGCATCAGGGCGCAAACGACCGACCCCGGCGTGGGCGGTGCCCTTCCCACCGGCACCGTCCTGCTGGTGTACAAATAAGGAGGTGGGCGCATGAGCGTATATCTCTGTATCGGGGACGCAGCGCACAAAATGTACAAGCTCTATGTGGGCATTGATGGGAAAGCCAGACAAGTGCGAAAGATGTATGTCGGCGTAAATGGACAAGCCTGTCTCGCCTACCAGAGCGGCACGCCTCTTGGCAACTTTGCTGTGGGTAGCACCGTGAAGCTGAAGGTGAATGGCGCTGACAGAGACTTCATCGTTGTCCATCAGGGCAAGCCGTCTAGCGTCTATGACGATAGCTGCAACGGAACGTGGCTTCTGATGAAGGACACCTACACCAAGATGAAGTGGAACCGTTCCAACAGAAATAATGACTACAAAAATTCGGATATCCACTCCTACTTGAACGGAACGTTCTATAACCTTATCGAAAGCGACATTCGTAGCGCTATCAAACAGGTGAAGATTCCGTATCACAACGGAACGGGTTCCGGCGGTAGCCTTGCCACTGGCTCCAACGGTCTGAGTACCAAAGTGTTCTCGCTATCCGGTACAGAGGCGGGAGTCGTAGAATCCTCTATGGATTCCACCGAGGGTACAAAACTGCCTTATTTTGACAGTGGCAGCAAGCGTATCGCATACAACGACGGCAAAGCTTCTACTTGGTGGCTTCGCTCTCCGTATACCAGCAGCAAGAACAGCATCTGGCGCATCGGCACCAATGGTTCCGGAGGCTACTTCTATTACGACGACTCCTGTGGTGTTCGCCCCTGCATGATTTTACCGCCGGACACACTGGTGGACGAAACGGGGCACGTGATCGCGTGAGCCGGGAGACCGGAGAAAGGAGAGGAAAATGAACAACGATATCAAACCCGGTTATGCTGTACAAGCGTCAGAAGCCGATTACGCCACCCTTGCGCGGGTCGTGAGCGAGCACAACGCAGCCGCCGTCACAGGCGAGCGTTACTGGGGCATTGCACTGGACGGCGGAAGCTACACGGTGTACGCAGCGGGCACTGTGCCGCCCCCGCCGACCGCGGAGGAGCTTGTCCAGCGCGAAAAAGAGCAGCAGGAAGCCCAGCAGCGGCAGGAAGCGCTGGACAAGCTGCCCCAGACGCTGGGCACGCTGCAAAAAGAAAACACGATGTTTCGGCAGTGCTTGCTGGAAATGAGCGAAACTGTTTATGCATGAAATCACACAAAAATTAGAAAGGCTGGTATTTATGATGGCGAAGTTATGGGCACAGGAGATCATGTCCGCTGAGACTTTGGAGGAGGCAAAGGCACTGTATGAGCGCTGCCCGCGCCTGCTGAAGGAGAAAGTCAAGGCGCTGCTCATCAAGAGCGGGTTTGAAGAGATCGTGCAGGAGAAGTAAGCCATGGAAAAAAACATTATGGACGTGAGCCGCTATCAGGGCGTCATCGACTGGGACGCTGTGAAAGCAAACGGCAAGGTGGATGGGGTGATGCTCAAGACTGTATCCACCAACGGCAGGCTGTCCAAGCGCAAGGACGGGCTGTACATCGACCCGACCTTTGAGCGCAACTACGCGGAGTGCAAGCGTGTGGGCCTTCCGGTGGGCGTGTACTACTACACCTACGCCACCGACAAGCAGATGGCGGACGCAGAGCTTGACCTGCTCAAAACCGCCCTGACCGGCAAGACCTTTGAGCTGCCCATCAGCGTGGACGTGGAGGACAACAAGATCAAAAAGCTGTCCACTCAGGAGCTGACCGACCTTGCAGCCTATGCGCTGGGCACGGTGGAGCGCTGGGGCTTTTATGCCCTGCTGTATGTGGGGCTGTACTTTGCACAGACAGAGCTGTACATGGGCGGCGCGGCGCTGAGACCCTACGATGTGTGGCTGGCGAAATACCCCAAAGACCAGCGCAAGACCAAGCCTGAGGATAAGCCCAAAACGGCGTTTGCCTTTGGCATGTGGCAGTACACCAGCACTGCCCGCGTGCCGGGCGTGAGCACCAATGTTGACATGAGCCACGCTTACAAGGACTATGCCAGCATCATCAAGCGTGCCGGGCTGAGTAAAGTGAAGGGGGTGTGACCAATGGCGAGCTGTTTGATTTCCGATGCTCCCTATGCATCGTGGCTCTCCGACATATTAGCTACACTGGAAGAGCACAAAATCAGCAAAGTTGCAGTAGCCGCACCTTTGCCCACGGGTGAAGTGTTCACCGGCTATTTCGGTATGGACACGATGGACAAGGCGCTGATCGCAACGAACATTCAGGCCGACGCCACCATGGATGTGGTCTGTGCCAACGGCCAGCGTATCCAGCAGGCATGGGAAGATGACGCTGAAGATGGAGAGGGGGTGTGACCAATGGCGAGTATTCTTGCTGCCGCAGGCATTCCGACGGCGGTGCTGGGGCTTCTCGTCTGGCAGCTGAAGCGGCGCATCGAGCGTCAGGAAGCACGGCAGGAAGCCGCAGAGAAAGCCCGTGAGGAGTTCGAGACGAACCTGTACGAAAGCTCCCTCGCCGCAATCGCGCTGGGAGAAGCCACCGCCAAAGCCGTGCAGCGCATCCCGGACGCACACTGTAACGGCGATATGCACGCCGCCCTCGACTACGCGGCCGAGGTAAAGCATAAGCAGCGCGATTTTGTCGCAAAGCGCGGCATCAGCGCGATCATCAACTGAGAGAAAGGAATCTGACCATGGAAGCAGTATTGACTAATATCTTGAACGTTGTCCCCGGCTGGCTTGCCCTCGCCCTGATGCTGGGCGGGCTGGCCTTTTACATCGTGGGCGCCATCCGGCTGGGCTACGGCGCATCCGTCCGGCCGCTGGTACTGGACCTCATCGACCGCGCCGAGCACGAGATCCAGGGCACCAAGCGCGGCGCAGAGCGCAAGGCATGGGTGACCGCAAAGCTGCGCGCCGCGCTGGACGGCAGCAAGGTTGGAAAGCTTTTCAGCTGGGCAATCACCGACGAGACCATCGGCAAGGTCATCCAGTTCTGCTTTGACAGGGCGAAGGATGTTGTAGGGAAACAGTAAACTCAATACATAGCATCAGCCCCGGGGAGCCTGACGGTTCCTCGGGGCTGATGTTTAGTGGGACATGTGGCGGTAAAAGGAACAGGGAATATAAAGAACGATGGCGGTGGGGAAAACGGTGACTGTCGGGTTCGACTGGGGTTTTGGTTTGCCCACCACAAAAAGCACCTGAGAACGTAAGTTTTCGGGTGCTTTTTTGCAGTTGCAACCCGCTTTTAAAGAAACAGGCGATAAAAACGAATCTTTCGGATGAAAAACGCAATCAAATTGCGACAGCACTTGCAAAAGCACAGAGCGACATCAAATGCATCCAGGCAAACGGCCCGGATGTCAGCCTGCCGGAGATCATGCGAGTTTGCACAGAACTATAAGGCGTGATTCGTGGAATAACACTATTGAACGACTGATAAACAAAAACAGCCCTGTGGAACCGGAACGGAACCACGGGGCTGTTGTCATGTCAACAAGAGGGCGTTGTCAAAGGCAAAGCCGTCGGCCTGCGTTTTCAGGTCGGCCTGCAGCCTCGCCACCTGCGCATTCAGAGCGGCAACGTCCACGCCGTCGAACTTTGCAAGGCCGTCCTGCGCGGTCTTGAGCTGAGCCTGTGCGGCGGTCAGCTGGCCGCAGAAGCCGATACCGCCAGAGCCACGCCTTTTTCTCTTCGTAGGTCACTTGGTTCTCCTTTCCATGGTGGGTATGGTGGGAAGATGGCTATTTTTGAAAACTCCCCAGTAGGAACAAAAAAATAGGAGATATAGAAAAGTCTGCAAACAGACCCCTTTGCCACCATACCCACCATGTAATCTTGTCGTGTCATGACACAGCCCTCCAAAAGCGGTTGTTCTGCTGGCTTATATTATACAACTGCTTGCTGTATCCCGCAAGCAATATTATCTGCGCAAAAATCGAATGAAAAAAGGAGAAAATCATGAAAAAGAAAGTGATTTCACTGCTGGCCGTGCTGGCGTTGTGCCTTGCTTTTGCGGTTCCGGCGTTCGCAGCTGATACGCAGTATAAGGTCGGGGACTATGTAAGTTACTCAGGCCACACGGACTTTGGCTACTATTATACTTACACGGTCAAGGACGTGAACTATAAGTGTTTCTCTGTCGTTTCAGCAGACGGACAGCGCTATTATGCATCCGTTAAAGAAAGCTTGTATGAGTATTTCAAAGGCGCCTTTGCAAATCAGGACATCACATTCCGTGGTGCGGTACAATCGATTGCCGGTGACGGTGCGCCGGTCATCAACGCTTACCGGTTCAGCGCTGTCACCGGGCTGCTCCGTTTTTTCTGCCCTATAACCCTCACATTTGCCGGGTTTCTGAGTGAAACGGCGTATAATCTGCGTAAACGGCGAACTTCGTGTATTGAACCGTCCTTTTCAGGATGGTATAATTTTAACAAGGAAGAAGCGGATGAAAAACACGCCGCAGGGCGGATCGTGAGGAACGCTTATGAGACAGAAAACAAAAAATATCGCACTGTCAGCCGCGGTGATGATCACGGTTCTGGTGTGCATCGTGTTCTACAGCGGATACACCCGTCAGCAGATCTGCCGCGAGAGCACGGCAAACCTGCTTTCCACCTACAGTCAGGTGACCAAGACCTTTAACATGTTCGTGCAGCGGAACTGGAACGTCCTTGAGGTCTGGGGCAAAGACCTTGAAGATCTGGACGGCGATCCGGATGCATCGCGCAAATGGCGCACATATGTGGAGGAACGCGCGACCTGGCAGTACAGTGAGGCAGTGCTTTTCAATGAGGAAAACCAGTATTGGACAGTCGGCGGCCGGCAGGGAGACGCCCCGCACATGAAGGCTGCGCTGGCGGAGCTTTACGCTTCCGACGGCCCCATCGTGACCAGCTATATCTCCAGCAAAGGGGTGCGCAAGGTCATGTTTGCCATGCAGGTACAGCCCATCACAATAGATGGTGTCACCTATACGTCGCTGGCGCTGTGCTACGACAACACCACACTGGAAAACCTGCTCGGCGGTCTGGCCTATGAAGGCCAGAGCGACTGCTACATCGTGCGCACGAACGGCGACGTGGTGCTTTCCACCGAGCCGAGGACGGTGATCCCCGAACAGCTGACCAACCTCTTCGACTATCTTGAAGACAACACGGAGACGTACCAGATCGATTTCAGCCAGACGCGCAGTGCTGTCCAACAGAAGGAAACCGGCGGTGTGACCTACGACATTGCATCAACGCGGTATTATCTGGTGTATCAGCCTGTTGGTGTGAAGGACTGGTCCATCATCGGTGTCGTACCGGCCAGTGCTGTGGAAAGCGGCATGAACGCCGTGCAGGCCAACACGATTTTGCTGCTGCTGGCACTGTTTGCGGTCATTCTGTTCGGCATGAGCAAGATCTTTTACAATGAGGCAAAAATGCGCCGTGAGCGGGCAGAAGCCGAAAAGCAGGAGCTGCAGCGCCGCAAGGAAATTGCTGATGAGATGTTCGAAGGAATGGCCCGTCTTGTAGACCGCTTTGCCATCTGCGACCTCGACACCGATCGCTACGAGGACCATGAGCGGAAGAAAGAAGATCTTTACCCGCCGGAAGGTTCCTTCCGGGAGCTGCGGGAGGAGATCTCCCGCAAGTATGTTGCGTTGACCGACGGCGAGAACGCAAAGCTCACCCGGATGCTCTCGCCGGAAAACCTCCGCGCTCAGCTCAAAACGCCGGAGGACGCCCTCAAGTTCGAGTACGCCGCCCGCGACAAGAGCGCTTTCCTGATGATGACGGTGGTGCCCTGCGGCTGGGAGGAAGGACGGCTCACCCGCGTGATGATAATCGCACAGGATATGGGCAGGCAGCATCTGCTGCAGGAGCTGGCCAACACCGATGCCCTCACCGGCCTGCTGAACAAGCGGTATTTCGACGCAGTGGTCGGTGCGCTGGAACGGCGCGGGCAGGCGTTTGCCTTGTTTTATCTGGATCTCGACCGCTTTAAGCCGGTGAACGATACCTACGGCCACGCTATGGGCGACCGGCTGCTGCAGGAAGTAGGTAAGCGGCTGCAGGGCTGCATCCGTGGCTCAGACTATGCGTTCCGTCTGGGCGGCGATGAGTTTGCACTGCTGCTGGTGGGCGAGCTGAGCGCTGAGGACTGCCGCCGCAAAGCTACGAAGGTGGGCATCGCGGTGGCAGAAGTGTATCAGCTGGACGGCAACGATATCTTTATCGGGACGAGCTGCGGCTGGTCGCTGTTCCCGTCCGAGTGCCCCAGCGCCGAACAGGCCCGTCTGCTGGCTGACAAGCGGATGTATGCCGACAAGCAGCGCCGCCATGCACTCTACGATCACGGCCTGCGTGCAGACTGAAATGAGCTGCAAACAGAACAAACCCCCGGAAGGACCTTCAGGATCCCCGGGGGTTCGTTTTACTGTTTTTTACAGGTGCATCAGGCTGCGCTGTTCGCTGGCGCGGAGGCGGAGCGCTGCTGCGATGAATGCCTTGAACAGCGGGTGAGCGCGGTTCGGGCGGCTCTTGAATTCGGGGTGGAACTGTGCGCCCAGATGGAAGTCGCGGCCGGGCAGCTCCACGGTCTCCACCAGATGGCCGTCCGGGCTGGTGCCGGAAATGACCAGACCCTTATCCTGCATCTCCTGACGGAAATCGTTGTTGAACTCATAGCGGTGGCGGTGACGCTCCCAGATCTCGCTCTCGCCGTAGCACTCGGCCATCTTGGTGCCGGGCATCACTTTGCAGGGGTACTTGCCCAGACGCATGGTGCCGCCCTTGGGGATGTTGCCCTGCTGGTCCGGCATCAGGGAGATGACGTTGTGTGCGCCATCCGGGGTGAACTCGCTGGAGTTGGCGTCGGCGTAGCCCAGTACGTTGCGGGCGAACTCCATCACCATGATCTGCATACCAAGGCAGATGCCGAAATAGGGAACATTGTTTTCACGGGCGTACTGAGCGGCCTGGATCATGCCCTCGATGCCGCGGTCGCCGAAGCCGCCGGGCACGATGATGCCGTCCACATCGGCAAAGGCTTCCTTGCAGGCGGCCTGATCGGTCAGGTCTTCACTTTCCACCCACTTGATCTCCACCTGGCTGTCGTTCTCAAAGCCGGCATGGTACAGGCTTTCCATCACGGAGAGGTAGGCGTCGTGCAGCTTGACATACTTGCCCACCAGCGCGATGGTGCAGGTCTTGCTGCGGGTGGCGATGCGGCTCACCACCTGCTTCCACTCGGTCAGGTCGGCGGCGGGTACGTCCAGCTTGAGCTTTTTCACCACGACGTCATCCAGACCGTTGGAGTGCAGCATCAGCGGGCACTGGTACAGGCTGGGCATGGTCAGGTTTTCGATGACGCACTCCGGCTTGACATTGCAGAAGGTGCTGATCTTGCGGCGGATGTCGCCGCCCACGCTGCCGTCGGCGCGCAGGATGATGATGTCGGGGTTCACGCCCATGCCCTGCAGCTCCTTGACCGAGTGCTGTGCGGGCTTGGACTTGTACTCGTCCGAGCCGGAAATATAGGGCACCAGCACCACATGGATGTAGCAGCAGTTGTCGCGGCCCTGTTCCAGACCAACCTGACGGATGGCCTCCAGGAAGGGCTGGCTCTCGATGTCGCCGGTGGTGCCGCCGATCTCGGTAATGACCACATCGGCTTCGGTGGAGGAAGCCAGATTATAGATATAGCTCTTGATCTCGTTGGTGATGTGGGGGATGATCTGCACCGTCTGGCCCAGATAAGCACCCTGACGCTCCTTGTTCAGTACGTTCCAGTACACCTTGCCGGTGGTCAGGTTGGAGTACTTGTTCAGGTTTTCGTCGATGAAGCGCTCATAGTGGCCCAGATCCAGATCGGTCTCGGTGCCGTCGTCGGTCACGAACACTTCGCCGTGCTGCAGCGGGCTCATGGTGCCGGGGTCCACGTTGACGTAGGGGTCCAGTTTCTGGCTGGCGACCTTCAGGCCGCGGCATTTGAGCAGACGGCCCAGCGATGCGGCCGTGATGCCTTTGCCCAGGCCGGAGACGACGCCGCCGGTCACAAAGATGAATTTGGTTTGTTTTTCTGCCATAAAATTACTTCCTCCTCTATATGATCCAGTCAAAAGCCTTCCCCCTCGGGGAAAGGTGCTGAACGAAATGAAGCGGATGAGGGGAGTAGCGGTTCCATGCTGCTCCCGGAGAGCAGCGTCTGGCGGAAGCTCCCCCTCATCAGTCGCTCACGCGACAGCTTCCCCCAAGGGGGAAGCCTGTTTCCCAACTCGATATTATACACCCATGTCCTCATAAGAATCAAGCACTTCCTGCGCAACCTCGGTGCGGTCGCGGCGGGTGTCCATGGCCTGTTTCTCGATGTAGCGGTGGGCCTCGGCTTCGGTCAGGTGTTCATGTTCGATCAGGCAGCATTTGGCGCGGCTGACCAGCCGCACCTGCGCGATCTTTTCCTGCAGGCGGGCGTTCTCCTGCCGGGCACGCTGCAGCCGGTGGTTGCCGGCCTCGGCCATGTGCATCACCTGCATGAAAAACGCCGTGCTGAACGGTTTGCTCAGCACCAGCACGCCCTGATCGCTCAGGGGGCCGAGCAGCTGGTCGGCCTGCGCGGCCTTGACCAGAAACACCACCCCGGCGTCGGTTTTTTCCACCGCGTTGATGCACACTTCGTGGCCGAACTCGTCGGGCAGGGGAGAGTTGACCACGATCAGTTCAAAGTCGGATTCGGTCATCCTGCGCCGGGCTTCCGCTCCGCTGGGGATGATCACCGGGCGGCTGTAGCCCATTTCGGTCAGCCGTGCGGAGATATACTCGTTGGAGCTTGCACCGGCGCTTATGATCAGTGCACGTCCCATTTCCTTCGCTCCTTTCTCCTACGTTCGGTTCCGGTAGGGGTCAGATGGTGTTGAAATAGTGGACGCGCTCATACTCGGCGGGGTCGGCTGCATTTTTCAGTGCTTCGCACCGTTTGAGTTCCTCGGTAAGGTAGCGGGCCGCCAGCTCTTCGGGCAGCACCCGGTGCAGGAATTCGCTTTCCTCGGCGGCCTGCACGGCTTCTTCCAGCGTGGCGGGCAGAGTTTCGAGGCCAAGGCCGGCGGCCTCGGCGGGGTCGAACAGGTTTTTGTTGACCGGGGGCTGCAGGATCATCCGCTTCTCGATGCCGTCCAGACCGGCGGCCAGCACCAGCCCGATGGCCAGATACGGGTTGCAGGCGGGGTCCGGGCTGCGCAGCTCCATGCGGCAGTTGTCACCCTTCACCTGCGGGATGCGCACCAGCTGGCTGCGGTTCTGGCGGCTCCAGCTCACATAGCGGGGGGCCTCGTCGCAGCCAAAGCGCTGGTAGCTGTTGGGCAGGGGATTGGTGAACACGGTCAGCTCCCGGCTGTGCGCCAGCACGCCCGCCATAAAGCTGCCTGCGGTGCTGTCCGGGGCAATGTCGCCCTCAAACAGGTTCTTGCCGTCCATGTACAGCGACAGGTTGATGTGCAGGCCGCTGCCTGCCTGGTCCGGCAGGGGTTTGGGCAGAAAGCTTGCGTGGATGCCGCTGCGCATGGCGATGGCCCGCACGATCTGCTTGAACATCATCACGTTGTCGGCGGTCTTGAGGGGACCGGCATGGTGGCAGTCGATCTCGTTCTGGCCGTTGCCGCTCTCGTGGTGGCTGTGCTGGGGTGCCATGCCCATCTGTTCCATGGTCAGGCAGATGTCCCGGCGCAGGTTTTCGCCCGCATCCAGCGGGGCTACGTCAAAATAGCCGCCGAAGTCGATGGGGATGCGGGTGGGGCGGCCCCGATCATCATTCTCGAACAGGTAGAACTCGCACTCCGCGCCCACATTGCAGGTCAGGCCCAGCTTGCGGAATTTGCGGTTCACGCTGCGCAGAAAGCCCCGGCAGTTGCCGCCAAAGGGCTGGTCATCCGGCTTCTGCACGTCGCAGAAGAACTGCATCACCCGGCCCTCGGTGGGGCGCCACGGCAGGATGGTGACAGTGGACAGATCCGGCCGGAGCACGAGGTCGCTTTCCTCCACATGCATGAAGCCGGCGATGGAGCTGCCGTCGAAGCACACGCCGTCCTGCAGCGCCTTGGGCAGGTCGCTGGCCAGCACGGCGATGTTCTTCTGGGTGCCGAAGATATCGCAGAACGCGAACCGCACGAATTTGACGTTGTTGTCCTCAACGAAATCAAGGATATCCTGTTGGGTCGAATAGCTCATAGTTGTTTCCCTTTCAAATAAAACGCCCAAAGGCCTGCCCTTTTGCAAGAGCAGGTCTTCAGGCTGGTGTAAGAAATAGGAAAAGGAGAATGGCAAATTGAATTCCGCAGCCTGCGGATGCTTATTCTGTTACGCTGGTGTGAAAGGATCAGACGTAGTAGAGCATCTTGCTGTAGCTGGGCAGGGGCCAGTAATCCTCACCGCAGACGGTTTCGGCATCGTCTGCTGCGGCGCGCAGGGCGTCCATGGCAGGCAGAACGTTGTCGTGGAAGGCAACGGCCTTCTCGCTCTCGGTGGGCAGGGCCTTGGTGGCATCCACAGCATCCTGCAGGGAGTCGATGGCGTCGCTCATGGCGTCGGCATCGTTGGACAGCCGGGTCAGGGTCTTGGTCTCGCTGCGGACACTGATGTCCTCGCTGACGGCCAGCTTGGATGCGGCGGTATTGGCAACTTCGCTCATGTAGGAGTTGACGGCGGGCAGCAGCTGCTTGCGGGCCATCTCCAGCATGGTCAGAGCTTCGATGTTGATGATCTTGGCGTAGTGCTCCATCTCGACTTCGTAGCGGCTCTCCATCTCCACCTTGGTCAGCACGCCGAACTCTTCCATCAGGGCGATGTTCTTGGGTGCGATCAGGGCAGGCAGGGCAGCGGGGGCGTTCTTCTTGTTGGGCAGGCCACGCTTTGCAGCTTCCGCTTCCCACTCGGCGGAGTAGCCGTTGCCGTTGAAGATGACGCGGCGGTGGTCACGGATGGTACGCTTGACCAGTGCGATGGCGGCGGCGGTGAAGTCCTCGGCACCTTCCAGCTCATCGGCATAGCCCTTCAGCTCCTTGGCGACGGCGGTGTTCAGGATGGTGTTGCAATCGCTCAGGTTTTCGGCAGAGCCGGGCATACGGAACTCGAACTTGTTGCCGGTGAAGGCGAAGGGAGAGGTGCGGTTGCGGTCGGTGGTGTCCTTGCTGAACTTGGGCAGCACATCCACGCCCAGAT
>ERZ791840.76-NODE-76-length-76159-cov-16.870795_pt1 | contig 76159 bp, 56 predicted proteins | sample MGYA00510291_ERZ791840 | MGnify/ENA primary metagenome ERZ791840 (study PRJEB30046, sample SAMN00715256) | human gut metagenome | study: EMG produced TPA metagenomics assembly of the A metagenome-wide association study of gut microbiota in type 2... | reverse complement strand
CCTTTGCAGGCAAAACAGCCCAGAAAGCAGCTGGTATATCAAATGCTGCAAACCGCGCAAGTGTGACTTATACAAACAATGGTACATATTTGAAAACGGATTCCTCTCTAACGTCAGGTAAGATAGATAAGGAAGTATAATGGTTATTTCGACCAGAAAGCATGACGATTACAAAATCAGTGGGAAATATGTCTGCTGATTTTTTTATTACAAAAAAAAGGTCGGTTCGTTACATTTGAGTAGATAATAAATGAAGAAAGGGCGATATAAAAAACAGATAAATAAAATTTCAGGGAAAGGATAATAGGATAATGAAAATTCAAAATGATACAGGTGTTACCTATGCTGCAAACACGAATCGTTATAGCAACACACAAAATGCTGGCAGCAAAACGGGCAGAACATATAAGAATGCCCATGAATATAAGAACTATTTAACACAAAAATATGATTGCTTAAGAAGCAAAGATTATTCCGTAAATATAAACAGCTCTCTTTTGTCAGAGGCTATGGGAGATGAAAAGACAAAACAATGGCTGGAGTATAATTTATCTTTAATACCGGAAAGTATCGAAAAATTAAAAGCTGCTCAAAGTGCTCGTGGCTGTAAGGTACTGAGTGTAACTGATACAATAAATGGATATGATAGCATAACAGAAGAAGTACTGGTAACAGATGAGGCTGATCCAGGAACAGAAAAAGCAAGGAAAGAACTTGAAGAAAGACTTGAAAAAAGAAAAGCAGAAAAGAAAGAGACAGAAGAACGGCTGGAAAAACAGCGTGCCGAAAAACAGGAGCAGGAAGAACGGCAATATAATCTGAGAATAGATGGCAAAGATGTGGCAGATCTGACAGGAAAAATGGTGGAACTGCTAGGTACTTCAACATCTATAGGAGTGACGGAAAGCGGAACATCGTCATTTGATGCGTTGGCATAGAAGCGTTGAAAAGGAGCAATATTGATTTAGTTGTTGGAAGAAAAACACTGATAAAGTTCAGAAAGAAACTAGTCAGACAAAGTAAAAACAGATAGGAAGGTAAGATTATGGCAATCACAGGATCCCAACAACGGTATCTGTATCAAGTGCATTTTTAAAGAAGTGCATGAATGACCCAGAAAAAGCAAAATATTTGGAAGAAAATTTAGCGGCTATTCCGGATTGTGCCAAAAGTGCAGTTGCTGGTTGTCAGGGAACCTTGACAAATCTTAGTTATCAGATTGATGCAACACAAATTTACACGAAATAATCCAAGAACAGAAAGCGAAGGAGAAGCAGAAAAATTCATAGTATAATTGTGACACTTATGGTAAAATCGCATCAGATGTCGAAAGATATCTGATACGAAGAGAAAAGGACGAGAAATATGAACAAAAGTGTCAGTATTATTACGGATTTGGATGGTTCAAAAATAGCCCTTATTAATGATATAAGATTTAAGTCGAGGAAGGGGATAGATTGGAATGAAGTAGAGCAGTATCTGAAAGAATATATTGGAGAATACTTTGAAATATCCGAAACCTCAGAGAAAATATATATCGGTTCTGATTTTCCAGATGAGTTCAGTCATTCAAATGATACAAAGGGATTAAAAGGTGCTAATATGAAAGCGAAAGCAAACATTACGCCTGCTATTGGTGAACTTATCCAGATTGCTTCTGAAAAGGCACAGTATCCTGATTATAAGAATAAACATGGGGCAAAGGCACAATTTGGATGGTATCGTTATAATACAAGATTTGGAATACCGGTTTATGATGAAGATGGAAATCTGGAGCGTTATAACATTTTTTCAACAAGAATGCTTGTAAGATGTGATGCAGATGGAAAACTTTATCTATATGATTTGGTAAGAACAAAAAAAGAAACGAGCAAGCCGCATGAGCAATAGCTGTACGGTAGTAAACTTCGTTTCTTCCTAACACCTATAGTAAAGGTATATGTATTGTTTGTCAAGAAGAAAATCTTGAAAGGATGTGATTTCATGGCATACAGCCAGCAACTTTGGGACGAAGCAAAAAGAAAATGTAAGCTTGGGGAAGAAGAAATAAGAATGGCAAAAGAAATGAGGCTTAATCCCAAGAGCCACAAAAGGAAAAAATAACATTTAACTAAGCCGTTATGGAGAGTACATCTTCATGGCGGCTTTTTTTGTTGGCATTTGAAAGAAGGTGAGAAAATTGAAAATCAAAAAGGTTGATAAAGCAAAGAAGGGAATGTTCAGGCAGTATCGGGCAGCATTAAAGGAATTCAAGCAGTCCATTAAGACAAAAAATTCTTCCATTAAGATGAGCATTCGCAACTGTGTCTGCACTTGGAAACTCGGAAAGCAGGGCATAGACGGAAGCCATATGAAGTGTAGGAACGAGGTTTCCCAATTCGGGAAAAAGGATACAAACAAGTCTGGAAACGGAAGATTTCAGTTTTGCTCGTTCTCCAGCTAACGGAATATCCCACTGAAAAAGCGGTCGGCGAGGCGCAGCAGGAAAGCTGCCCCGACCGCTCTGCCAACAGCACTCCTTGCGGCAGGAGAGGATTGTGGCGATTCCGAAGTCAGTTCACGCGGAGCGCATCCAGTAGAATTTCAATGTGAATAATTTTGTTCTGTCTCCTGCGGATATGGTGCAGATTGGCTCCGATATCACTTCGGTTCCAGATTCACCGCCGGGCGGAAGAAAATCCACTGTAGTATCTGCTTTGCGCATATTATGAGAACACGATTCTGAAGGCGTTTTCTTTTCCCTACACGGACAGATGATATTTTTCCATCCAGTCATTGAGCTGGATAAAATATGCCATAAGCTGGGGACCTGCCATGAGCTGACCGAACCACGGTCTGCCAAGCTCCTTGGGAGCGGCGAGGAACGCCTCGGCTTTTTTGGGATCGATCAGCGGGTAGACCGGCGCGTTCGGATCGCTTATGATCCGGCGCAGGTGATCCGCGAGAAGCTTCTCGTAGCCCGGGTGGTAAGTCTTCGGGTACGGGCTTTTTTTTCGGTGCAGCAGTTCTGTCGGAAGCAGATCCGCGCAGGCGTCGCGCAGCAGTGTTTTTTCCACGCCGTTCTGATACTTCATGCTCCACGGCACGTTGAAGACGTACTCCATGATGCGGTGGTCGGCAAAGGGAACGCGCGCTTCCAGACCGGAGTACATGCTGGTGCGGTCCATGCGGTCGAGGAGCGTCTGCATGAACCACTTGATATTCAGGTAGCCGACGGCACGCCTGCGGGCTTCCTCGGGCGATTCGCCGGGAAGCTTCGGGGAAGCACTTATGGTCTCTTCATAGCGGGCGCGCGAGTAACCGGCGAGATCCAGGCGGTCAGTCACGTCGCCGGACAGGAATGCGACGCGCGCAGAGACATCGGCAGACCACGGAAAACCGTCACGGTTTAAAAGCTCCGGGCGGTAGAACCAGGGATAGCCGCCGAAGATTTCATCGGCACATTCTCCGGTCAGTGTGACTTTGTTGTGTCTGGCGACCAGAGAGCAGAAGTAGAGCAGGGAGGCATCCACATCGGTCATGCCGGGAAGATCCCTGGCGTCGACCGCCGAAAAAAGTGCCTCATAAAGCGTGCTCTGGGAGCATTCCAGATAGGTGTGGTGCGTCTGGCAGTGGGCGAGCATGATGTTGACGTAGGGCAGATCGCGCTCGGGCTGAAAGGCGTTTGACTGGAAATATTTATCGTTTTCCGCAAAATCAAAAGAGAACGTATTTAGAGTCTGCCCGTCCTTTTGCATGCAGCCTGCGGCGATCGCGGTTACGATGGAAGAGTCGATGCCGCCGGAGAGAAAGGTGCAGACCGGGACGTCCGAGACCATCTGCCGCTTTACGGCATCGCGCACCAGATAAGAGACCATCTCCACCGTTTTTTCATAGGAATCGGTGTGCGGGGCGGCGGTAAGATCCCAGTAGCACACCTGCTTCGTGCCCTCCCGGGAGAAAATCTGATAATGGCCGGGGAGAACCTCGCGCATGCCGGAAAAAATGCCGTTGCCGGGCGTGCGTGCCGGACCGATGGACAGAAGCTCCAACAGACTGTTTTCATCGATGGCGGGCGTGATATCCGGGTGGCAGAAGAGTGCTTTTGGCTCGGAGCCAAAGACCAGTGTGCCGCCCGGGGTGCTGTAGAAGAGCGGTTTGGTACCGGCACGGTCACGGTACAAAAGCAGTTCACCGGTTCCGCCGTCCCAGATCGCAAAGGCAAAAATGCCGTTCAGGCGGCTGACAAAATCCCTCCCATAGTGCAGATAGGCGCAGAGAATGACTTCCGTGTCGGAAGTGGTGGAAAAAGTATACCCGGCGGCGAGAAGCGGCGGCAGCAGTTCGTCGGTGTTGTAGATCTCGCCATTGTAGACGATCGCGCAGGTGCGTTCCCCATCCTGCCGGATTATGGGCTGACTGCCGCCCGCAATATCGCGGATGCTGAGTCTGGCGTGGGAAAGCCCCACATGCGTGTCTAAATAGGTGCCGAAACTGTCGCTGCCGCGGTGGGCGAGTGTGTGATGCATGTCGGTGAGAATATGTTCCCAGAGGACGGGTTCCTTTTTAAAATTTTTAGAAAAGTCGCAGAAACCGGAGATTCCGCACATATAAATACTCCTTTCATGAGAGAATGCGCAGGCAGACTGCCGCACATTCAGATACTGGAATAGTGTATGCCGCGCAAACGGAAATTATGAGCCGGCAGAAAACGGGTACTTGCGCATCTCACGTAAACCACTATAATAGAGAAGAATGTGAAAGGGTGAGAGATACTTATGAACGAGAAAAAGAACGAACTTCAGATGTCAGAGGCATTTCTGACCAGTATTTTTCTGGCGGTCTCCGGCGGATTTCAGGATGCCTATACCTATAATACGAGGGAGGAGGTCTTCTCCAATGCCCAGACCGGCAACGTGGTGCTGATGAGCCAGAATTTTATGGTGGGCAGATGGATGGACGGACTGCGCTATCTGTTCCCGTTGCTGGCGTTTGCGTTTGGCGTGTTTTTTGCGGAGCGCATACAGGGGCGTTTCAAATACGCGAAGCGGCTTCACTGGAGACAGGGAATTCTGCTGCTTGAGATTGTGATTTTATTTGCAGTGGGATTTATCCCGCAGGAATACAACATGGCGGCGACGGTGCTGGTGTCTTTTGCCTGCGCGATGCAGGTGCAGACGTTCCGCAAGGTAAATGGCTATTCCTATGCGAGCACGATGTGCATTGGCAATCTGCGGAGCGGCACGGCGGCATTTTCCATGTATCTGCGGGATAAGAGACCGGAACAGTTAAGACAGTCGCTCTACTATTTCGGAATCATTCTTTTCTTTGCGATCGGAGCCGGCATCGGCGGCAATTTGTCCATGCGCTACGGTATTCACATGATCTGGGTGTCGGTGGGATGTCTTCTGGTCAGCTTCTTTATGATGTTTTCTGAGCGGGTGAAATAAAAAACAGACAAAAACAGAATACAGGCAGACATAACGGTCTCCGCGGCGGCATCTAATAAAAATAAGATGTTGTTGCGGAGATTTTTATGCCGAACGAAAAAATGGAGAATCTGCTGAATCTGGCACTGGCGGCGACACAGGAGGAGCGGGAGAAGTCGCTGGAGCTGGACATCGGCTACGATAGTGCCGAACAGACGTGGGAGGTCATTGTAAAATTTGTCGGGACAACGGAGGAGCTTGAGGCGCTCCTTTTTAAAAATTTTTCGGAGGAATATCCGCGGATTCAACTGACAAATCTGCAGAATGAATATGCCGTTTTAGTGCTGCCGGAACATCTCGTGGAGCCGGTGGCAGCGCTGGATAAAATCGAGTACATGGAAAAGCCGAAACTTTTATTTTTCGCGGTGGACAATGGAAAGCGTGCATCCTGCATTACGCAGCTGCAGGAGAGAACCGGCCTGTCGGGTGCCGGTGTCCTTGTGGCGGTTATTGATTCCGGCATCGATTACGCGCATCCGGATTTTAGGAGGGCGGACGGTACGACCCGCATTGTCAGTCTCTGGGATCAGACGATCCCGGCGTCCAGGGGCTTGTCGGCGCCGGCGGGGTATTTCCTTGGAACCGAGTACGATGAGGCGCGCATCAACGAGGCGCTCGCGCAGCCCACGGAACAGCAGCGGTATGCGGTCTGCCCGAGCAGGGATGCATCGGGACACGGGACACACGTGGCGGGAATTGCCGCCGGCAACGGAAGAGCATCGGAGGGAAGATACCGCGGTGTGGCGTATGAGAGCGATCTTTTGATTGTAAAGCTCGGCAACCAGCGGGAGGGAGCGTTCCCGCGGACGACGGAACTGATGCAGGCGGTGGATTACTGCCTTAGAAAAGCGCAGGAGCGGCAGCAGCCGATCGCCATCAACTTAAGCTTTGGGAATAATTACGGAAGCCACACGGGAACGTCGCTCATTGAGACTTATCTGGATGATCTCGCAAACTACTGGAAGAGCTCGATCGTGATCGGAAGCGGGAATGAGGGAGCGGCTGCCACGCACACGGCGGGAGCGCTTGGAATGGGGCAGGCGGAAAATGTAGAGTTCGCGGTGAGCGCGTACGAGAGCGCCTTAAATCTTCAGATCTGGAAATCCTATGCGGATGAGATGGCGGTGCTTCTCATTCATCCGGGCGGCATGCAGATCGGACCGATCCGCCAGATACAGGGACCGCAGCGTTTTACGCTGGGGCAGACGCAGATTCTGCTCTACTATGGAGAGCCGAGTCCGTACAGCTCCTACCAGGAGATTTACCTGGACTTTCTTCCTGTGCGGGACTATGTGGACAGTGGAATCTGGACGGTGCGCCTGATTCCACAGCGCATCGTCACGGGGCGCTATGATATGTGGTTCCCGGCGGGAGGCGTTTTAAACGAAGGCACCGGATTCCTTCTGCCGCGGGAGGAGACGACGCTTACCATTCCGTCCACTGCGGCAAAGGTGATTACGGTCGGGGCGTACGACGCGAGGTTCGGGCAGCTGGCGGGATTTTCAGGCAGAGGATTTACCGGAAACGGACAGGTCAAGCCGGATCTTGCGGCGCCGGGCGTGGAGATCACCTCCTGCGCGCCGGGCGGAGGCTATACGGCGCGTTCCGGAACTTCGATGGCAACCCCGTTTGTGACGGGGAGCGCGGCACTTCTGATGGAATGGGGGATTGTGCGCGGAAACGATGCGTACCTGTACGGAGAAAAAATAAAGGCGTACCTGATCCGCGGAGCGCGTCCGCTCGGAGGAGGAAGGGCTTCTGGTCTGCTGCAGGAATATCCGAATCCGCAGGTGGGGTGGGGAACTTTATGTTTGTCGGACAGTCTGCCGGAGTAGGAAAACGGGAAGAATTCCGGAAACGCAAAAAAAAGATAACATGAAAATTGTGCAGTATTGCAAAGAAAGATAAACAAAATATAAATTTATTGTGAAAAATGAATGAAAAAAATAGAAGTTCATGTTATACTTTTAACAAAATAACAAAACCATACAGCGTGTATTGTATGAAGATGGTTGGGGGAAAGGAAACATGATGGAACAAAAGAAGACCCGGATACTGGCGGTAGCCGGAAAAGGCGGTGTTGGGAAGACATCGATCGCGGCAACCATTGTCCGGCTTTTGGTGGAGACACATCCCGACAAACGGATTCTGGCAATCGATGCCGATCCGGCGGTGGGACTCTCCACGGCACTTGGAATTGAGGTGCAGACCACGGTGGATGACATCCGCAAAGCCGTTGTCGAGACGGTGGAGGACGGTGATACGAAGAGTGCCATGGAACTTTTGGGAGAGGCAAGATACCGCATTTTTGATGCGCTGGTGGAGACCGACGGCTTCAGCTTTATCGCAATCGGACGTCCCGAGTCGGCAGGGTGTTACTGCAAGATCAACTCCTATTTAAAAGAGGTTATCAGCATCCTGTCAGAGAATTTTGATTATGTAGTGATCGACGGGGAGGCGGGCATTGAGCAGATCAACCGCCGCGTGATGGAAAAAGTGACCGATCTTCTGCTGATTACGGATTCCAGCAAGAAGGGAACGCAGGTGATCGCGACGATCAAGAAAGTGGCGGACGAACTGGTCATGTACGACCAGGTGGGCATCATCGCAAACCGGCTGCCGTCCATGGAGGTGACGCAGTACATGGACACGGGAGATATTCCGGTGCTGGCGTGCATTCCGTCGGACGCCTCGCTGGCGGAGTTTGACTTAAAGGGCGAGAATGTATTTTATCTGCCGGGCGATGCAGCGATTGTGCAGGGAACCAAGGACGCGCTGAAAAAGATCCGGGTGATCTAGGAGGCGCGAATCAACCAGAGAAAAGAGAGGATCTATGAAAGACTTAAAGCATCTGTATTATTTTGAAAAATTATTGGAAGATGCCAATAATGAGCTGGTCCGCAAAGCGCAGGGCGAGGGCAGAAAGTGTGTTGCCACCGTCTGTGAAAATGTGCCGGAGCCGCTTTTAAACCTGCCGGGAACATTTTCCGTACGGCTTCGTGCACCGCGCACGGGCTCGATGGAGATGGCGACGTATTATCTGACCAGCTTTTTGTGTGAGTATACCAGAGCGCTCTTAGAGCGCGCCATTGAGGGCGGTTTCAACTTCGCGGACTGCATCGTCTGTCCGGACGGATGTTCCATGTTGAACCGCTGTGTGGAGAATATGGAGCTTCTCCGCACGATGGACAAGGAACATTTTTTCTATCAGTATATGGAGATTCCGATGAAGGCGGACGACAACGGTCTGAATCTCTATACCTTACAGTGCAAAAACCATATTCTGACACCGCTTCATGAGACGTTCGGGATCGACATTTCGGATGCAGCGATCCGTACGGCAGTGGCAGAGCACAACCGCGTCTGTCAGCTGATCCGCGAGATCGGCGAATTCAGAAAGGAAGAGTGCCCGCGGCTCACAGGATATGAGTATCATATCATCACCATGGCAACCTACGTGGCGCCGAAGGATCTTTTGATCGGAATGTTAGAGGAGACCTTAGAGGAGTTAAAGGAGCGTGTGCCGGATGAGAAAAATCATTACCGCGCGCGAGTCGTGCTGGTCGGCTCCGAGGTGGACGATGTGGATATGGTGAAGCTCATCGAGGAATCCGGCGCCTATGTGTGCGCCGACCGCTTCTGCTACGGATCTTTCCCGGGACGCAATCCGATCGAGTTAAACGACAGCGAGGATGCGCTCACCCAGATCTGCAGGCAGTATATGTACCGCGGACAGTGCCCGCGCTATATGAATCAGGACAAGATCCAGGGACGCCGCAGATATGTGGATGAGCTGGCGCGTGAATACCATGCGGACGGTATTATCTATGAGCAGATGAAGTTCTGCGATCCATGGGCGTACGAGCGCATGGTCGGCACGCAGGTGCTGCGCGACGAGTACCATTATCCGGTACTGTCGGTGGACAGACCATATGCCGTCGGAAGCTCCGGTCAGCTACGCACGCGCGTGCAGGCTTTTGTGGAGAGTGTTGAGATCAAGAAAATCCAGGGAGGTGCACGCTGATGGGAAAAGAAGCCAGAAGTGAGAAGCTGGGAAGCTTTTACACAGATGGAAAGGTGAGAAGCCGCAGAGAGTGGCGCGGTGTGGCAGACACCTTTTATGATTATACGAGATGGCTGCACATCATGGGAGTGCTCACAAAGTTTATTGTAAAACCGCGGAATATCAAGGCATTTTTCCGTTACCGGTGGATGGCAAACTATCTGGCGGCACCGATGATGGTGGACCGCCATATGCAGGGATTAAGAGGAGCGCAGCTGCGCATTGCACATACGGAGTTTGATCTGGTGCTTGAGGATGTGGCGAAGCTTCTGGACAACCTGTTCCGCGGGGACAGAAGAATCGGCAATGATGAGGAACTCTCCAAGAAGGTCGTCCTGATGGATGAAAACGAGATGACGGCCGTCATGATGGGATTCCCGAATCTGAAATGCCTAAGCCGTGAGACACCGGCGGTGTACGTGTCGGTGCTTTTAAACCAGTTTGCGGCGTGCCACTACATCGATGTGGCGCAGGAGTTCGGACTTTCCGGTGATGTCTGTCCGATGCCGGAGGCGGAAGCCGGCGTATCGATCGACGATGATTTCCCGGTACTCGGCGCCTGTGCTATCCAGTGTAATACGACCTGCGACGGTTCCCTGATGGGCAACGGTGTTATCTCCAAGCGTCTGGAACTGGAGGATCAGATTCCGTGCTTCCAGCTGGCGGCACCGCTTCGCCACCGCGAGGACGACGTGCAGGAATACGCGGCGCAGGAGATCCGCAATGCGATCAAGTTCATCGAGGAGCACACCGGGGAAAAATGGGACTGGGATTACTATTTTACCTGTGCGAAGCGCGTCAACGAATCGACCCGCCACCGCATGGACTGGCTGGATATGAACAAGACGGATTATCCGCAGGTGTTCGGTTCCAACCTGGCGCTCTACACGGAGACCAACTATATGGCGATCTGTGGAAAAGCACAGGAATTTGTGGATGCTGACCGCAAGATTTCGGCACTCGCAGAGAAAGCTTACAAGGATAAAAATATGGCGGCAAAGGAATACCGCCACCGCGCGATCGTGTGGGGCGTGCAGTCGCATTTTTATATGGACTTCCTGCTCTGGCTGCAGAACTGCTGGGGAATCCTGCCGCTCACAGACATGCTCTCCATGGTATCCACCAAGATTATCTCCGAGGATGACAAGGAGCAGGCCATCTACGATATGGCATGGCTGACAGAGAATATGATCATGCGCAACCGTACCCACGGCGGATACCGTGTCCTGCTCGATGAACTCTGGGAGATCTGTGAGGAGTTTCGTGCGGACACCGTCATTCTCTGGGAGCACATGAGCTGTAAGGCGCTCGACGGTATGCACGGTCAGTTCGAGGAGAAGGCGAGAGAAAAAGGCATCCATCTGATCTGGGTAACGCATGACCTGTTTGACCCGCGCGTGGTGTCCAGACAGGGAATCCGCGATCAGGTGAACCGCTACATGCGTACCGTATTCAGAGAGGAGCCGGTCGACCCGTCACTCGAGGTTTTAACGGATGAACATTCGTGGTAAGATCCGTGGTGCACGGAAGAGAAACCGGTGTGAAAAAAGCAGAAAAAGGGAGGAAAACAAATGAAGTATTTTGGCGGATGTGATTCCGGCAGTACCTATACAAAATGTGTAATTATTGATGAGACCGGAAAAATGGTGGCGGATGTGACGCTGCGGAGCCGTATCAACGCGGTCTTAAGCGCGGAGGAATCCTTAAAGCAGGCGGTAGCGCAGGTGCCGGAGTTAAACAGTGCAGAGGATCTTACCTATCTGGTCGGAACCGGATACGGGCGCAACAAGGTGCCGTTTGCGGATGAGAACATTTCGGAGATCAGCTGCCACGCCATGGGCGTGCATGTGGCGGACCCGAGCGTGAAGGCGATCATCGATATCGGCGGACAGGATGTCAAGGGAATCGCCGTGGATGCGGACGGCACGGTATTGAACTTCGCGATGAACGATAAGTGTGCAGCGGGAACCGGACGCTTCTTTGAGGCCATGGCGCGTGCGTTTGAGATGGATCTCTCGGAATTTTCCAAGCTGTCCTTACAGGCGAAGAACGTGATCCCGATCACGGCGCAGTGTACGGTATTTGCAGAGTCCGAGGTAATCTCCCTGGTCGGAGAGGGCAAGCCGATGGACGAGATTGCGGCGGGAATTGAACTCTCGGTAGCAAAGAGATGTTTCGTTATGTCCAAGAAGGCCGGAGCGGTGGACAGCATCACACTCACCGGCGGATGTGCGAAGAACGAAGGACTGAAGGCGGCGATCGAGAAAGTGCTGAATCTAAAGGTGATCGATCTTCCGATTGACCCGCAGCTGATGGGAGCGCTCGGCGCGGCAGAGTATGCACGTCAGAAGGGTATGGCACAGTAAGAGCGGACAGGAGGAAAAAGATGGGAACATTTTTACATGTACTACTAATCATTGCAATCGTTGTGGTCTGTCTGTTTGTGCTGTCGTTTCTGGTGTATTTTTTCAATCTGGACATGAAGCTGACGGCGAAGCTTGCGCCGTTGTTTGAAAAACATTATGACAAAATAGACAGGGATAAACATTTGTGATGGGAATGAAATTATATGACGAGACGATCCGGGCATGCCGCAAGCTGCTTGAAGAGGCCGGTGCGCGGGCGCTGCCGCTCGGAGACGGCGGCTGGCCGAATGTGTCGGACCGCAGCATGATCCTGCGCAGTGATATGGCATACGAGCTGGGAAGTGGTCAGCTTCCGGCGGTCGGTGCGACGATTGTCACCGCAAACGAGGCACTTGTCCCGGCGGATGCGCTGTCTTTGATCGGCAGTGATCTGCCGGAAATAAGACAGGATTCGCCCTACGCGCGCGTTGCGCTGGTGCGGGTCCGGGAAGACACGCTCGGGGAGGGCGAGAAGCTGTACCGCGCGATCCGGGAACTGGAATACACTAGGTATCATTTTTATCCGGAAGGCTTTATGATGCGTGTGTCGGCGGCAAACCAGAAGGAGAGTGTGCGGATCGGGCGGGAGGCTCTCTCACGCGGGCTTGATTTTACAAAGACGGGAAACCGTATGATCTCTGCGTTCCACAAAAATCCGGCGGTGGAGGCGGTCAGTCTTACCTATGTCACGGAACAGGAGTTTGACTACCGCGCGCTTCTGGGGTATGTAAAGGAAGCGGAGGAGATTACAAAAACGATAGATCACATTTTAAAGAATGTGATGATGGACTGTACCGCATGCAGCCTGCAGAAGGTCTGTGATGAGGTAGAGGGATTAAGGGAACTGCATTTTTCAAATAAAGAATAAGGGGAAACAGGAGGAAGAAACATGGCATTTGATATGGAGCAGTACAACAAGTGGCCGGCGAACCACAAAAACGACAAGGAACCGAGCAAAAAGATCATTGCGCTCGGCAAGAAGATCACCGATGTGGCAGGACACATGATCGGTGGCGTGAAGGTCGAGGATCCGGAGTATTGGGGTCTGGCGGAGATCATCACGGAAGAGATGGCGGATGTCGGACTGAAGATGAAGAAGAGGACACCGTACACGTTTGCGGAGATGTGCAAGTTGAACGGCATCACGAAGGACGGGGAGGAAAAGTTCCAGAAGCTCTTGGACGAGATGAGTTACATCGGCCTGCTCGAGTATGATTACGGATATCACTACGATCACAACGGACGCACCAAGGAGCAGACGGAGCGCAGATATATCCTGCCGATGTTCGTACCGGGATCGGCGGAGCTGTTTAACATGGAGGAGCTGCCGGACGGAAGCAACCCGCGTTTGAAGGAGCATCCGGATGTGGCGGCGTTCTTTGAGCGCATGACCTTTTTACCGCTGGCGGGAATCACACAGATGGTGCCGCCGGGAGGCGCCGGCATCGGTATGCATGTCATCCCGGTGGAGAAGGCGATCTCCATGGAGAACCAGTCGGTGGATTTAGAGCATCTGTCTTACTGGCTGAAAAAATATGAGGGACACATCGGTGTGGGACGCTGCTCCTGCCGTGCATCGCGCAAGGCGATCGGCGAGGGTGTTGCGGACGACGATTACGGCTGGTGTATCGGTGTCGGCGATTTCGCGGATTACTGCCGTGAGACCGGAAAGGGACACGATATTACCTATGATGAGGCGATGGCGATCTTACAGCGCGCCGAGGAGAACGGCTTTGTGCACCAGATCACCAATATTGACGGTGAGAACAAGATCTTCGGTATCTGTAACTGTAATGTAAATATCTGTAATGCACTGCGTACCTCACAGCTTTTTAACACGCCGAATATGTCGCGTTCTGCTTATGTGGCGCATGTGGACGCGGAGAAATGTGTGGCATGCGGCAGATGTGTGGAGTATTGCCCGGCAGGTGCGACCAGACTGGGACAGAAGCTCTGCACCAAGGACGGCGGACAGATTACCTATCCGAAGCAGGAACTTCCGGATGCAGTGAAGTGGGGCGAGGACAAGTGGGATCCGGATTACCGCGACAACAACCGGATCAACTGCCATGAGACTGGTACGGCTCCGTGTAAGACGGTCTGTCCGGCACACATTGCGGTACAGGGTTATCTGAAGAAGGCTTCCCAGGGCAAATACCAGGAGGCACTGGCTCTCATCAAGAAGCAGAATCCATTCCCGGCTGTCTGCGGACGTATCTGTAACAGACGCTGCGAGGATGCCTGCACCAGAGGCACCATCGACCAGGCGGTTGCCATTGATGCAGTCAAGAAGTTTATCGCCGAGCAGGATCTGCATGCAGAGACGAGATATATTCCGCCGGTTGTGATTCCGGCGAGCATCCATATGGATCATTTCTCACAGAAGATCGCAATCATCGGCGGCGGTCCGGCAGGACTTTCCGCAGCGTTCTATCTGGCAGAAAAAGGCTATCGCCCGACTGTTTTTGAGAAGAATGAGATGGCAGGCGGTATGCTGCGCTACGGTATTCCGTCCTACAAGCTCGAGAAGGATGTCATTGAGGCAGAGATCGACGTGATGAGAGAGATGGGCGTTGAGATCAAGACCGGCGTCGAGGTCGGCAAGGACATCACGTTAGACGAACTGCGCGCGCAGGGTTACAAGGCATTCTATATTGCGATTGGCTGCAGCGCCGGAAGAAGACCGGGAGTGCCGGGAGACGATGCGGAAGGAACGCTTACCGCAATCGAGTACCTGCATGAGGCAAATACCGGAAATACCTCCTACACCGGAAGAGTGGTCGTTGTCGGCGGAGGAAACGTAGCGATCGACGCGGCGAGAGTCAGCGCGAGAAGCCACGCGGCAGAAGTGACACAGCTTTCCTTAGAGTCCGAGAAAGAGATGCCGGCATCCGATGAGGAAGTGCGCGAGGCGAAGGAAGACGGCGTTGTCATCAAGAACGGCTGGGGACCGAAGGAAGTGCTTACCGAGAACGGAAAAGTGACCGGCGTGGTATTTAAGAAGTGTCTCTCTGTGAAGAATGCCGAAGGACGGTTTGCACCGACTTATGATGAGAACGAGACGATCACCATTCCGTGTGACCGCGTGATCTTTGCGGTTGGACAGAGAAGCGTATGGGGCGATCTGTTAGCCGGAGCAAGTGTGGAATTCAACGGTCCGGCCATCGTTGCAGACAAGCTGACCTATCAGACCGGACAGCCGGATGTATTCGTTGGAGGAGATGTCTACACCGGACCGAAGTTCGCGATCGATGCCATTGCGGCAGGACATTATGCGGCAGAGTCCCTGCACCGCTATGTACAGAACGGTCATATGACCATCGGACGCAACCGTTGGGAGTTCACAGAGCTGGATAAGGACAATATTTCCGTACCGAGCTACGACAACTCTTCCCGTCAGGTGGAGGGTGTGGATACTTCCGTGGATGCAAAATCCTTCAAGGATGCACATCTGACCCTGACCGAGGAGCAGGTGCGCAAAGAGACGGCACGCTGCCTTGGCTGCGGCGCGACGATCGTGGACGAGAACAAGTGTATCGGCTGCGGCGTCTGCACAACAAAGTGTGCGTTTGATGCGATCACACTGCACCGGGATCATCCGGAGTGCACCAATATGGTACCGGCGGAGGATAAATTTAAACACATCCTGCCGTATCAGGCAAAACGTGCGGTAAAGATTGTGACAAACCGCAAAAAATAAGCAATGAACCATGCATGTCGGGAAGAAGAGATTTTTTCTGACATGCATTTTAAAAATTTGAGTGAGACAGCGAGGAAAAAACATGCATGAACTGGGTGTGGTGTTTTACGTCGTAAAGGATGTAAAACAGGTGGCAGAGGAAAATCAGGTGGACCGTGTATCCGGTGTGGTTTTACAGATCGGTGAAGTGTCCGGAATCGTACATCATTATCTGACGGACTGCTGGAACTGGGCGAGAAAAAAGGAACCGGTGATGGAAGATGCCGAACTTAAGATCGAACAGATTGACGCGGTGTCTTACTGTGAGGACTGCAAGCAGGAATATCCGACCGTGCAGTATGCAAAGATCTGTCCGCACTGCGGAAGCGAGCATACCTATCTGCTGCGCGGCAACGAATTTTTGTTAAAGGAGATCGAGGTGGAGTGAAAGACATCGGCTACCAGCATGAAGTGATCGTTCCGGACAGGGGACTTCCGTTTAAGCTGTTTCTCTTTGAGGGCGGCGGCGGAAAATACATCAGGGAGAAGCACTGGCACCGTTCTATCGAGATATTTGCCGTGAGACAGGGGCAGCTTGAGTTTTTTCTGAATGAGAAAAAATATGTGCTTGCAGCGGGGGATTTTGTGCTGGTGAACAGCAATGAGGTGCATGCGATCCATGCCCCTCTGCCAAACGAGACGATTGTGCTGCAGATTCCGCTTGGCGTCTTTGCGGATTATTATACGGAAGAACAGTTTATCTGGTTTTCCCACAGCGGAAAAGAGGATGACCGTCAGGTGTTTTCACTGCTCGAGACAATGTTTGTGGCGTACGGTGAGAAACAGACCGGTTACGAATTAAAAATGCTAAGCTGTTTTTATCAGCTGGAGTATCTTCTGGTGACAAGATACCGGAAGTTTGAGGTGGGCGAAGAGATACTTAAGAACAATAAGCAGCTTAAGCGTCTTGGAAGGATTACCGGGTATCTGAAGGAGCATTATACGGAGGATCTCTCTTTAGAAAAGCTGGCAGGCATCTTCGGTTATTCACCGGCATATCTCTCCCGGATGTTTCAAAAATATGCGAAGATCAATTACAAGGAATACCTGTCGAGTGTGCGCCTGAAGCATGCCGTGAGGGATCTGGAAGAGACGGATCTTGCGATTGGCGAGATTGCATTGAACCACGGCTTCCCAAACAGTAAGGCATTTTCCAACCTGTTCCGGAAGCGGTACGGAATGCTGCCGAATCAATACCGGAAGACGGTCACATCAGAAAAAGGACGGTTCTCTTTCTGCGATAAGTAATATGGGGAGAAGCATGCCCCACGATTTTGGCTGGTTAGAAATACCGCATTTTTTGAACAGAAGGTTCCATATGCAGTTCCAACCGAAATCTGTAACAGGTGCTTTCCCTCATATTACTTACCGCATAAAGGCAGCCGTTTATTTCTGATGTGACGGCTTCAGGTAAAACGCTCCGCGGGGGCAGGGGCAAGAACACTAATTTATCGTAGTAATATCTATAGTTTCTCCCGCGTATCCGGAAGGAGATCTGTGCTACCATAGATGTATATAAAATAAAATGGCAGGAGGAGCACAGAATGACAGGACCAGTGGCACCGAGAGACCCGGAAAAAGCAAGAGCATATTTTTATATTATGCGTGAAAAAGAGATCTGCGGACTGAAGCAGGGAGATGGCAAAGCAGTGCAGTTCATCTATGAAAGTGACGGCCGTCTGGCAAACAGTGCACAGATTGTCGGAAATATCACGGATAGCAGAATACTTGAACTGCTCGGTACAGTGAAAGGCTTCCGCACGCTTGTACACAGTATTGGTGTGTCGGTTGAGATGGAGCATCCGGCTGAAAAGATAGAATTTGTTTTTCAGATGTACGGCAAAAAGGATTTGTATGGGGGCGGAACGAATCTGGTGGCAACACTGCAGGGAGATGGGATGGAACAGAGGATCTGTCTGTCGGATTATGAATGGAGTCTGGATGATGATGTGCCCGGACAGATCCGCTTTACATTTGACAAACCGGAACGGGTGGGAAAGGCAGATGTCCGTTTTTATTTAAACGACGGATTTACGGCACCGGAAGATCTGACAGAAGAAAAAGTGGATCTCCATTCGGAAGAATATTATAAGATGGTGCAGCGCTCTCTTATGAACCTGGGAAATACCTACCGCATCCGGAAAGTGATTGAGAAAGCGCGAGCCGGAAAAGAAGTGACGCTTGCTTTTATCGGAGGGTCCATCACACAGGGGGCAGGGGCAGTGCCGATTCACACAGAGTGTTATGCATATAAGGCATATCAGCTGTTTCAGAAACGATTTGCACGGAACAATAATGTCAGATTCATCAAGGCGGGAGTAGGAGGAACCCCATCGGAGCTTGGAATGATCCGTTTTGACAGAGATGTGCTGCGTGAGGGGGAACAGCCGGATCTTGTTGTAATCGAGTTTGCGGTGAATGATGAGGGAGATGAGACCAAAGGGGACTGCTATGAGAGTCTGGTGCGTAAGGTATTGAAGCTGCCGTGGAGACCTGCGGTGGTACTCTTGTTTTCCGTATTTGCAAATGACTGGAATCTTCAGGAACGTCTGCAGCCGGTGGGAAGACAGTACGACCTTCCGATGGTAAGTATTCTGGATGCGGTTACCCCGCAGTTTTCCGAAAAAGAACAGAAAAGAGTGATTACGAAGAACCAGTTTTTTTATGACATGTTTCATCCGACCAACCTTGGACATACCATTATGGCAGATTGTCTGGAATACCTGATGGAGGTATGCGATACGTCCGACCATGCGAGGGTGGACAGCTTCCGGCAGGGCATGACGGAGGAGGAAGTCTTAGAACAGTGTCTGCGCGGGGAGCCTGCGATCGGCAATTCGTTTGAAAAAGTAAAACTCTTAGACCGGCGGGACGGATATGAGGGCGCCAGTATGAGAGAGGGAGGCTTTGATGCGACAGATCACGAACTGCAGTGTGTGGAAATGGATCAGGATCTTTGCACTACGCCGGAATTCCCATATAACTGGATGTATGATGGAACTAAGCCGGATCGGGCGTTTTTTGAACTGACGATCACATGCAGAGCGTTATTTCTGATATTTAAGGATTCCGGCGAGGTGGATGCCGGGACAGCGGATGTGCTGGTGGATGGGGAATTCCGGTTCACAGCAGATCCACATGTCAATAACTGGCTGCACTGTAATGCGGTGCTCGTATTTCAGGAGAAGGAAACGGCAGCACATACCGTGAGAATCCAGATGAGCGGTGAGAATCTGGATAAGAAATTTACGATTCTCGGATTTGGATATGTGGAGTAGGGGGGAAAAGCTATGGTTACAGTTAAGAATCCGATTTTGACGGGATTTTATCCGGACCCGTCGATCTGCCGGGTAGGAGAAGATTTCTATCTGGTAACATCCAGTTTTGCATATGCACCAGGTGTTCCGCTGTTTCACAGCAGGGATCTGGCACATTGGGAGCAAATCGGAAATATTCTGCAGAGAAAAGAGCAGCTTGCTGTTGGGGGAGAGGAGATTTCCAGGGGAATCTATGCGCCGACCATCCGATACCATAAGGGTATTTATTATATGATTACCACAAATGTCAGCTATGGAGGTAATTTTATTGTGACGGCGGAGCACCCGGAGGGACCGTGGTCAGATCCCTGTTATCTGGGAGAAGAAGCAGCCGGGATTGATCCCAGCCTGTTTTTTGATGAGGATGGCAGGTGCTATTATTGCGGAACCAGACCGAATCCCGATGGAGTAAGGTACAATGGGGACTGGGAGATCTGGGTGCAGGAACTGGATCTGACGACGAAGAAGCTGGTCGGAGAGAGCATGGCAATCTGGAAAGGGGCTGTGAGAGGGGCAATCTGGCCGGAGGGACCACATCTGTACAAAAAAGACGGCTATTATTATCTGCTGCATGCAGAAGGAGGAACCGGACCGGAACACAGCATCAGTGTGGCGAGAAGCCGAAAGCTGTTTCAATGGTTTGAGGGATGCCCGCGCAATCCGATCTTTACACATCGGAATCTTGGGGCGGATTATTCTGTGGTCTATGCTGGTCATGGGGATCTGGTGGAGGATCAAAACGGGAACTGGTATGTGGTGATGCTCGCCACGAGACGCTGTAAGAACCATGGAAGTATGGGGCGCGAGACTTTTCTGGCAAAAGTTGTATGGCAGGATGGATGGCCGGTAATTGCTGCCGGAACCGGACGTCTGGAGAAGACACTGGAAGTGCCGCTAAAAGAGTACCGGTTTCCGGAAGAAACAGGAACGTGCGATACCCTGTGTTTCTGGGAGACGAGACCGGATCAGAGGCTGCTTGGGATCGGGGGAAGAAATGAGGCATCCTATTCGCTGACAGAAAAACGCGGTGTATTCCGCTTATACTGTGGAAAACAGACGATCGGTGAAAAAGGATGCAGCAGTTATTTCGGACTTCGTCAGAAAAGCTATCATTTCCATGCAGCGGCCAGATTCCGCTTTGAACCACAGTCGGAGGATGAGACGGCGGGAATGGTATTATACCAGAACCATGAGAATCATCTGAGGATGGAGATCGGGAAAAAGGGAGCAGATGTCTGCTTTCGGGTGAGCGCATATGTTCATGCCAGGGAAGAGGTCATCCGTGAAGTTCTTCTGAAAGAAGAGCAGGAGTTATGGGAGATTCTGATCCGCGGAGAGGAGCAGAGTGCGGGTATCTGGGTAAGGCTGGGAGAAAAAATGATCTGTGCCTGCGATAAGGTCAGCCTGCTTGCGTATACCACGGAAGAGGCGGGAGGCTTTGTGGGATGCACCATTGGAATGTACGCGTCTTCGCATGGAACTGACAGTAAAAATTATGCGGATTATGTGAGCTTTACGTGCAGTGGAGCAGAAGAATAGAGCAAAAGGAGAGGGAGAGAGATGAGTCTGGAGACGAAAGAATATGCAAAAAGACTGGTGGAACAGATGACGTTGGAGGAGAAGATCAGCCAGATGCGCTATGAATCACCGGCGATTGAGCGGCTGCATATTCCGGCGTATAACTGGTGGAATGAGGCGCTTCACGGAGTGGCAAGATCCGGTGTGGCGACAATGTTCCCACAGGCAATTGCCCTGGCAGCGACTTTTGATGAAGAACTGCTTGAGAAGATCGGAGATGTGGTGTCCACCGAGGGACGGGCAAAGTTTGAAGCGTATTCAGGAAGAGGAGACAGAGGTATTTATAAAGGTCTGACTTTCTGGGCGCCGAATATTAACATTTTCAGAGATCCACGTTGGGGGAGAGGACATGAGACGTACGGGGAGGACCCCTGTCTGACGGCAAAGCTTGGCTGTGCGTATATCAGAGGGATTCAGGGCAAAGATCCGGATCATTTAAAGGCGGCTGCGTGTGCCAAGCATTTTGCCGTGCACAGCGGTCCGGAAGCATTGCGCCATGAGTTTGATGCAAAGGTGTCGCTGCACGATTTGTACGATACGTATTTGTATGCATTTAAGCGGTGTGTCAAGGATGCCGGTGTGGAAGCCGTGATGGGCGCTTATAATCGCGTCAACGGGGAACCGGCGTGCGGAAGCAAGACACTTCTGCAGGATATTTTAAGAGAACAATTCGGTTTTGAGGGACACGTAGTGTCCGACTGCTGGGCAATTCTTGATTTTCATGAGCACCATCATGTGACAAAGACGGTAGAAGAATCTGCGGCAATGGCTGTCAACCATGGCTGTGATTTAAACTGCGGGAAGGCATTTCTGTATTTAAGCCGTGCCTGTGAACAGGGACTGGTGGAGGAAAAGACGATCACAGAAGCGGTGGAGCGCCTGATGGATGTCAGAATCCGGCTGGGGATGATGGAGGATTATCCGTCTCCATATGCGAACATTCCTTATGATGTGGTGGAGTGCCCCGAACATATTGCACTGTCCTTAGAAGCCTCGAAAAGAAGTATGGTGCTGCTTAAGAATGACAACCATTTTCTTCCGCTGAAGCAGGAACAGATCCATACCATTGCAGTGATCGGACCAAACGCGAACTCCAGAGCAGCGCTGGTTGGAAATTATGAGGGGACATCCTCCAGATACATTACACCGCTGGAGGGAATTCAAGAATACACCGGAGAGAAAACCCGCGTCCTATATGCGCAGGGCTGCCATCTGTATAAGGATCAGGTAGAATTTCTCGGGGAGCCGAAGGACCGGTTTAAGGAAGCGCTGATTGCTGCGGAGCGGGCAGATGTCATTGTGATGTGTCTGGGATTGGATGCGGGCATCGAAGGTGAAGAAGGAGATGCGGGAAATGAGTATGCCAGCGGTGACAAGCTGGGACTAAAGCTTCCCGGACTGCAGCAGGAACTTTTAGAGGCGGTCGCAGCAGTCGGAAAACCGATTGTGCTCACCGTGCTGGCGGGAAGTGCACTGGATCTGTCGTGGGCGCAGGAACATGCACAGATACGGGCAATACTGGATTGCTGGTACCCGGGAGCGAGAGGTGGAAAAGCAATCGCAGAGGCATTGTTCGGAGAATTCTCTCCGTGCGGAAAACTGCCGGTTACCTTTTATGAAGGAACGGAATTTCTTCCGGATTTTACGGATTATTCCATGGCAGAACGTACTTACCGGTATACGGACAGACATGTGCTCTATCCGTTTGGATATGGTCTTACCTATTCGCAGATCCGTTATTCTGATGCACATGCAGATGTCACAGATTTTGGAATACTGGAGCCGGTAACGGTGCATGTAACGGTGGAGAATACCGGTACCTACCCGGTACAGGAAGCGGTACAGGTATATGTCAGATTCAGTGAAAGAGAAGCTTACGATCCCGGCTATCAGCTGAAGGAAATCCGGTCGGTTGCACTGGAATGTGGGGAAAAGAAAGAGGTTTGTATCACCCTTTCTCCGCGTGATTTTGCACTGATCTCCGAGGAGGGAAAATGTCTGGTACACCCGGGAAGCTATGAGATCGCAGTCGGAGGGCAGCAGCCGGATGAGAGAAGCAGCCGTCTGACCGGACAGACGGTGAGCACACTTTTTATATGCAAAACGGGAAATGTGACGGAAGTGGAATACTGATGCTGCCGGTATCCGTTGCACTCGATGAAAAACAATGTTAGTATAAAAATACTGGGAGAGGATATGAAGAGAATTCTGCATGCGGTTGAAGTCTGGATGGATGACTTTAAAATAAAAAATAAATTTTATATCCTGTATATCTTGTGCGTGCTGGTTCCGCTGATTGTGACGGACAGTGCGGTATTTTCTGTTGTCATGAAGTCTGAGCGGGAAGCCAGAGAGCATGAGATGGCGAATATTGCCAATGCAGTTGCATACAGTATTTCAAATACGGTCAACAATGCAGCAGAGATCGGGAAAAGTATTTATACGAGCAAATATATTAACCGTTTTTTGTCGAATACCTACAGCGATCCGTTGGACTATGTGGTGAGTTATCAGGATTTTTTTAAAGATACCCTGTTTGAGAGCGGACTTGGTATGAACAACATGGTAATCACGATGTATGTGGATAATGACACGATCGTGAATGGGGGAAAGGTATGTAATATGAAGGAAATACGCGGTACAGAAGTGTACCGCTATTTTCAGGATAACGGATTGAATAAGGGATTGTATTTTCAGTATGATGACAGCAGGGCACCTTCGGTGGAGCCGCAGAGACGGATGCTTTTTTTCCAGAAGCTGGACTTTTATGCGGAAAATAGTATGGAAAAGGTGCTGCTGATCAACATCGATTACAGTGCAGTAAACCGGACGTTAGAGAAAATGAATTATGACACGGATGTATTTATCTGCCAGGGAGATAAGATTGTCTTATCAAATGGCAGATATTCCAGTATCGGAAAGGAATTTCAGACATTTGACCAGACGGGCAGGGTCGGATATTGTCAGGAACTCGAGTTTTACGGAATGGATCTGGATATTTATGTCATGCAGCCCAAACGCCAGCTGTGGACGGAAATCCGGAAAAACCTGCCGCTGATTGGATTCTTAATTGTTGTAAATGCGATTCTGCCACTCCTTCTGGTGCGGGGATTTAACCGGTCATTTACGCAGAGAATCAGCGAACTCAGCAAGGCGTTTGAGACAGTCGGCGGGGAACATCTGGTGCCGATTTCGTATGTGCGTGGAAAAGATGAGATTGGAAGCCTGATGCGCAATTACAACCGCATGGTTGCGAGAACAAATGAACTCATTCAGATTGTGTATAAGAATAAGATTAAAGAGCAGGAGATGCTGGTGGAAAGACAGAATGCAGAACTGCTCGCGCTGCACAGCCAGATCAATCCGCATTTTCTGTTTAATGCGTTGGAGAGCATCCGCATGCACAGCCTGTTGAAAAACGAATATGAGACGGCAGACATGGTGGAAAAGCTGGCGCTGATGCAGCGTCAGTATGTGGAATGGGGAAACGACAGTGTCGAGATCCGCAGGGAAATGGAATTTGTGAGAGCGTATCTGGGGCTTCAGAAGTATCGGTTTGGAGAGCGGTTAAGTTACAGTCTCGAAGTGGAAGAGGATTGTCTGGACATTAAAATTCCCAAAATGACAGTTGTCACTTTTGTGGAAAATGCCTGTGTGCATGGAATTGAGGCAAAGACAGCTCCCGGCTGGATTTTTGTGCGGATCTGCCAAAAGCAGAAGGCACTTTATCTGGAAGTGGAAGATACCGGATGTGGCATGGACGCCTCCCAGATGCAGGAATTAAAAGAGCGCATGCTAAACGCCAGTATTGATATGCTAAAGGATGGCGGAAGAGTGGGAATCATCAATGCATGTCTGCGGCTGAAAATGGTATTCGGGGAGCAGGTGGCATTTGATATAGAGGGGGAGCAGGGTGTCGGTACGACAGTGAGTATCCGGATGCCATTGTAGAGAAGGGAAGGAAAAAGATGGGGGAAGCATTGTTAAAGGTATTGCTCGTGGATGATGAGCCGTTTATATTACAGGGACTGAAGATACTGATTGACTGGGAGCAGGAGGGATTTGAGGTTGTTAAGACGGCGGCAAACGGAGAGGAAGCACTGGAATATCTGCGCGGGGAGCAGGTAGATCTCATTATTGCGGATATAAAAATGCCGGTCGTCACAGGACTGGAACTTCTGGAGAAAATCCGCGGGGAAAAGATTTCCGACGCACATTTTGTGATCCTGAGCGGATATGCAGATTTTGAATATGCGAGAAAGGCGATCCGTTACGACTGCACGGATTATATTTTGAAACCGGTAGACCGGGAAGAATTGCTGAAGGTGCTGAATAAAGTCCAGGTATTGCGAAGGGCGGACAACCAGAAGAAGCAAAGCAGCCGGGAAATGGAGCAGGCGTATCTGTCCAGACATCTGATCGCATTGATTCAGGGAAAGTTTGACAGTGTGAATCTGGAGTATGTGAAGTCGCATATGGATGGGGCATCCGGTATACGGTATGTAGAGATTCAGATGGATGATGACGGCAGAGCTGAGGAAATATCAGATAAGGAAAAACGGGGCTTTCAGCGGCAGCTGTACCAGTATTGTATTGAGTTCCTGGGACCTCATGCATCACATTGTGTCTTTGATGTCTCAACGCATGAGAAGATTTATGACATCGGGTTATTGTATTGTGATGCGTTTGCAAAGGAGCAGGGGATTGATGGGAAAACATATCTGAACCGGTTTCTTGAGTATCTGATTGCTAACATGCACCAGCCGGTCATCATGCTTGTAGGGAAAAAGGTGCAGGATATCAGCAACATTGCCAGATCTTATGGAAATGCGTGTATGCTCCGGTCTTTTCAGGGATTCCGCGCAAAAAAGCCGATCTATTACTATGAGGAGGAAGTGCAGGTTACTTCCGGAGGAATTGTTTTATGCAAGAGCAGTCTGGATCGTCTGTTAAAAGCTGTGGAGCAGAACAACCATGTAGAGATACGGAGTGCGATTGAGCAGTTTTACGGGGAGATGATAAGCAGGGAAATGACCGGTGAGACGATGAATCTGAACATCAATTATCTTCTGTTTCAGCTGATCCATCTGGCGAGTGAGCAGGATGATGGGGTAAATCAGGAAGAGATTCTGCGCCTGATCAGTGAGAGCAGCTTTGAAAAGGGGGTAATGCGCGGCAGCAAGGCGCATCTGACCCGGTTTGCATGTGAATACGGGGACTATCTGTCGCAGCTTCGCAAAAATGTATCCAGAGGAGTGCTAGGAGAGATTGAGCGTGAGATCCGGGAAAACTATGCAAAGAATATCACATTAAAGAGCCTGAGTTAAAAATATTACGTCAACAGCGCATATCTGGGACAGCTGTTCCGTAAGAAAAACGGGCAGTCATTCAAAGATTATCTGAATAATTACAGAATGGAACGGGCAGCGGATCTGCTGTTACATACCGATAAGAAGATTGTCGAGATTGCGGAGGAAGTCGGGTATCATGATCTTGATTATTTTGTGAACCGTTTTATTCTGGTAAAAGGCTGTACACCGGCGAAGTTCCGGCGTGAGGCATAAAGGAAATACGGCAAGTTCAAAAGCAGGGCAAAGTATGGAAATAAGAACCTATACTTTGCCCTGCTTTTATCTATACTTCCTCCAATTGTCTGAATCTGCCAGAAAGGTAAAATAGTATTATCAAATAGGGAGGTAGTTACAAGATGAAGAGAAGGAAACTTATCAGTGTATTGCTGGCAGCCACAATGATGGCAGCCATGTTTGCCGGATGCGGGAGTGATGCGGCATCGACAGACGCAAAGGAAAACGCAGCCGGTGCAGACAGCACGGAAGCCGGTGGGGTAAAAGAATTTACGGCTTTTTTTGCAGTTCCCGGTTCAGAGATCAATGACGACAATGAGATTCAGCAGATCATTGCCGATAAGACCGGCGTGAAAGTGAAGGAAACATGGCTGACCGGACAGACGGCAGAGGAAGCTGTCGGCATGATGATCACCGGTGGTGAGCTGCCGGACTTTATCTGCGGGGGAAGCGGACAGTCACAGCTCTATGATGCAGACGTTCTGGTAGCACTCGATGATTATCTGGATGATTATCCGAATATCAAAAACTTCTTTACACAGCAGCAGTGGGATCAGCTTCGCCAGGACGACGGACATATCTACTGGATACCGCAGTTCAGCAATATCAAGGGAGAAGAGAAGGTTTGTACACACAACGATGAGGCATTCTGGATTCAGGCCAGGGTATTAAAATGGGCGGATTATCCGGAGATCCGTACCATGGATCAGTATTTTGATCTGATTGAGAGATATAATGAGGCAAATCCGACCATGGAAGACGGAACAGAGAACATTCCGTATACGATTCTCTGCGATGACTGGAGATATTTCTGCCTTGAGAATGCGCCGCAGTTTCTGGATGGATATCCAAACGACGGCTCCTGTATCGTAGATCCGGAGACATTGACGGTGATCGATTATAATACGACGGATACCGCAGTAAAGTATTTCCAGAAATTGAATGAAGAATATCAGAAGGGAATTGTAGATCCGGAATCCTTTACACAGACCTATGATGAGTATATTGCCAAACTGTCAACCGGACGTGTACTTGGCATGATTGACCAGTGGTGGGATTTTGCTTACACTGCGGGAGATGCAATCAAGCAGGCAGGGCTGGATGCACAGGGATGCGATTACATTCCGCTTCCGATTACCATTGATGAGAGTGTCAAAAACCAGTGGCACTGTTCCGGCGGTGTGTTAAATGTATCAGACGGTCTTGCGATCACCACAAGCTGTGAGGATGTGGAAGCTGCACTGCAGTTTGTAGATGACCTCCTCTCACAGGATATTCACAACCTGCGTTTCTGGGGAGTGGAAGGCGTTGACTATAATGTGGATGACAACGGTGAATTTTACCGCACAGAGGAGCAGAGAACCAGAGCGGTTGACACTGCATACAAAGCATCCCATACCTGTACCTATTCTTATTTTCCGCAGTATTCCGGTACAAGTGATGACGGAATCAATGCGAATAAGCCGGATGGACAGGCGAATGAATTCTTTGACGGATTAAATGATGATGTAAAAGAAGCATTTTCTGCTTATGGCGCAGAGACCTATGTGGATATGATCGGAACAAATGAAGCTCCGGGTGCATGGTATCCGATGTGGTCCTATTCAAACAGCTTCACTACCGATACGGAAGGCGGTATGGCATGGAATAAGATCGGTGAGATCAAGCACGAGTATCTCCCACAGGTCGTGATGGCAAAAGATTTTGACGCGGCATGGGCAGAGTACATGGATGCATACAACAGCTGCGATCCGGGTGCGTTTATCGGTGAGTTACAGACAGAACTTGATAAGAGAATGGAAGAAGCAGCGAAATACGAATAACACATAAAATGAAATTGGAAACAGGCAGATGCAAGGAAGATTTCATCTGCCTGTTTTTTTAAGGAGTGGGGTATGGCTTTGACGAGAACAAGATCCAAAGAAAAAGAAAATCAATATAAAGCAAAGATCACCTGGAAAGAAATAAAGAGACAGAAAGTTCTGCTGTTCTGGAGTGGTGTGATGGTAATCTATGGCATCATTTTCTATTACCTTCCACTGGCGGGATGGGCGATGGCGTTCCAGAATTATAAGCCAAAGCTTGGAATTTTCCACTCTGAGTTTGTGGGACTGCAGAAGTTTCAGACCTTATTTTCGGATATGACATTTATCCGTGTCATCCGGAATACGCTTGCGATGGGCGTGATCAATCTGGTTGTGACATTTGTGACAGCAATCGCATTTGCCATTCTTTTGAATGAGATAAAATCACATGGCGGGAAAAAGGTTGTTCAGACCATCTCTTATCTGCCACATTTCCTGTCCTGGATTATCGTAACGGGAATTCTGCATGATATGCTCTCGGGAAGCGGAATCATCAATGAGATATTGATGAATCTGCATGTGATTACACAGCCAATCAATTTTTTTGCACATCCGAATTATTTCTGGCCGATCGTCGCGTTTGCCAATGTGTGGAAAGAGACAGGATGGAATGCCATTATTTACCTGGCAGCCATCACATCCATTGATCCTTCTTTGTACGAAGCGGCTTCCATTGACGGTGCGGGAAGATGGGCAAAAATCAAATACGTGACACTTCCGGGAATCAAACCAACGATTATGATTCTTCTGTTAATGAATGTAGGAAATGTATTAAATGCCGGATTTGAGATTCAGTACCTTCTGGGAAACGGACTGGTGCAGAAAGTGTCTCAGACGATTGATATCTATGTACTTAAATGGGGTATCAGTCAGGGAGATTATTCCATTGGTACGGCTGCAGGTATTTTTAAGAGTGCAGTAAGCATCATTTTGATTGTGATTGCGAACCAGATCGCAAAGCGCAATGGAGAAGAAAGGTTATTCTAAGGAGGGTAATAGCATGCAACAGCTGGCAGGAACAAAAAAAAGAAGAAAGGAAACAGGATCCTTTGATGCATTCCCACTTGTAAATGGAATCATTATGTTTATCATTGTGGTTATCACATTATATCCGGTACTCAACACGCTTGCAATTTCATTAAACGATGGTACGGATGCCCTGCGGGGAGGCATCTATCTGTGGCCGCGAAAGTTTACATGGAAAAATTATATTACGGTATTGCAGAAAGACAACCTGATTACAGGCGCGTATGTCACGGTAGCAAGAACCGTGATCGGAACTGTGCTGGCATTGGCTGCAAATGCGATTCTGGCATTTGTTGTCAGCCGGAAACGATTTCTGTTTAAGAGAAGCCTTTCCCTGTTCTGGGTCATTACAATGTATGTGAATGGAGGAATGATTCCGACATTCCTGCTTTACAAAGGACTCGGTCTTACCAATAGTTTCTGGGTGTATGTAATTCCGGGAATGGTGAGTGCATTTAACATGCTGGTGATCCGCACCTATATGAACGGAATTCCGGACAGCCTGGAAGAATCTGCACAGCTGGACGGCGCAGGTTATACAACGATCTTTCTGAAAATATACTGTCCGCTGTGCAAGCCGGTATTTGCAACGGTAGCATTATTTGTCGCCGTCGGACAGTGGAATTCCTGGTTTGATGCCATGCTGTACAACCGCATGAATTCAAATCTCACAACTCTGCAGTATGAGCTGATGAAACTGCTGTCATCCGTCACGAATCAGGGAACTACAGCGGAGGCGATGAAGAATGCAGTGGGAACCGTCACGCCGACATCTGTGCGATCCGCCGCGACGATACTCACGATGCTGCCGATTATCTGTATCTATCCGTTTTTACAGAAATATTTTGTCACCGGTCTTACACTCGGTGGCGTAAAAGAATAATTCCATATAAAAGCGAAGGAGCGTATGCAATCCCATCTTGCCGGTGTCCCTTAAAAACAGTATAATTGACTGGAAAAGAGGGAAAACAGATGAAAAAGAGACTGGCAGAAGGAATGACCTTAATGGTACTGCTTCTGGTGCTGTGGAACATGGCGGCACACACAGACCGCATGGCAGAAGCGCAGATAAAGCATTTTACGGCTTTTTTTCCGACGGAGGGAAACAGCCTTGAATATGGAAATATCATGAAAGCGAAGATTGCAGAGGTGACAGGAGCAGAGTGTGAAGAACTCTGGCTGTCCGGTCAGACCAAGGAGCAGGCGCTCAATTCATACATCGCCAGCGGCAGATATCCGGACTTCATACAGGGGGGAAAAACCTTATACGAAGCAGAGGCATTGATTCCGATTGATGAGTACTGGGAGGAATATCCCAATATCCGGCAATACATGACGAATGAGCAGTGGGATATGCTGCGCCAGGAAGACGGACACATTTACTGGATTCCACAATTCGGGGTGACAAATGGAAAAAGCAGCGATGTGATCCATGACGGGGAAGCATTCTGGATTCAGACGAGGGTTTTAAAATGGGCAGGATATCCGGAAGTTCATACGGTAGAGCAATATTTTGATCTGCTGGAGGCTTATGTGAATGCCAATCCCATGATGGAGAACGGAACCAGGAATATCCCATTTACGGTTCTTAGCGATGACTGGAGATATTTTTGCCTGGAGAATGTGCCGCAGTTTCTGGATGGATATCCCAATGACGGCTGCTGCATGGTCGATCCGCAGACCTTTCAGGTGATGGATTACAACACGACAGAGACGGCGCGGGCTTATTTTGAAAAATTAAATGAAGAATATCGTAAGGGAATACTGGATGCGGAGGCGTTCACAAACAGCTATGAAGAGTATCTGAATAAACTGTCCACCGGAGCGGTCCTTGGAATGGTGGATCAGTGGTGGCAGTTTTACTATGCGATTTATCCGGCATATGACAGACAGAAATTGAGTGAGCAGGGATGCGATTATGTACCGCTTCCAATTACGATGCAGGAGGGGGTGGAGAACCAGTGGCATGTCGAGAGAGCGGCATCTATCGATACGTCCTCCGGCCTGTCGGTTACGGTCTCGTGTGAAGACATAGACGGTGCCTTACAATTTGTGAATGATCTTTTAAAGCCGGAGGTGGAGATTCTGCGTTTCTGGGGGCAGGAAGGAACGGACTACTGCGTGGATGAGGAAGGGGTTTTCTATCTGACGAAGGAACAGTCAAAGCGTTTTTCGGATGATCTGCTGGCATCGGACTATTTCTGTTATTACTCGTATTTCCCACGTTGGGAGGGAATGCTTCCGGATGGGAAAAATGCTTTTTCACTGGAATACCAGCCGGCAGAATTTTTAAAAAGCCAGCCGGGGGACGTCCAGGAATGTCTCAGGGCGTATGGCTGTGAAAGCTATGTGGATATGATTGGGAATCATAAGGCACCGGGAAACTGGTATCCGATGTATTCTTATGCTACATCGCTTTCTGATGCCACAGAAGCAGGAATGATATATGAGCAGATCAATGAGATCAAGCACGAGTGGCTTCCGCGGGTTATTATGGCAGAGGATTTTGATACAGCCTGGCAGGAATACATGGATGCATACAATGCCTGCAATCCACAGATTTTGATGGAGGATCTGCAGCAGGAAGTGATGCGCCGCATCTGCCGGTAGAACCTTTCATTCTATACGATATTCTCGCAGAAGATCTTAATAGAATGGGAGGTTTTTTTATGGGGACAGAACTTAACCAGGCGCTGGTGCAGCAGGCACTTTCGTTTGCGCCGTAGATAACGGAAGAACGGCAGGCGGTGAAGGTGTGGGAAGATGGGACGGTAGAATTCTATCTGTATGCACCGACGGCTGAGACGGTGGAAGTGGCGGGTGTGGGCGGTTATTTTGATGCGGCGCCGCTTGCACTCCTGCCGGATGGAAACGGAGGGTTTTACAGGAAGATAGAGAACTTCCCGCGAGGAATGCACTATTATCACTGGTTTGTGGACGGAGTGAAACTGTTTCATCCGAAAGCCGGTTTTTCTTATGGCTGCTTTGAGACAATCAACACATTTGAGGTGCCGGAGCGCGGAGCAGAATTTTACTATCTGAAAGAGGTACCGCATGGAACGGTGCATCTGGCAAAGTACGCATCCGGTGTAAACGGTCACCTGAAAGAATGTTATGTATACACGCCTTATGGAAGCCAGAAAGATCCCAGCCGGCGGTATCCGGTCTTATATTTACAGCATGGTGTCGGTGAAAATGAGACGGGATGGATCTGGCAGGGGAAGCTGAATTACATCATGGACAATCTGATCGCGGAGCATAAATGCAGGGAAATGATCGTGGTGATGAGCTGTGATTATGCGTTTATCGAGGGTGAGGAGGCAATTTTCTTTCCCGGGGATTTTGACAGAGAGCTGATGGAGGATCTGATTCCTTATGTGGAAACACATTTTCCGGTAAAGCAGGGCAGAAATTACCGGGCACTGGCAGGTCTTTCACTGGGGTCTGCACTGGCGGCAAGAAGTGTATGCAGGCACCGGGATAAATTTTCGGCACTTGGAATGTTTTCCGGGGTATCGCTTTATGACGCAGAGAGGATCTGCACGGATGAGGCAGAAAAACCGGATGTTGTGTTTTTCTCCTGCGGGAGCAGGGAAGAGGAGATTTCGCGCGGAATAGAGGATATCTGTAAAAAAATGCGCGAATCAGAAACGCTTTGCGTAAAGAAAGTATATGAAGGCTATCATGAATGGCATGTCTGGAGAAAGAGTCTGAGAGATTTTGTGCCGCTTCTGTTTTGTGGCGCAGAGACTGTGGAAGAAACGGCATCTGCATGCTGCATGAAGCGCCGCCTGGATGAAAAACAGCTGTCCGTCCAGAGCATGGAGGAGCAGATGCTCTTTTTTGATCCGGTACACCGGCAGATCCGGTTTGAAACGGATGCGCAGGGGAGACCGGCAGGGAAATATCCAAAGACCATACCGGGCGTAAAAGTGTGCAGTGACGGCACGGCAGAATTCTATCTGGAGGCACCCGGTGCGGCTCGTGTGGAAGTCCGGCTTAAGGAGAAGCATGAGATTTTGGCTGCGTTAACGGAGCAGCAGCCAGGAATATGGCGAGGAAAAATAGGAGGACTTTCTGCCGGCTATCATGAGGTACATTTTATCGTCAACGGCGTGGAGACGATTCATCCGGAAGTTCCGGCAGGGTATGCCGGATATAACGGGGAAGGCAGTTTTGCATGCAATTATTTTGAGATTCCGGAACCGGAGTTCTGTTATCCGCAGCTGGCGAATGTGCCGCATGGCATGCTTCATATGGAATGGTACCGGGAGGAAGAAAATGGCGGATACCGCCTGTGTTATGTGTATACACCGGCAGGATATGAGAAGCATGCAAAACAGAGGTATCCTGTTCTTATTGTGGAGAGCTTTCGGTGGGAGAGCGAATGTGTGTGGATTCATCAGGGAAAAATCGCCAACATGGCTGACCGGCTTATCGCAGAGGGAAAAATGACGGAAATGATTCTTGTGATGCAGAAGTGCAGCAAGCGGAAAGAAGCGAGGATTCCGGAGGAGATCATTCAAAAATACCGGGTGATACCGGGAGAAGAGCATCGGGCGACGATAAAGGCACAGGATGGATCTGACTGGACATCCCGCAGACATCAGCTGGCAGAGCAGCTGAAGAACTCTTTCCGGTAAGGAGAAGGATTGAAAATATGGAAGAGATTATATTTTGGATGGAAGATGCGGCAGATTCCGGGGTAAAGAAGATAGCGGATAAAGTTGCCGGCGATGTGGAGCTGGTAACGGACAGACGCCCGCAGGTGCTGTACGGCACATCACAGGAAGAACTTGCGGATGTGGCAGAACGGGCAGAGACTGTGATTGTTCCGGCTACGGTTGGAAAAAGCAGACTTCTGGAGCAGATGGAGGAAGAAAAGAGAATCGGTCTGGAACAGATCCGGGGAAAACGGGAGTGTTATGGCTGGTTTTTCCTGAACGATCCAGAATGGCACGGAACACAGATTCTTCTGATTGCAGGGAGCGATAAGCGTGGAACAATCTACGGACTGTTTCATCTGTCAGAACTTCTGGGCGTATCTCCGTTTGTCGACTGGTGTGGTATCAGGCCACCTCACCGTGAGCATGTGGGGCTTCGTGCATCGATGGCGTGTGTGGCGGGAGAGCCGTCTGTAAGATACCGCGGTTTTTTTATCAATGATGAATGGCCGGCATTTGGAACATGGTGCAACCGGCGCTTTGGGGGATTTGGAACTTCGGTTTATGAGCATGTGTTTGAATTGCTGCTAAGGCTGAAAGGAAACTATCTGTGGCCGGCGATGTGGAGCGCCAGATTTGGGGATGACGGCCCGGGACTTGCAAACGCAAAGCTGGCAGACGAATACGGAATCATTATGGGAATGTCGCATCATGAGCCGTGTCTGAGACAGGGGGAGGAGTATAAGTACCTGCGCGGAAAAGATTCGGTATATGGCGATGCATGGAATTTCCGGACGAACCGGAAAGGCATCATCCGGTTCTGGAAAGACGGACTGCTTCGGAGAGGAAAATTTGAAAATGTGATTACCCTGGGCATGCGTGGAGAGGCGGATACGGCAATTCTCGGAGAAAAAGCAACATTGGAAGACAATATTGAACTGCTGCGCGATGTGCTAAAAACGCAGAATGAGCTGATCCGGGAGTGTGTGGATGAGGACGTAAAGCGTGTCCCGAGAATGCTTGCTCTCTACAAGGAAGTGGAAGCGTTTTTTTATGGAAATGATCAGACGGCGGGGCTGATGGGATCGGAAGAACTGGAAGATGTTATTTTACTGCTGTGTGATGACAACTATGGAAACCTCAGGACACTGCCGACAAAGGAGATGAGGACGCATAAGGGCGGATATGGGATGTACTATCATCTGGACTATCACGGCTGGCCCATTTCCTATGAATGGATCAACAGTTCGTACCTTCCGAAAATCTGGGAACAGATGACAACGGCATATGAATTCGGGGTGCGGGAACTTTGGATTGTCAATGTGGGGGATATTGCAACGCAGGAGTTCCCACTGTCGTATTTTCTGGATATGGCATATGATTTTGGACGCTGGGGAAGTGGTGCCGTCAATCAGACCGCAGAGTATACCAGACAGTGGACGAGGCAGCAGTTTGGAAGCTTTACGGAGGAAATACAGGAACAGATTGCGGACGTTCTGCAGGGATATACCAGATTGATACAAAAGAGAAGACCTGAGGCAATGCGTGCAATGGTGTATCACCCGGTGCATGGAAGAGAAACGCAGGATACACTGGAGGAGATTAAACGGATACTTACGGAAGCGGAGTGTGTGTATGCGTGGGTGAAGGAACATGCGCCGGAATACGAAGCGGCGTTTGTGGCGCTCATCTATTACCCTGCGGCAGGAACACTGAATCTGACCAGGATGCATCTTCTGGCAGGGATGAATCAATACCTGGCAAAGCTTGGAGCACTTTGCGCGAATGATTACGGGGATGCGGTAGAACAGTGTCTGAAGCGTGACCGGGAACTGGTGACGGCATATCATCAGATGGATCACGGGCGCTGGGATGGCATGGGAGCATCGGAGCATATCGGATTTGTGCACTGGAATGAGGATGAATGTTTAAACCCTGTGATTCACCGGGTACTGCCCGCGGATAAACCGAGACTGGTTGTGACAGTGGATCAGACGATGCAGCATGCAGAGGGAAGCCCGTGGCTTACGGAATCCATGAAACTGCCGGATTTTTTAGACCCTGCGTGCAGGAGCGCCGGGATCACCCTGTATGGGCTGAGTGAATGTGAGGCTGCATACGAGGTCACAGAAAAACCGGAATGGCTTTCGGTGTGTCCGATGCAGGGCGTGCTGGACGGGAAAAAGCACAATTATGAAAAGCTGGAACTTGTAATGAACCGGGAGCGTTGGGCAATGAACCGGGATGGAAATACAGCTACGTCTGCTTGTGGAGTGCTTGAAATAAAAACGCCTTCCGGCTGCTGTCGGATCGAGATACCGGTGTGTGAAAATCTGCCGGAAGTACCGGAAGGTACCTTTGTGGATACGGCAGGTTATATTGTGATGGAGGCAGAGCATTATGCAGACCGGAAGGATGGATATGCAGCGGATGGTAAGCGGGAAGGAAAAAACGAAAAGGTACGGTTTCAATGCATCAGGGACTATGGAAAAACGCGGTCTGCCATGAAAGCATTTCCGGTCACAGCGTATGGTGTGCCGGGAGAAAATGCACCGTATCTGGAGTATCATTTCTGGGTATCAAAGCCCGGCGGGTATGTACTTACGCTTTATATGCAGCCCTCCAATCCGGTGGCGAACGATCAGAAACTCTGCTACGGTGTGCAGAATAACGGTGGTGAGATCCGGATTTATAACGCGGTACCTGAGGGATACCGGATCGGAGATCAGGGAGAGTTCTGGGCAAAAGGTGTATTAGACCAGATACGCAGACAGGAGATTCCGGTTTCATGCAGAAGTGGTATCAACCGTCTGCGCATTTATTCCGTCACACCTGGGTTTGTTCTGGAAAAGCTGTTGATCCGCCCGGAAGGAACGGATGTCCCGGAAAGTTATCTGGGACCCAAAGAGACGTATCACACATAAAGGAAAGAGGAGAAAAGGAGTAGAACGATGGCGGGAGCATTTGAGACGGGAAAGTATCGCAATGTGTTTGCAGAGTACGGGTATCCGGAAGCGGAGATTCAGAGAAGAGTGGAGCAGATATTTGAGATAATTTTTTATGGGAATGAGGAGGAGCGTTTCTATCATGAGGTGGGAGCCGACATGGCATACATAGAGGACACCGGCAATCATGATGTGCGCACAGAGGGAATGTCCTACGGAATGATGGCATGTGTGCAGATGAACCGCAGGGAAGAGTTTGACCGGCTGTGGAAATGGACCCGGACATATATGTACATCGAGGATGGACCATGTAAGAATTATTTTGCGTGGTCCTGTGCAACAGATGGCAGTAAAAATGCGGAAGGTCCGGCTCCCGACGGAGAAGAATATTTTGCCATGGCACTGTTTTTTGCGGCAAACCGCTGGGGAAATGGAACCGGAATATTCCACTATGCAGATGAGGCGCGGGCAATTCTGCGGGAATGCATCCACAAGGGAGAACCGGGGCATCCGGGGGAACCGATGTGGGACACATCCAGGCATCTGATCAAGTTTATTACAAATTGTAATTTCAGCGATCCGTCTTACCATCTGCCACATTTTTATGAATTATTTGCCAGATGGGCGGACGAAGATGACCGGGAGTTCTGGAGAGACGCGGCAGAAGCGAGCAGAGCGTATCTGCATCTGGCATGTCATCCGGACACCGGTTTGTCGGCGGAGTATGCGGAGTATGACGGGACTCCGCATGAGGGACATCAGGAGATTTTCGGCAGGCATGACTGGTATTACAGTGATGCGTACCGGACGATTGCGAATATTGCCATGGACTGGCTGTGGTTTGGGAGAGATCCCTGGCAGCAGGAGATTGCGGGAAAATTACAGGGCTTTTACTGCGAAAAGCAGAGCGGACACTGGGATGGTGTGTTTCTGACGGACGGCACGCTTCTTAGAGAGCGGGCGCTGCACCCGGTTGCGGTGATAGCGGTAAATGCAGAGGCTTCGCTGGCTGCGAAGGGAGAAAATGCAAAGGAGTGCATCAGAAGGTTCTGGGAGACGCCGCTTCGGACAGGGGAACGCCGTTATTACGACAATTTCCTGTATCTGTTTGCCATGCTGGCACTGTCCGGGAATTATCGTATTTACTGAACAAAGTTAGGTCATGAATCTGATATTTTAATGTCGTATCTGGTATTCTGATTTTCAAAGGAAGGTTATATTTAATGCAGAAAACCTTAGAAAATCAAAACAGGAGAAAGCATATATGAAATATGGATATTTTGACGAGACGAAGAAAGAGTATGTAATTACAAGACCGGATACACCGGCACCGTGGGTTAATTATCTCGGTTCCCCGGAATATGGCGCGATTATTTCAAACAATGCAGGCGGATACAGTTTTGCAAAATCCGGAGCTAACGGAAGAATTTTAAGATACATCTTTAACCAGTTTGACGAACCCGGAAGATATATTTATATCAGGGATAATAAAAGCAAAGACTACTGGTCGGCTTCCTGGCAGCCGGTGGGAAAGGATCTGAAAACTTACCGGAGTGAATGCCGCCATGGAACTGCTTATACAAAAATGCTGGCGGATTACAGCGGTATTCACTCAGAAGTGAGATATTATGTGCCGCTAGACCGGGCGTATGAGGTGTGGAATGTATGCATTGCCAACACATCTGCGGAAGAAAGAGAACTGACAGTTACCGGGTACGCTGAATTTACAAACAACAGCAACTATGAGCAGGATCAGGTGAATTTACAGTATTCGCAGTTTATTACGCGCACGGTTTTCTGTGTGGATCATGTGCGGCAGATGATTCATGCGAATCTGGATCAGATCGAGGAAGGCAGGGATGTCGATGATAAAATCGTTGTCAGCCGTTTCTTTGCACTGAAGGGAGCGAAAGTGACATCCTGGTGCGGCGACAGAGAGAAGTTCCTCGGAAGATATCATGGATATGGCAATCCGGCAGGTGTGGCAGAGGGAACATTGTGCAACGAGGGAAATGAGAATGGCAACAGCTGCGGAGCACTCAGTACGGTGGTGCAGCTTGCACCGGGAGAGCACTGTGAGTTCGCATTTCTGGTTGGAATGAAAGAGGAACCTGAGGTGGCAGAGATTTTGGCTTCCTATGCGCTGCCGGAGCAGGTCTGTGGAAAGGAATTGCAGCAGCTGACCGATTACTGGCATGGAAAGCTTGCACATTTTCAGATAAAGACACCGAGTGAAGAATTCAATGCCATGATAAATACATGGAACGCCTATAACTGCTTTATGACATTTATCTGGTCGCGTGCAGCGTCGTTTGTCTACTGTGGACTGCGCAATGGATACGGTTATCGTGATACGGTACAGGATATACAGGGAGTCATTCACCTTGCACCGGAGATGGCAGTTGAAAAAATCAGGTTTATGCTTTCCGCCCAGGTGGATAATGGAGGCGGACTGCCACTGGTAAAGTTTACACACAATCCGGGACACGAAGATACGCCGGATGATGCATCTTATGTAAAGGAGACTGGACATCCGGCATATCGTGCAGACGATGCGCTCTGGCTGTTTCCGACCGTCTACAAGTATATAGCGGAGACCGGACATCTGGAATTTATGGATGAAGTGATTCCGTATGCAAACCGGGGAGAGGCGACTGTTTACGAGCATCTGAAGCGTGCCATCGATTTTTCCATGAACCATCTGGGAAAACACGGTATGCCGGCGGGGCTGTATGCCGACTGGAATGACTGCTTAAGACTGGGCAAAGAAGGGGAATCCACATTTGTTGCCATGCAGCTTTATTATGCGATGAATATATTGCGAAAGTTTGCAGAATACAAGCAGGATAAAGAAACGGCTGCCTATCTTGATGAAAAGCAGGAGGAACTGGGAAAATTGCTGCAGGAACTCTGCTGGAATGAGGACCGTTTTATCCGTGGATTTACAGAAGCAGGCGAAGTGATCGGAAAGCGCACAGATCCGGAGGCAAATATGTGGCTGAATCCGCAGAGCTGGGCGGTGATCAGCGGGCTGGCAAAAGCGGATCAGGCGGATATGGCGCTTGAGAGGGTATATGAGAAATTAAACACGCCGTATGGTGCAATATTGATGGACCCGCCGTATCATGCGCATGCCTTTGACGGAGCACTGGCTGTCATCTATAATCCTGGTGCAAAAGAAAATGCAGGTATTTTTTCACAGTCGCAGGGATGGATTATCCTGGCGGAGGCATTGCGGGGACATGGAGACAGAGCATTTACTTATTTTATGGAAAATGCACCGGCTGCACAGAATGACCGTGCACAGATCCGTGTGATTGAACCTTATTGCTATGGACAGTTCACGGAGGGAAAGGCAAGTCCGAATTTCGGAAGGTCACATGTGCACTGGCTCACGGGAACTGCTTCCACGGTTATGGTCGGCTGTGTGGAGGGAATTCTGGGTATGCGTCCGGATTTCTATGGACTGCATCTTACGCCTGCAATTCCGCATGAGTGGGAGGAGTTTGAAGTAAATAAAGTTTTCAGAGGCTGCCAGTTACATATTGTTGTGAAAAATCCGGGACATGTGCAGTCGGGATGCGACAGATTACTTGTAAATGGAGTCAGGATGCAGGGAGATTATATTCCGCAGGAAGTATTGAAAAAGCAGACAGAAATCGTATTGTATATGTCATAAGATGGGAGGAAAGATTCGTGGGAAAGATAGAATTTTTGGATCAGCAGGGAAGCTTCCGGGTGTATCAGCCGGAAGACTACAGTGGATTGTATTTTCCTCTTGCAGGAGACGGTGGGTTAAAATCCTGCATTACACCGACGTTGGGCGGCGACAGCAAAAGGGATCAGAACCATTTCCTGATGGAGCCGGTCAGCATTGAAAATCTCCATAACAATAAAAATACAAGAAATTTCTGGTGCCGTATCAAAAACCGGGGATACTGGTCAGCCTGCGGTTCGTCGGCAGAGGCAGAATTTCTGCGGTTTACCGGAGAACAGGAGAAAAGCGTACTGGAAGCCGGATTTATGTGGCAGAAACTGACGCGGACATCCGCAGTCCATGGACTAAAAGCAGAGATTACTTCTTTTGTGACGGTAGACGGAGCGATGGAAGTGATGATGACGGAACTTACCAATATAACAGAGGAACCGCTTGAAATGACACCGATTGCAGTGATGCCGGTCTATGGAAGAAGTGCGGACAATATCAGGGATCACCGCCATGTGACTTCCCTGCTGCACCGGATCTGTACCACGGATTATGGGGTGGAGGTGACGCCTGTGATGTCGTTTGATGAGCGGGGGCATCAGAAGAATCATACAACGTATTTTGTATATGGTTCCACCGGAGAGGGAGAGGCACCGGCAGCTTTTTACCCGACCGTTGGGGAGTTTGTCGGGGAGGGAGGTTCCTATCTCATACCGGAGGCAGTCCGGACAGAAAAGCCGGGAGCTGTGGCAGGAAGTAAGGCAGAGGGAAAAGAAGCAGTGGGAGCTCTTAAGTTTGCGGAGATTTTATTAAAACCACATGAGACAGTCTGCTATCTGACTCTGGGCGGAATGACCGACGAGAGATCACAGATCGAACCTCTTACAGCATCTCTCAGACAAAGAAGCCAGGTAAAGGAAGCTTATGATGAAGTAAAACGGTACTGGACAAAGAAAGTAAACATCACATTTAAAACGGGTAATCCGGATGCAGACAATTATCTTAAGTGGATTACGTTCCAGCCAATTCTGCGGAGAATTTACGGCTGTTCGTTCCTGCCGTATCATGATTACGGAAAAGGAGGACGTGGCTGGCGGGATCTGTGGCAGGATTGTCTGGCATTGCTTCTCATGGACCCTTCCGCAGTCCGGCAGATGATCATCGACAATTACGGCGGTGTCCGGGTGGACGGAACCAATGCCACAATTATCGGAAATGCGCAGGGGGAGTTTATTGCGGACCGGAATCATATTACCCGTGTGTGGATGGATCATGCGTTCTGGCCGTTTGTGACGACAAAATTTTATATTGACCAGACAGGAGATCTCGAGATTCTTTTTGAGAAGGTTCCGTATTTTAAGGATCTGCAGTCCAAAAGAGGCACAGGTCACGATACCGGATGGGACGAGACATATGGAAAATGCCAGCGCACAGAGGGTGGCGTCGTCTATTTCGGAAGTGTACTGGAACATCTGCTTCTTCAGAATCTCTGTGCATTCTACGATGTCGGCGCGCACAATGAGATGCGGCTGCACGGGGCAGACTGGAATGACGCGCTGGATATGGCATGGGAAAATGGAGAAAGCGTGGCATTTACAAGTGCTTATGCGGGAAATTTAAAAGAGATTGCGCACTGTATCCGGCTGTTAGAGCAGGAGACCGGTTGCAAGCGTTTTGAGATTGCAGAAGAGATGGGAATGCTGTTTGCAGGTGGCAGGGAGCTGTATGAGAATGTGGAAAAGAAACGAGGGATACTGGACGCCTATCTGGAGAAATGTGCACATAATCTCAGTGGTCAGACCATGATCGTAAAAGCAGAGCAGATCTGCAGCAATCTGGAGGAAAAAGCAGACTGGCTGATGGAGCATATAAGGATGCAGGAGTGGATTGCTGAGGATGAGGCACGCGGATGGTTTAATGGCTATTATGACGATCATAAGAATCCGGTGGAGGGCTGTAAAGACGGAAAGGTACGGATGATGCTGACGAGTCAGGTTTTTGCGATTATGAGCGGCACGGCAACACCGGATCAGATCCGCAAAATCTGCCAGAGTGCCGATAAATATCTGTATGATGAGAAAGCGGGCGGCTACCGTCTGAATACGGATTTTGGTGAAGAAAAAATGGATCTGGGAAGAATGTTTGGATTTGCTTACGGGGAGAAGGAAAACGGAGCAGTATTTTCCCATATGGCTGTCATGTATGCCAATGCACTGTACCGGAGAGGATTTGCGCGGGAGGGAAATAAAGCCCTGCAAGCTCTTCTTAACGCGGCAATGAATTTTGACAACAGCAGGATGTATCCGGGACTGCCGGAATATTATGATCTGTCAGGAAGAGGCATGTATGCATACCTGACGGGTGCGGCAAGCTGGTATCTCCTTACGATGGTTACGGAAGTATTCGGCGTAAAGGGGGTCATGGGAGATCTGGTAATTGCGCCGGCATTCATGCCGGAACAGTTTGATGCGCAGGGAAATGCAGAAGTAAAGCTGATTTTTGCGGGAAAGAAATTCGACATCCGGTTCTCAAATCCAGAAAAGTGCGAGTGTAAAAAAGAGTGGATAAAAAGTGTCCTCTGCGATGAAAAGCAACTGGAACCACAAGCGGGGGCAGCATATGCCGTGCGGATCAAAAAGGAGTGGATCAAACAGCTGGATGCAGAAAAAGAGCATGTCATAAAAATCCTGTTTGGAAGATAGGAAGCAGATAGTGGACTTCACGGGAGGCATACACGGTTCTTCGGGGGTAAACAATATTGCACGAAGCACAGCATGCCAGATTCCTGGAGAAAAGCAGCTGGAGCATTCGTCGGAAAAAAATGCGCGTATTTCTTCCAGCCAGAGCTTTGCAGCTGATTCCGTGTCTCTTCCACGTTTGGACACACTGGCGGGCGCATGTCCGACACACCGGAGACAATGGGTGGACTTTCTGGCAGCACTAACTGTGCTCCCTCATAGACAATATTAAACCGCGCGAACCGAAACTCGCTGCTATCAGCTATTGAAATCAGGGCAGATAGCAGCTCAGACATCGGCTTCGCGCGGTTATGTTTTTTTCGGGAGCACAGGTAAGTGCTGCACAAAAGTCCTACAAATTGTCTCGCGGAGTGCGGACATGCCCCGCCGGAGTGCTCCAAACTTGGAAAGACACGGATCATCGCAGCTGCAAATCACGGCTGGTTAGAAATACCGTATTTTTTGTACCGAATGCTCCAGCTGTCTTTCTCCGGGAATCGCAGGACATATACTCTCTGCAATATTGCTTACCGCCAAAGGGGAACCGTGCCTGTCTCCGGTGGCGGCTTCTTCGTGGGGAGTTACCACATGGATTTGTAATATTTATTGCGGTATTTTTTGGGAGTCATACCGGTAAAGTTCTCGAACGTCTGGATAAAGTGGCTCTGCGAAGAAAAGGAAAGGTAATTGGCAATGTCTATGATGGACTTGTCAGAGTAGCGCAGGAGATGCGTTGCCTTTTCTATTTTTTTCTCGCGGATATAGTCACTGATGGAAATGCCGAGGTTCTGTTTGAATACCCGGGAGAGATAGCTCTCGGATAATCCGGTATATTCTGCCAGCACGGCGACGGTAATGCGTTCTTTGATATGACTGTAAATATAATCCACACACTGTACGACCGGCTTGGATAAGATGGAACTTTTTATCTGAAGAACCATCTTGCCGGTAAAGTCTTTAGCCATTTCATGGTGAAGATCCGCAATCTGCCGGACGGTTGTGCAGGTGTCCATTTTCAGAATGTAAAAGTCACTCAGACGATAGGCCTGTTCCGGCTCCAAACCGCCGTCAATGCAGTAGCGTGTAAGCATGGCGGCAGTGACTACAAAATGATATTTTATGTTGGTAAGTGTATTGCGCGAGAGCACACCGGTTCCCTCCAGATGGATAAATGCATCCTCTTTGCAGTTGGCGACAACAGTTTCCATATCGCCTGTTTTGACTGCCGTATAAAAGGAATATTCCACGGTTGGCGGTCGGTGAAGGGTCTCAAGTTCACTGCTTTTTAATTCGGTCTCGTACCATTCTTCTGAAAAGGCCATTGGCTGTTCCCTCCGTAAAATAAGAATATGGTTATTATGACATGAATCTGATATTTTTACAATTGATTTAGTATATTCCAGTCATAAAATTCAGTACAATTCTATCTGTAATCAAGAAGGCGGCAGACATTATAGGGAAAGGGTCTGACGTTGAAAAACTAAAATACAGGGAGGAATTGAAGTATGAAACAGCGGGTTATCAGCTTAATGCTGACAGTGGCTATGGGGGCTACTTTACTTGCAGGATGTGGAAGCAGTGCCACAGACAGTGCCAATGCCGGAGCAGACAGCGGCAAGGAGAGTGCAGCGGCTGCAGGCACAGAGTCGGACGAGAAAGATTTCAGTGGTGAGGGAAAGGTAATTAACATCTATTCCTGGAACGATGAGTTCCGTACACGTCTTGAGGCAGTATATCCGGAGGTGGAATCTACTTCCTCAGACGGAACGGTAACAACGCTGAAGGATGGAACAGAGATTCACTGGGTAATCAATCCGAATCAGGATGGTGTTTATCAGCAGAAGCTGGATGAAGCGCTTATGAATCAGGCAGATGCTGCGGCAGATGACAAGGTAGATATCTTCCTGTCCGAGACGGATTATGTATTTAAATATACTGATAAGGATGCGGATGTTGCCATGCCTCTGACAGATCTTGGAATTGATCCTGAGACGGATCTGGCGGATCAGTATGATTTTACGAGAACTACGGCTTCTGATTCTGACGGTGTGCAGAGAGGATCTACCTGGCAGTGCTGTCCGGGACTTTTAGTATACCGCCGCGATATTGCAAAGGATGTATTTGGAACAGATGATCCTGAGGCAGTCGGCGAGAAGGTGAAGGACTGGGCAACCATCAAGGACACCGCGGCAGAGTTAAAGGCAAAAGGATATTATACCTTTGCATCCTATGCGGATACGTTCCGTCTGTACGGCAACAGTATTGATGAATCCTGGGTTCAGCCGGGAGATACCACCGTCAAAGTAGATCAGAAAATCATTAACTGGGTGAATGATTCTAAGGAATGGCTGGATGCCGGTTATCTGGACAGCAACATCAAGGGTCAGTGGAATGATGACTGGAATAAGTCCATGGGCTCCCAGTCCAAGGTTTTTGCATTCCTGCTTCCGGCATGGGGCATTGACTTTGTGCTGAATCCGAACTGGGATGGAGAGTCCGGCAACTGGGCAGTTACGAACCCGCCACAGGAATATAACTGGGGTGGTTCCTACATCCATGCGGCAACAGGAACAGATAATGTAAAATATGCGAAGGATATTATTCTTGCAATGACAAGCAATCAGGACAACCTGTTAAAGATTTCACAGGATTACTCTGATTTCACGAATACGAAGTCCGGAATGGCAGAGGCAGCAAAGGATGATGCAGACTTCTCGTCAGAATTCCTTGGCGGACAGAATCCGTTTGTCTACTTTGCACCGGTAGCTGAGAATATCAAGATTGCTCCGTTATCTGCATACGATCAGGGATGCGTGGAACTGATTCAGAATTCGTTCAGCGATTATCTGCAGGGAAATGTAGATTTTGATAAGGCAAAGGCAAACTTTGAGACAGCAATCAAAGAGCGTTATCCGGATATCACAGAAGTTCAGTGGCCAGAATAAGACCATGACTGCGGAGCAATTTTGCTCCGCAGAACTATTATGGCAGAGAGGGCAAAGGAATGAAAAAAAAGAAAAAAAGTATCAGCTATGGAAAATGGGGACAGATATTTATTCTTCCGTTTTTTATTATCTATTTTATTTTTTCGCTGATTCCGTTGGCAGATACCGTCAGATACAGTTTTTATGAATATTACCGTTCCGGAATTAAGGAGGTCGGACCTAATTTCGTTGGAATGGCAAATTATATCAGTCTGCTGAAATCCGATATGCTGGCATATGGAAAAAACACATTGATTCTGTGGCTGATCGGTTTTATCCCGCAGATTGTGATCGCACTTGTTCTTGCGAGCTGGTTTACGGATGCCAGATTAAAGATACATCACAAACAATTTTTTAAGGTTGTCATTTATCTGCCCAATCTGATCATGGCATCTGCATTTGCACTTTTATTTTTTACACTGTTTTCCACGAGTGGACCGGTCAATTCCATTCTGATGTCTCTGGGATGGATCAATAGCCCGATTGATTTTATGGGATCTGTTTTCGGCACGCGTTCCCTGATTGGACTTATGAATTTCCTGATGTGGTTTGGCAATACGACGATTATGCTGATGGCAGCAATCATGGGAATCAGTGTGGAGGTATTTGAGGCCTGCGAGATCGATGGGTGCAACAGTCTGCAGAGATTTTTCTATATTACGCTTCCGATGATCCGGCCGATTCTTGCATATACACTGATTACCTCGATTATCGGCGGATTGCAGATGTTTGATGTGCCACAGATCTTAACGAACGGTCAGGGAAATCCGGACCGGACATCCATGACACTGATCATGTTCTTAAATAATCATTTAAAGAGCAAGAACTATGGTATGGCAGGAGCGTTATCTGTTTATCTGTTCATCATCAGTGCGATCTTATGTTTTATCGTGTATAAGATGACAAATGATAATGATCCGGACGGATCGAAGGCAGCGGCGAAAAAAGCTGCCAGAGAAGAAAGAAGAAGGAGGAGATAAAACATGAAATCAAAATCAGGAAACAGTTTGCGGAGTGTTCTGGCGCATATTGTGTTGATTGTACTGTCATTTATGTGTCTGTTCTTCTTCTATATTCTGATTATCAATGCAACCCGTTCTCATGCGGAGCTGCAAAAGGGGTTTTCGGCATTGCCGGGCACCCATCTGCTGGAAAATTTAAAGAATGTGGCAAATGACGGAAGCTTCCCGATGTTCCGCGGAATTATAAACAGTATCTGTATCTCGACTGCCTGTGCGGGTTTGTGTACTTACTTTTCCGCGTTGACGGCATATGGTCTGTATGCTTATGAATTTAAGACCAGAAAAATAGCATTTACCTTTATCATGGCAATTTTGGTCATGCCGACTCAGGTAACGGCAATGGGATTTTTGCGGCTGATCACGAAAATGGGGTTGTATGATACCTGGTATCCGCTCATTATTCCAAGCATCGCGTCGCCTGCGGTATTCTATTTTATGTACAGCTACCTGCAGTCATCACTGCCCCTGTCCTTAGTGGAGGCTGCAAGAATCGACGGCTCAGGCGAATTCAGGACGTTTAACTGTATTGTGCTGCCGATTATGAAGCCGGCGCTCGCGGTACAGGCGATTTTCACTTTTGTCGGTTCCTGGAATAACTACTTTGTTCCGGCACTGATTCTTCAGACCAAGAGCAAAATGACAGTGCCGATCTTAATTGCGACATTGCGTGGAGCAGACTATATGAATTTTGACATGGGAAAAGTTTACATGATGATTACGGTGGCGATTGTGCCGATCATTGTGGTATATCTTTTATTATCAAAATATATTATCGCCGGTGTGACACTTGGTGGAGTGAAAGAGTAAACACGATCTGGACAGAGAATCATATGGAAGAAAATTCTGTATGGTTCTTTCTGTCATTTTGAAGGGAAATGCAGAGAATATGGGAAAAAGAGAATGGAGATATAGTGGAACCATAGAGGAAAGAACGTCCATCCGGGAGCAGGTGCATGATGTTCTGGCAAGAAAAGTGGCAGAAGAGGCAATGGTTTTATTAAAAAATGAATCGCTTCTGCCACTGCCTTTGGATGTTCCTATGGCGCTGTTTGGAAGCGGGGCAAAAAAGACGGTAAAAGGCGGAATCGGCTCGGGGGATGTCAACAACCGGAAGACAATTTCTGTCTATCAGGGACTGCTGGAAGCGGGCGCAATGATCACAAGTGAAGCGTGGCTGTGCGACTATGAAAAGCGGTATGAGCAGGCGAGAGAGGAATGGAAAAAACTGGTTCTCGAAGAAACAAAACGGGTTGAGAATCCGTTTGACGCATACTCCAATCATCCGTTCTGTTTCCCGGAGGGAAGAGCGGTTACAGAACAGGACATTGCCGGGGCAGGGGTGGCAGTTTATGTGCTGAGCCGCATTTCAGGTGAGGGAAGTGACCGCAGAAAAGAGCGCGGCGACTATGAATTAAGCCGCAGGGAACAGGAAGACCTGTTATTTTTGAATGAGAAAAAGATTCCGGTAGTGCTCCTGCTGAATACCGGTGGTCCGGTAGAACTGACAGATATTTTAGAGCAGGCAAAAAATATACGGGCTGTGTTAAATATTTCCCAGCCGGGACAGGCAGGTGGTTATGCGGTGGCGGACATCCTGTTTGGAAAGGCGGTTCCAAGCGGAAAGCTTACGGCAACATGGGCGAGACATTACGGGGATTATCCGTCAGCGGATACTTATGGATACAGGAACGGAGATCTGGAAAAGGAAGAATACCGGGAGGAAATTTTCGTTGGATACCGTCATTTTGACCGGGAAAATCTGCCGGTATTATTTCCGTTCGGGTACGGACTTTCCTACACATCATTCCACATCCGCCAGCGGTCTGTACGCGAGGAAACGAATTCCCTGGAACTTGCAGTGTCTGTGCAGAATACGGGTGGAACCTATGCCGGGAAGGAGACAGTGCAGGTCTATGCGACATTCCCGCAGACCGGAATGGAAAAAGAAAAAAAGCGGCTGGTGGGATTCGCCAAAACAAAATGTCTGCTGCCGGGGGAAATACAGCAGCTGGAGATTAAAATACCAAAAAACATGCTTGCAAGTTTTTCGGAAGAACAGAGTGCCTGGTATCTGGAAGCCGGAACGTATGGCATATGGATCGGTGCCGATTCACAAAAGTTAGAACAGGCATGGGAATTTGATGTGTACGAACGGACGATCACAGAGCACACATGCCGGCTGGAGGCAGCAGAGAGCGATGCAGGAAAGCTTTCTGCCGCTGAAGAGCAAAAAGTGCATCTGACCGGAAAAATACCGGCAGAGGAACTGATTCTGCTCTTATATGGCCATGTGGAACAAAACAGCAGTACACTCGGCGCGGCGGGAATCCGTGTCCCGGGATCGGCGGGAGAGACAACACATGCGCTGGAACAGCCCTATGGAATAAGGGCGTTAATCATGGCGGACGGACCGGCAGGAATCCGGCTGCATCAGTCGTATGAGGTAGACGCAGATTCGGGGAAAGTCTATGGAAAAAGTGTACTGGGAGCACTGGAAAATGGCTATCTGGAGCCGATGCAAAAGCATGAGAATGCCAAGACCTACTATCAGTTCTGTACGGCGTTTCCGGTCGGAACGGCAATGGCGCAGACCTGGAATGAGGAACTGCTGCAGTCTTTCGGAAGAGCGGTATCACATGAAATGAAAGAATTCCATATTGATCTGTGGCTGGCACCGGGAATGAATATCCAGAGAAATCCGCTGTGCGGGCGGAATTTTGAATACTATTCGGAAGATCCATTTCTCTCAGGCAAGATGGCTGCTTCGGTTGTCCGAGGTGTACAGGAGGAGGGAACCTGTGGAGCTGTGATCAAGCATTTTGCATGCAACAATCAGGAAGACAACCGTATGGGGGTCGATGTGCATATTTCAGAGAGAGCCCTAAGGGAGATCTATCTTAGGGGATTTGAGATTGCAGTCAAAGAAAGCGCACCGGTTGCAATCATGACATCCTACAACCGGGTCAATGGAGTTCACGCGGCAAACAGCAGAGCGCTATGCACTGTAATTGCCAGAGAAGAGTGGGGATTTGACGGTGTACTCATGTCGGACTGGAGTACAACAGCGCCGGAAGACGGCAGTATTCCATGGAAGTGTATCGAAGCCGGAAATGATCTGATTATGCCGGGAAGTGAGAAAGATGATGCGGATATCCGGCAGGCGTATGCAGACGGAAGGCTGTCGGAAAAGGAAATCCGTCTCTGTGCGGGAAGAATTATTTCACTGATAAATAAATTAGATAAAAAGACAAAAAAGTGACATTGGAAAGACAAGAAACAGGTAGTCTCCATGACTGTCTCCTGTTATACTCTGCTCATAAGGTACACTTATGGAAAGGAGCACAAACAGGGGGGAATCATGGAGATTTATTCAATTAAAGACGAAAAGTTCCGCAGGTATGGGAAAGTCTGGAGCGGCTTTGACTGCACGAGACTGATCCGCGAGATGGAACACACGCCGCTGCCGGAGGATGTCATTTATGTGCCATCCATGGAGGAACTGGAGGTGCTGCCGGAGGCGGGAGAGTTTGCCAGACGGATCTACGGCGGACTTCCGATTCAGATCGGTTATTGTAACGGCAACAATCACAGATTAAATGCGTTGGAGTATCACCGCAATTCGGAGATCAATATTGCGGTGACCAATATGGTGCTGCTGTTAGGATGGCTGCCGGATGTGACCGATGCGTTTACTTATGACACATCCAAGGTGGAAGCATTTTTTGTCCCGGCGGGAACGGTTGTTGAGATGTATGGAACGACACTTCACTATGCGCCGTGCAATGACGGGGAGGAAGGATTTAAATGTATTGTGATTCTTCCGAAAGGAACGAATACAGAGATTGATTTTGCCTTGCCCAAAAGCGGAGAGGATGCGCTTATGACTGCGAAGAACAAGTGGCTGATCGCACATGAGGAAGCAGGAATCCGTGGTGCTTTTAACGGACTTTTGGGGGTCAATATTGAGGTGTAAGAAAGATACAGGAAAAACGGAACAGGAAGGTTTCTATTTTTGAAACGGAAAGGAGATTTTTATGAACAAAGAAAATATGCCGGAGATTAAGATCGGAGTTGTGGCAGTCAGCAGAGACTGCTTCCCGGAGAGCCTGTCGGTGAACCGGAGAAAGGCGTTAATGGACGCTTACACGAAAAAGTACGGAAAGGATCACATCTATGAATGTCCGATCTGTATCGTGGAGAGCGAAATACATATGGTGCAGGCGCTGGAGGATGTGAAGGCGGCCGGGTGTGATGCACTTGTCGTATACCTCGGCAATTTTGGACCGGAGATCGCCGAGACACTGCTGGCAAAGCATTTTGACGGACCGAAAATGTTTATTGCTGCGGCGGAAGAATCCGGGGACAGTCTGCTGGATGGCAGAGGGGATGCTTACTGTGGAATGTTAAATGCCAGCTATAACTTAAAGCTTCGCAATATCAGGGCATACATTCCGGAGTATCCGGTTGGAACGGCAGAGGAATGTGCGGACATGATTCATGAATTTGAGCCGATCGCCCGCGCGGTAGTTGCGCTTTCCAATTTAAAGATCATAAGCTTCGGACCAAGACCGTTAAATTTCCTTGCCTGCAACGCACCGATAAAGCAGCTTTACAATCTGGGTGTGGAGATTGAGGAAAATTCAGAGCTTGATTTATTCGAGGCGTTCCATAAACATGACGGGGATGAGAGAATCCCGGCGGTTGTGGCAGAGATGGAGGCGGAGCTTGGAGCCGGGAATAAAAAGCCGGAAGTGCTTGCAAAGCTGGCGCAGTATGAATTGACCTTAAAAGACTGGGTGCGCGATCACAAGGGCTACCGCAAGTATGTGGCGATTGCGGGCAAGTGCTGGCCGGCATTCCAGACACAGTTCGGTTTTGTCCCGTGTTACGTCAACAGCCGTCTGACCGGACAGGGAATTCCGGTGTCCTGCGAGGTGGATATTTACGGCTGTTTAAGCGAGTTCATCGGCACCGTGGTGAGCGAAGATGCCGTGACACTGCTTGATATCAATAACTCGGTGCCGGCAGATATGTATGAGGAAGAGATCGAGGGAAAATATCCATATACGTTAAAGGACACCTTTATGGGATTCCACTGTGGAAATACCACTTCCGGAAAGCTTGCGTTCTGTGAGATGCGCAATCAGAAGATCATGGCGAGAAGCCTTCCGGTCGAGGTGACAAACGGAACCCTTGAGGGGGACATCATGCCGGGGGACATTACGTTTTTCCGTCTGCAGAGCACCGCAGACTGCGAGCTCCGCGCTTATATCGCACATGGGGAGGTACTTCCGGTGGCGACAAGATCTTTTGGATCGATCGGTGTTTTCGCCATCCCTGAGATGGGAAGATTTTACCGCCATGTGCTGATTGAGAAGAATTTCCCGCACCACGGCGCGGTGGCATTCGGACATTACGGCAAGGCGCTGTACGAAGTATTTAAGTATATCGGTGTGCCGGTGGAGGAGATCGGTTATAACCAGCCGGCAGGCGTGCGCTATCCGACGGAGAATCCGTTTGCATAGAAAAGTCTTGCAATGCATAGCGAAGTCTTGCAGTGCATAGCGAAGTCTTGCAATGATAAGAAAAGGGGAGAGTATGTTATATATAGGAATTGATCTTGGCACATCAGCAGTAAAATTGCTGCTGATGGATGCCGATGGTAAAATAAAAAAAATTGCATCGCGCACCTACGATCTTTCATTTCCACATCCGGGCTGGTCGGAACAGAATCCGGCAGACTGGTATGAACAGTCGATCGACGGCTTAAAAGAACTTCTGGCGGAATGTGATAAAAGCCAGGTGGCGGGGATCAGTTTCGGGGGACAGATGCATGGTCTGGTGACATTGGATGAGCGGGATGAAGTGATTCGTCCGGCGATCCTCTGGAACGACGGTCGCACGGCAGAAGAGACCGATTACTTAAATCAGGTGATCGGAAAGGAAACACTGTCGGGATATACCGCGAATATTGCCTTCGCCGGATTTACGGCGCCAAAGATTCTCTGGATGCAAAAGCATGAGCCAGATCTGTGGAAACGGGTGAAAAAGATCATGCTGCCGAAAGATTATCTGGCATACCGCCTGTCCGGAACGTTCTGCACCGATTATTCGGACGCCTCCGGTATGCTGCTCCTTGATGTGGAGCACCGGGAATGGTCGGAGCAGATGCTTGAGATCTGCCATGTGGAAAGAGAGCAGCTTCCGAAGCTTTATGAGAGCTATGAGGTGGTGGGAACCTTAAAGCCAGAGATCGCGGAAGAACTGGGACTTTCTCCTGAAGTAAAGATCATTGCGGGAGCGGGCGATAATGCGGCGGCAGCCGTCGGCACCGGGACGGTCGGTGAGGGGAGATGCAACCTGTCGCTTGGAACGAGCGGCACGCTCTTTATCTCCAGTGAGAAGTTTGGTGTGGACGCACACAATGCCCTGCATTCCTTTGATCACGCGGATGGCGGTTATCATCTGATGGGGTGTATGCTCTCGGCGGCATCCTGCAACAAGTGGTGGATGGATGAGATTTTAAAGACGACGGAGTATGCGCGGGAGCAGGAAAAGATTAAAAATCTGGGAGAAAACCGGGTATTTTTCCTGCCTTATCTGATGGGGGAGCGCTCTCCGCACAACGACCCGGATGCGAGAGCCATGTTCCTTGGAATGTCGATGGACACCACACGGGAAGATATGACGCAGGCGGTGTTAGAAGGCGTAGCGTTCGGTCTCAGGGATTCCCTCGAGGTGGCGCGCAGTCTGGGCATCCGGATCGAACGCTCCAAGATCTGCGGCGGCGGTGCAAAGAGCCCGCTGTGGAAGAAGATTCTTGCAGCCGTTTTAAACCTTAAGCTTGATCTCATAGAGAGCGAGGAGGGACCGGGATATGGCGGAGCGATCCTTGCGGCAGTGGGCTGCGGGGAATATGAGAGTGTACAGGCGGCATGTGAGAAGCTGGTGCATGTTGTTGACACCGTTGAGCCGGATCCGGTGCTGGTGGAGAAGTATGAGGCGCGCTATCAGGAATTCCGGAAGCTGTATCCGGCTGTGAAGGAGTTTTTCTGATGGTGCAGATGGCGAAGCATCCGTTGGCGGATCATGGAATGGAAAAGTTTTAGGCGGATGATGGAGCGGTTTTTGGAGACTGTAGACAGATACGGGAGAGTTATGGAGGCAGAAGCAGAACAGAAGTATTTAAACTTGTTGGAGCAGCAGATTGCAGAGGGGAGTTATCGACCGGACTGGGCGTCGCTTGCGGGGGCGCCTGTGCCGGACTGGTTTTTGCGGGAAAAGCTTGGAATTTTTTTACACTGGGGACTTTACAGTGTGCCCGCATGCACCAATGAATGGTATTCCAGAAATATGTACATCAAAGGAATGCCGGCGTATGAGCATCACAGGAAAACGTATGGAGAACAGCGGGAGTTTGGTTATAAAGACTTTATCCCGCTGTTTCGCGCGGAAAGATTTGATCCTGCGTCATGGATGCAGTTTTTTAAGGAGGCGGGTGCCGGCTATGTGTTCCCGGTGGCGGAGCACCATGACGGGTTCCAGATGTATGAGAGCGAACTTTCGCATTGGAACGCGAAGGAGATGGGACCAAAGAGAGATCTTCTCGGGGAATTAAAGTCGGCAGCAGAGTCTTGCGGGCTGCAGTTCTGCACTTCAAGCCACAGGGCGGAACACTGGTTTTTCATGGGACATGGAAGGGAATTTGACAGCGATGTGAGGGAGCCGATGAAAAAAGGGGATTTTTACTGGCCGGCAATGCCGGAACCGGACCCGCAGGATCTTTTCAGCAAACCCTTCCCGAGTGAGGAATTTCTGGATGACTGGCTGGCGCGCACGGTGGAGCTGATTGTGAAGTATCGACCGAAGCTTTTGTATTTCGACTGGTGGATTCAGCACGAGGCGTTTCATCCTTACTTGAAAAAGCTGGCAGCGTTCTATTATAATTGTGGTAAAAGCTGGGGAGAGGATGTCATGATCTGCTACAAGCATGATGCCATGATGTTCGGAAGTGGGATCGTGGAGGTGGAACGCGGCGGTTTTGCGGAGGCAAAGCCGTATGCGTGGCAGACGGACACGGCGGTGGCGCGCAATTCCTGGTGTTATACCGACAGCCTCGATTATAAGAGCAGCAGGGAAATCATATGTACCCTCGTGGATGTGGTAAGCAAGAACGGCCATCTGCTCTTGAATATCGGACCCAAAGCGGATGGTACAATTCCCGAGGGCGACCGGCAGATCCTTTTGGATATGGCGTCGTGGATGAAGGTAAACGGCGAGGCGGTCCGTGGGTCAAAGGTGTGGAGAAAAAGCATGGAAGGACCGACGCGGGCGGCGGACGGACAGTTTGCGGACGCGGCAGAGATCATGTATACACCGGAAGACTATCGATTTACCGTGAACGGCGGCTGCATCTATGCGATCTGCATGCGCTGTCCGAAAGACGGCAGATTTCTGATCCGTTCGTTTGCAAAGAGTACCAATCAGAATCTACCGGAGTTTCACGGAATTCTGCGTGCGGTTACGCTGCTCGGTTATGTGGGGCAGGCTGCGTGGCACGTAGACCGGGAAGGGCTTCACATAGCGGCGCCGGGGATTGAGAGTGATTTTCCGGTGGTATTCCGGTTGGAAGTGGATTAGCAGACAAAAAGGAGAGGGCAATGTACGAGAAAATATGGAATCAGAATAAAATTGCGTTTGGCGGCGACTACAATCCGGAGCAGTGGGATGAGGCAACCTGGGAGGAAGATATGCACCTGTTTGGGCTGGCGCACATTGATACGGTGACACTCAATGTGTTTTCCTGGGCAATGCTGCAGCCGGACGAGAGCACCTATGATTTTACAAAACTGGACCGCATTATGGAACTGGTGAAGAAAAACGGACTGAAGGTCGTGCTTGCAACATCGACCGGCGCGCATCCGGCTTGGATGGCGCACCGGTACCCGGAAATCCTGCGCACGGAGTTCAACGGAATGAAGCGCAAGTTCGGTGGCAGACACAATTCCTGCCCGAACAGTCCCGTCTACCGCATGTATTCGGCACGGCTGGCGGAGAAGCTGGCGGAACATTACAAAGACTATGACAATATTGTGGCATGGCATATTTCCAATGAATACGGCGGAGAGTGTTACTGCGAAAATTGCGAGAAGGCATTTCGCGTGTGGCTGAAAAAGAAGTACCACACGATTGAGGAGGTGAACCGCGTCTGGGATACGGCATTCTGGGGACATACGTTCTATGACTGGGAAGAAATTGTCCTGCCGAATCTGCTGAGCGAACATTTCGCCTATGAGCGCACGATGTTTCAGGGAATCTCCTTAGATTACCGGAGATTTAATTCGGACAGTATTTTAGAGTGTTATCGCCTGGAATATGAGGCGGTGAAGCGGCATACGCCGGACATCCCGGTCACAACCAATCTGATGGGGTTCTATAAGCCGCTGGATTATCAGAAGTGGGCAAAATACATGGATATGGTATCCTGGGACAATTACCCTTCCAACCAGGACACACCGGCGCAGATTGCCCTGTCCCATGAACTGATGCGCGGTATCGGCGGCGGAAAGCCGTTCCTTCTGATGGAGCAGACGCCGAGTGTGACGAACTGGCTGCCGTACAATGCCTTAAAACGTCCGGGGGTCATGCGCCTTTGGAGCTATCAGGCGGTGGCGCACGGGGCGGATTCGGTGATGTTTTTTCAGATGCGCCGGAGTATCGGTGCCTGTGAAAAATATCACGGAGCGATCATTGACCATGTGGGAAATGAAAATACCAGAGTGTTCCGGGAAGCGGCAGCCCTCGGCGAAGAACTAAAGGCGCTGGGAGATGAGACTCTGGGCGCGCGGGCAAGGAAGGAGACGGCGATTCTGTTTGACTGGGAGAACTGGTGGGCGATCGAGTATTCCGCAGGACCGAGCGTGCTTTTAAAGTACCGCGATGAGATCCAGAACTATTACACGGCGCTCTACGAGCAGAATATGGCGACCGATATCATCGGGGTGGAGGATGATTTCTCGGACTATCGCGTGATTATTGCCCCGGTCTTATATATGGTAAAGCCGGGTGTGGATGAGAAGATCAAAGCGTTTGTGCAGGCGGGCGGTATTTTTGTAACTACTTTCTTCAGCGGCTATGTGGATGATCATGATCTGGTGGTAACCGGAGGGTATCCGGGGAAACTGCGTGATCTCTTAGGCATCTGGGTGGAGGAGAGCGATGCCCTGCCGGAGGGAGAGACGAATCATTTTACATGGAAGGGCGCGCGGCATGAGGCGGTTCTGCTGTGTGATCTGCTGCATCCGGAGGGAGCCGGTGTGCTTGCAACCTACGAGGAGGATTTTTATGCGGGAATGCCGGTGCTCACGAAAAACCGTTACGGAGCGGGAGCGGCGTATTATGTGGCGGTGCGGTCGGACGCGTCATTTTATGAAGCACTGATACGGGAGATCTGCGAAAAGGCCGGGATCACACCGGTGGCACAGACTCCCGGGGGCGTGGAAGCGGTCTTACGTGTGGGACGCGATGAAAAAAAAGAGTTCCTTTTTCTGTTAAATCATGAGAAAATAGAGCAGAGTGTGCCGGTGGAGCAGGACGCAACGGATCTTGTGACCGGTATGGAGTGGAAAAAGGGGAGCAAGCTGACGCTGCCGGCGTACGGCGTGGCAATACTGAAACGAAGCGTATGAAGACAAAGATAAAACAACTGATAAACCGGATACTGGGAATGAAGCTCGTCTACCGCATGATTTTAATCTATGTGATAGGCGGGCTTTTGCCGCTTTCTGCCATTATCGGCTATCTGATTCACGGAACCAATCAGGTGCTGGTGAGTCAGGCGGAGAATGCGGAGATTGCGGAACTGCAGACGATCGGAAGACAGATCCTGGAATTGGAGAATACGATGACCACGGTCTCTTCATACTTTTACTTCGATGACAAGCTCGAGGAGATTGCGGCAAAACAGTATACGGATTATCAGGAGATGATCAATGACTACAGAGGCTATACCGCTTTTAAGGAATATCAGAGTTACTACAACACGATGATCTCCAGAATCAGTATTTTCCTGCAAAATCACACGCTGCGCGGCAATTCGGACTTCGTGGTTGTGGATGCGGACACGGAGGCCGAGGCGTGGTATCAGAGAGTGAGTACAGAGGGAAGCGGCTGCGTGTGGACGTGGCTGCCGATCAGCCTGCCCAAATATGACCATGCGCCTGCCATTGCCCGTATGATCAAGACCAAAAAGAGCGAAAATGTCGGGGTGCTTGTGATCTATCTGCGCCCGCAGCAGTTTGAGAAAATGATCTGGGAGCGGGAAGGAAGCACCTATATTGTGCTGGATGGCGAGACCTTGCTTACGAGCCGTCATGAGACGATTCCCTTTGAAGAGTTAAAGCAGTATCTGCCGGACGCTGCCGAGGAAAAGTATCAGACGCGTATCAGGGCAGGGGAGGAAGAATATGTCCTCACCTGTGAGAATGTAAAGCAGGAGGATACCAGCGATTATTTTCAGGTGGTCAGTGTGCGCGCGGTGGATGATATCTTAAGGGAAGCGTATGCACAGCAGCGAAAGAGTATCTGGCTGTTCCTTGGGAGCGTTGTGCTTGCCGGGACGTTGATTTTTGCATTTTCCTGGTCGTTTGCAAGGCGTGTCGGCAGATTCCGGGAACAGATGCAGAAAGCGGCTGAGGGAAATTTTGAACTTGAGGAAAAGCTCGGAGGAAATGATGAGATCAGTCAGCTTTATGATTACTTAAGCGTCATGATCTGGAGAATTCAGAGGCTTCTGGCGCAGGTGTATCAGGAGAAGATTCACGCGGAGCGGCTTAAGACCAGTCAGAAGGATGCGGAGTTTAAGATGCTCACCAGCCAGATCAACCCGCATTTCCTGTATAATACACTGGAAACCATCCGCATGAAGGCGCGCATCAACAAGCAGTATGAGATCGAGGAGCTGGTGAAGATGCTCGGAAAGATCCTGCGCAGCAGTATCCAGGCAGGTTCAAAGGATATGACGATCCGCGAGGAGGTGGAACTGGCAGAGTATTATCTGAAGATTCAACAGTACCGCTTCGGCGAACGGATTCAGTATCAGATCTATGTGGAGGAAGGGACCGAGAGACAGAAGATCCTTCCGCTTCTGATCCAGCCGCTGGTGGAAAACTGTATCATACACGGACTTGAGGGAAGAGCGGATGTCGGTCACATCGATGTCTGTGTCAAACGCAGCGGACAGAATGTGGTCATCACGGTCACCGATGACGGCGCCGGCATCTGCGGGGAAAAGATTGCGGAGATCCGCAGAGAGCTTGCAGGCAACCGCACCAAGGGAGAGCATATCGGCATCTGCAATGTCAATCAGAGAGTGCGGCTGCGCTACGGGGAAGAGTACGGCGTGACAGTGGAAAGCATCGGCGGCGAATATACCCGGGTGGAGATAACGCTTCCGGGTGACTGGGAAGAAACGGAATCATAAATCACAAAAGCCTGTTCTGAGGGAGAGAAAACGATCCGCAGAACAGGTCTTTTAATACATGCAAAAGCCGCTATAAAAGATGCAAATTTTATGGTAAAAATAATGAAAATAGTAAGGTATTAAAATTTTGCTCCCAATCCTATAATGAGGATGAAAAGAGGAGGAAAACGATATGAAGACAGAAAAGAAACAGAAAGCCAAAGCGGTCAAACAGAAATTCAGCTGGCAGCTTATGTGGAAGCAGCGGTATCTGCTATTGATGTCGGTACCTTTTGTCATCTGGCTCATCATCTTTAAATATGTTCCGCTGTGGGGGTGGACAATGGCGTTTCAGGAGGTAAAGCCAAACAGCTTTGCACTTCCGGTATGGCAGAGAAAGTTTGTGGGCTTTGACAATTTTAAGAAGGCATTCACAGACCGGCTGTTCGGTCAGACCATGATCAATACGATCGGTCTGAGTGTGCTGGGAATTGCACTTGGAACCGTCATGGCGATCCTGTTTGCACTCATGCTCAATGAGATCTGCTTCAATCGTTTTAAGAAGGTCACACAGACCATTTCCTATTTGCCGCACTTCGTATCCTGGGTTGTCATCGCAAGTATTGCAAAGATGGTATTAAATGACGGCGGCATGTTAGATACGCTGGTCGGAAAAAATCTAAAGCTTATGTCTACCAACTCGGTTCTGTTCTGGATAGTCGTCTGCTTCATCAATGTCTGGAAGGAAGTCGGCTGGGATGCGATTGTATATCTCTCCGCAATGGCAGGAATCGACCAAGGGCTTTATGAGGCGGCAAAGGTGGACGGTGCGAACCGTCTGCAGAGAATCTGGCACATTACGCTGCCGGGGATCAAGCCGACGGTGGTGGTGCTCCTCATTATGGGAATCGGCGGTGCTTTGAATGTCGGTATGGAGCGTCAGATGCTTCTCTCCAACGGTATCGTGCAGGATCATGCAATGGTGCTTTCCTGGTTTGCTTATATCCGCGGTATCGGTAACAACAACTACGGCCTCGGAACTGCGATCGGCATGTTCCAGTCGTTAGTCGGAATTGCACTTTTGTTTATCGCCAACAAGATAGCCGGATGGCTCGGCGAGAGCAGATTGATCTAAGGAGGGGAAGCACATGGCACGCAGTCATACAAAAATTAAAAGTAAAGATAATATTTTGGATTACATATTACTTGTTATTTTCATCGGTGTTATTATTGTGACTTTATATCCGTTTTTAAATGTACTTGCGATCTCCTTCAACGACCCGATCGATACCATGCGCAATATCAATTTTATCATTCCGCGAAAGTTTACGTGGAGCAATTACACTTATGTGTTTCAGGAAAACAATTTATTTGAACCGTTTGCCATGTCGATTGTGCGAACACTGGTCGGTACGCTGACCGGCGTCGCTGCGACTGCGATGGTGGCGTATGTTTTAAGCAGAAGAGATTTCTATTTTAATAAACTGTTCACGGTGCTGTTTGTGATTACCATGTATGTCAGCGGCGGATTGGTACCGGAATATCTTCTGATTACAAGGACGTTAAAATTAGGAAATCATTTTCTGGTATATATTCTTCCGGGACTGATCTGGGTGTACAATATCATTCTGATCCGTTCGTTTATAGACGGACTGCCGATTGCCCTGCAGGAGGCAGCCAGAATTGACGGGGCAAACGATTTCATTATTTTCGCAAAGATCGTTCTGCCGCTATGTAAGCCGGTACTTGCGACGGTGGCGCTTTTTGTGGCAGTCGGACAGTGGAATTCCTTTATGGATACCTATCTGTATGCAAGAGATCTTCCGACTTTACAGTATGTATTATATGAGATTATGGAGAAGGCGACGATCAAGGTTGATCCGCATGCCGCAGAACAGTTAAAGAGCGCGGTATCTCCGATGTCGATCCGAATGGCAATCACGATCATTGCAACGGTTCCGATCCTGATTGTGTATCCGTTCCTGCAGCGGTATTTTGTAGGTGGTATGACGATCGGTGCAGTCAAAGACTGATTACTGATAGAGCAAGCAAAGAAGAGAGGAGAAGAAAGATTATGAGGCAAAAAAGGTTATGTGCATTGATGCTGGTGGCATCTATGGCAGCAGGGGTTCTGGGCGGCTGTGGAAATGGAGATGCAGCAGGCACTTCTTCCGTGAGTGGGGGAACAGAGAGTGCGGGCAGCGGAGCATCCGGTGATGTGGTAGAGCTGACGTTCTACAATGCGGACGGACAGGAGGATCCATGGACCGATCCGGTGGCGCAGGCACTGACGGAGGCAACCGGTGTGAAGTTAAAGACCGATTATCCGGTGTCATCTGATGATGAGAAAGTCGCACTGATGATCGCGGAGCAGAATTATCCGGATATGATCTATGCCAAGGGGGATGCAGGAGCACTGATCGATGCAGGAGCCTTGATTGATATGACGGATCTGATTGAGGAGTATGGTCCGAATATCAAGAAGCTTTACGGAGATGAGTTTGACAAATTAAAATATTCTGAGGATGATCCTTCGATCTATCAGCTTTCGGCTTATGCAGCGGGAGGAGAGACGTTTAAGACATCCGGTACGGCACAGCTTCAGTGGGATGTTTTAAAGGAGAATGATTATGAGGTGCCGAGGACGTTAGATGAGTTTGAGACGATGTTAAAGGATTATATTGCGGCACATCCGACCACGGACGACGGTCTGGATACGATCGGCTTTACGCTGTCGACTTCGGACTGGCACTGGATGATCACGCTTGGCAATCCGGCAGGGTTTATCGCGGACGGAGCACCGGACAACGGACAGTGGATCGTGGATGAGAACAATAATGCGATGTACAAATTCCACTCTGACAAGGAGAGAGAGTATTTCCGCTGGATGAATAAAATGTACAACGAGGGAATTCTTGATCCGGAATTCGCAACCCAGACACACGAGGACTACATCGCAAAGATCGCATCCGGACGCGTGCTGGCGCTGTTTGATACAGACTGGGATTACGGCGATGGCGAGAAGGTTTTGAAAGCGGACGGAAAGTACGGTAAGACGTATGCACCGCTACCGCTTGCCATGGATGCGGACACCAAGTGCCCGTCTCTGATGTATCAGGGACTTACGACCGGCTACGGCGTTGGAATCACTACTTCCTGTAAGGATCCGGTGGCGGCAATCAAATATCTGGATTACATCTGCTCCGATGAGGGACAGGTGCTTGTACAGTGGGGAATTGAAGGTGTGAACTACTTCCTGGATGATGAAGGACACCGTTACCGCACGGAAGACGAAGTAAAGTATGCAACGGAGGATAAGGATTATCAGAAGAAGACCGGTGTCGGTTTCCACAATTATCCGTTCCCGTGCTATGGAAACAGTGTTGAAGACCCGACCGGAAGCACCTACACAACCACGAACAAAGAGAGCGTCATGGCGGATTATGATGACGAGCAGAAGGCAGCATGTGAAGCATGGAATGTGGAGCTTCTGACGGATATTTTCCCGCAGGCGGATGAATTTACCACACCGGACTACTCTCCGATCTGGGCTTACGCAAAGCCGACGGAGTTTGATGAGATTGCAAATCAGCTCGATGAGATCGCATGGTCTGCGCTTATCAGCTGTGTGATCGGATCGGAAGAAGAATTTGACGCTTCCTACGACAAGATGATTTCGGATTTGGAGAATGCGGGAATGGCAGATGCCGAGCAGATGCTGACTGAGATCATTCAGGAAAAAGTAGCTGCTGTGCAGTAGAACAGAGAAGTATTCTGGCAGAATGGCCGTATAGAAAAGTGAATCAGGTTTTATTGATAAAAGGAGCAGGAATTCTTGGGGATGAACCGGAGAGTTCCTGCTCCTTTTGTTTTACTGCCGGTGTGTCCTGCGAAATTCGGCGGGCGTCATTCCGACTTGACGTTTGAATTTGATGTGAAAATAATCGACATTGCGGTAGCCGACTTTTTCTGCAATCTCGTATACCTTCATATCATTGCCAAGGAGCAGTTCCTTGGAGTGTTCGATACGCACATGGTCGAGATAGGAGTTGAAATTTTCCCCGACCTTTTTGCTGAAGATCTTGCCGAGATAAGAACTGTTGTAGCCAAAAAGCGGCGCGATTGCCTCCAGTGTGAGATTGCGTGCGTAATTGTGCTCGATGTAATAGAGAATGTCGTCAATCACGCCCTCCTTCGACGTGCGGCCGATGGAGGATAAGATCAGTTCAAACTGTTCTGTCAGAAAGCGGATGATTTCATACAGATAATATTTTTCGGAGATGATGCGTATGATTTCTCCGTTCCCCGGAAAAGGAATATCGACGCTGGTGTAAGAGCGGCCGATGCGCTCCTTGATCTGAAGATACAGATCTGCAAAAAACAGCTTGATGGTATCAATGGAATCGGACGACTGATACAGCTTTGTCTGTAATTCGCCCAGAATCTCTGCAGTGCGGCTCCGGCTGAATGAGGAGAGCCCGTCAAAAAGGCGGCCTGCGTATTCATCCAGAAAGGCACCGGTAATGAGTGGAAGACCGCTGCCGAGCGTCGGGAGATTCTCATAGCCTAAGGTATGCTGATCTTCCTCACAGAAAAAGCGTTGGTCGATCAGCCGGGAAGCGTCTGTATAGGAGAGCGCGATCTCTTCCAGATGTGATACAGGGCGACCGTAAGCGAGAAACAGACTGTCCAGCGGGGAATCCTTCTGCGGCTGGCACTGCCTTTGGAAGCGTTCCAGAAAGCTGTTGAATTTTTCGGTGGCAAAGCTGCCCTTAAGCAGGATGATCTCGCGGGTGTCATCCGTGATATGGTCAAAGGAATTGTGATCCTGGTTGGTCACGCGCAGCAGGTCGGAAAAGCGGTAGGCCGCGTCCTCCGTGCGGTGGCTGTATTTTTCGTAGATGATTACCTGATATATATCCGCATTCAGATGCAGCTCCGCACGATCCAGGCGGTCGTAGGCGGCAGTGCCGGCAAGCAGATCCCGGATGATGGAATCGTATGCTTTCTGCCGGTAATGCGCAGAAGAATCCCGGGCGCTGGCATCGGAATCCAGCTGATTCCGTATCTGCGAGACAATCTCGAGAAGCTCATCTTCGTCGATGGGCTTGGTGAGATAGGAGAGTACGCCGTAGCGTATGGCTGTTCTGGCGTAATTGAAATCCGAGTAACCGCTTAAGATGACAACTTTTCCGTCATAGCCGTGTTCCCTGGCAATGCGGACAACATCCAGTCCGGACATACCCGGCATGCGGATATCGAGCAGAACCAGATCCGGCGTTTCAGACAAAAGAAATTGCAGGGCGGCATCGCCGTTTGCCGCTTCTCCTGCAATGGTAAATCCCAATGTTTCCCAATCAAGCAGACAGCGCAGACCCTCGCGTATGATGGCCTCGTCATCTGCAATGAACAACTTATACATAGTGCATCCTTCCTGATTTTACTGCTGGAAAATAATCTCCTAAAATTATAGCGTTTGGGGTGGTGTTGTGTCAAATTTGTACCGTGTTTTATGTGCAATTTGTACGGTATATTTTTCCGTTTGGGTACGGTAAGATGAGGATGCTGGGAAATAAAAAATACAATACGAGGAGTAAGGAGGAGAACGATGAAATTCAGTAACGGATGCTGGTTACAGAAGGAAGATTGCGCCTGCTTTTCATCGGCGCAGATTTATTTTACGAAGATAGAGAAAGACCGGGTTACGCTATGCGCACCGACGAATAAGATTAACCACAGAGGGGATACGTTAGGTGGGGTGAATCTGACGATTCAGATCAGTGCGCCGTATCCGGAAGTGCTCCGTATCCAGACACATCACCACATGGGACTTAAGGAGCGCATGCCGCAGTTTGAGCTTGCACCGCCACAGACCGGAAATCTTGCGGCGGAAGAAACAGAAAAACAGATCATTGTAAAGAGCGGGGAACTTCGCATCGAGATTGAGAAAGAGAGCGGAGCGTTTGTATTCTGGCGCGGAGCGGAGAAGATCACCGGCAGCGGATGGAGAGATCTCGCCTACATGAAGACGAACTGGAAAGGCAGCGCATACGATAAGGGGCCGGAGGATGCCTACATGAGGGAGCAGCTTTCCCTCTCGGTCGGCGAACTGGTGTATGGACTGGGCGAACGCTTTTCGGCATTCGTAAAAAATGGTCAGAGTGTGGACATCTGGAATGAGGACGGGGGGACTTCCACGGAACAGTCCTACAAGAACATCCCGTTTTACCTTTCCAATAAAGGATATGGCGTATTTGTCAATCATCCGGAAAAGGTTTCCTTTGAGGTGGCAACGGAAATGGTGACCAAGGTGGAGTTTTCCGTACCTGGGGAGAGTCTCGATTATTTTCTGATTAACGGCCCGACGATGAAGGAGGTGCTGATGCGCTACACGGATATTACCGGAAAACCGGCGCTCCCGGCACCGTGGACGTTCGGCCTGTGGCTGTCTACTTCCTTTACGACGAATTATGATGAGAAGACGGTGAACAGTTTTGTGGATGGCATGATCGAGCGTGGAATTCCGCTCTCGGTTTTCCACTTTGACTGCTTCTGGATGAAGGACTTTCACTGGTGTGACTTTACCTGGGATGAGCGTGTGTTCCCGGATCCGGAGGGAATGTTAAAGCGCCTGAAAGAAAAAGGGTTAAAGATCTGCGTCTGGATCAACAGCTATGTGGGACAGGAGTCCTCGTTGTTTGAGGAGGGCGTAAAGGGCGGCTATTTCCTGAAACGTGCCAACGGTGATGTATGGCAGTGGGATATGTGGCAGCCGGGGCTTGCCATTGTGGATTTTACCAATCCGGCAGCGTGCGAGTGGTATGGAAAGAAGCTGGAAGCACTTTTGGATATGGGAGTCGACTGCTTTAAGACGGATTTCGGTGAGCGGATTCCGACAGATTGTGTGTATTATGACGGATCCGATCCAGTCAAGATGCACAATTATTATACATACATGTACAATAAGACGGTGCATGACGTGATTGCAAAGAAAAAGGGCGAGAAGGAAGCGATTCTTTTTGCGCGCTCCGCAACAGCGGGCGGCCAGAAATTCCCGGTACACTGGGGAGGGGACTGCTGGTCGGATTATGAGTCAATGGAGGAGAGTCTGCGGGGCGGTCTGTCGCTGACAAGTTCCGGTTTTGGCTTCTGGAGTCATGACATCGGAGGATTTGAGAGCACTTCCACGCCGGATGTCTACAAGAGATGGTGCGCGTTCGGACTGCTTTCGACACATTCCAGACTGCACGGTTCCACTTCTTACCGTGTGCCCTGGGCTTATGATGAGGAAGCGGTGGACGTGGTGCGCTATTTTGCAAAATTAAAGGCGCGTCTGATGCCGTATCTGTACCGCAATGCCATCGAGACGGCAAAGACCGGTGTGCCGATGATGCGGAGTATGGTGCTTGAGTTTACGGAGGACCGGAACTGCGCATATCTGGCAAGCCAGTATATGTTGGGCGATTCCCTGTTGGTAGCTCCGATTTTTAATGAGGACGGAATCGCGGAGTATTATCTTCCAGGGGGACGCTGGACATCACTGCTTAGCGGCGATGTGAAGGAGGGCGGCAGATGGTACAAAGAGAAGCATGGCTATCTGAGCATCCCGCTCTACGTCAGAGCGGGCAGCATCGTTGCGATGGGTGCAAGGGATGACAATGCAGTTTATGATTATGCAGATGGAACGACATTCCGGGTCTATGCGCTTGACGATGGGTGCGAGGCACAGACGACGGTGTACGATACGGAAAACCGGGAAGCGGTGAAGGCAGCGGTCACACATTGCGGCAGCCGGTACGAGATTCAGGTGTCCGGAGGTACGGAGGTGAAAGTGGCGCTCATGCATGCGGGAATGCCGAAGACGGTAAGCTGTGCCTATGAGATGGACGGGGATCATGCCGTGATCGCGGTTCCAAAGGAAGGAAACGTAACAGTCGAATTTTAAATGCAGCCGGAGGTGGCAATGAAAACAGAGACATATGAAGTACAGATCGGGAAATTATTAGAACAGCTGACACTGGAAGAAAAGATCGGAATGATTCATGGCGCGGGGCTGTTCCGCACCGAGGGGGTGGAGCGGCTTTCCATACCGCCGCTCTTTTTCTCGGACGGTCCGATGGGCGTGCGTGCGGAATTTGCGGACAATGAGTGGAGAAATACAGGCACGACAGATGATTTTGTCAGCTATCTCCCGTGCAACAGCGCGGTAGCATCAACCTGGAACCGCGAACTTGCGGGTGAGGAGGGCAGAGTGCTGGGCGAGGAGGCAAGAGGAAGAGGCAAAGACATGATTCTCGCGCCGGGAATCAATATCAAGCGGAGCCCGTTCTGCGGAAGAAATTTTGAATATATGAGCGAGGACCCGTATCTGATCTCGGAACTGGTCGTGCCGATGGTGAAGGGAATCCAGCAGTCGGATGTAGCGGCGTGCGTAAAGCATTTTGCAGCCAACTCGCAGGAGACAGAGCGTCTCTGGGTAGACACGAAAGTATCGCCCCAGACCTTAGAGGAAATCTATTTTCCGGGATTTCGCGCGGCGGTGCAAAAGGGCGGTGTCCATGCGGTGATGGGAGCATACAATCTGTTAAACGGGGAACACTGCTGCACCAGCAAAAAACTGTTAAACGGCACACTGCGGCGCGACTGGGGATTTGACGGTGTGGTGGTCTCGGACTGGGGCGGTGTCCATGACACCAGAGAAGCGGCGGAAGCTGCGATTGATGTGGAGATGGAAGTGACGTACGATTTCGACCAGCAGTATCTGGCAGAGCCGCTTTTAAAGATGGTGCGTTCCGGTGAGATCTCCGAGGCGCTCATTGATGAAAAGGTGCGCAATATTCTGCGGCTGATGTTCCGCCTGCATATGATCGGAAAAAAGAGAGAGACCAGAAAGACCGGAACTTACAACAGCAGAGAGCATCAGGACACGGTATTAAAGATCGCCAGGGAATCGGTGGTTCTGCTAAAAAATGAAGAGGAATGTCTTCCACTCGATGCAAAAAAGGTGAAGCGTGTTGCAGTGATCGGACAGAATGCTGCGGCAATTCACTCCAACGGGGGCGGCAGTGCTGAGATCAAGGCGCTCTACGAGATCTCACCGCTGCTCGGAATCAAAAAGCTCCTCGGCGGGAATGTGAAAGTGGAGTATGCACCGGGCTACTATATCCCCGGCAAGGAGGCACAGGGCAGTGTGAACTGGCAGGCGGACAGCACCAAAAAGGACTGGGGCAAAACTTCTGAAGAAGCGGAAGTGTCCGATGAGACGAAGGAGTGTAGGAAGCGCTTCCGCGAGGAGGCGGTGGCGCTGGCGAAGGAATGTGACACGGTGATTTTTGTGGGAGGCCTGAATCATGATTTTGACTCGGAGGGCTATGACCGGACGACCCTCACGCTTCCCTATGAACAGGATGCGCTGATCGGGGAACTTCTTGCCGTCAGACCGGACACTGTGATTGTGCTCTACGCCGGATCACCGGTGGCGATGCCGTGGAATGAGCAGGCAAAGGCGGTGCTCTGGAGTTATTATGCCGGAATGGAGGGAGGAACGGCGATTGCGGAGATTTTGTTTGGAAAAGAGAATCCATCCGGCAGGCTTGCGGAGTCGTTCCCGAAGGATGCAAACGATTGCCCGGCACATACGATCGGAACATTTGCAAAGAAGGACGTGGTGGAATACAAGGAGGGCGTGATGGTGGGATACCGCTATTACGACACTGTGGATACACCGTTATACTATGGCTTTGGACACGGGCTTTCCTACAGCCGTTTTGTCTATAAATATATGACGGTTCGTCCGGTCACGGCATCCGCAGAGACCGGGGGGACGATGGACGCCCCGCGGTATGAGCTTGCAGTGACCGTGAAGAATGACAGTCTTCGTGCCGGAAAAGAAGTGGTGCAGGTGTATGTGGCACCGAAAGAGCGGCAGGACGACCGCCCGGCACATAAACTGTGTGCGTTTGAAAAGATGGAGCTGATGCCGGGGGAGGAAAAGACGGTAACGCTTCTTCTGACAGCGGCGGCATTTTCCGTGTATGACGAGAAGCAGCATGCATTTGCAGAAAAAATGGGCAGCTATGAGATTGAAGCCGGAAGCTCGTCAAGAGATATCCGGCTGCGCCGGGAACGGGAGCACTTCTTATCACACCCGGGCAGGTGATCGTCACGACACCGGGGGCTGATAATAAAAAGGTTCTGGCATAAGACAAAATTACAGGTAAAGAGGTGCCATGGAAAACGGCTTTTTGTGATCGGAAAACATCTGATCGCAGAGAGCCGTTTTACTGTTCACATTGCTATGAAATTTCATGGTTACTTCCATGATACACAGAAATTAAGTGCAGGATATTGCATCGGGCGAAGAAGGCGCTTATAATGTGTTCTGGTAAGAGACCGGCGCAGGGAGGAAGAGAAGATGACAATCAGACATGCGGCAATGGAGGACCTAAAGGCGGTTACAGAGTTGGAAGCAAAGTGTTTTCCTGCGGCGGAAGCGGCGGGGAGAGAGGCATTTTTCGATCGGCTGGCAAGTTTTCCTGATCATTTCTGGCTGCTCTACGAGGATGAAAAACTGGTATCCATGATTAACGGCATGGCAACCGACGAGGAGCATCTGACCGATGCGATGTATGAACATGCCGATATGCACAGCAAGGATGGTGCATGGCAGATGATCTTTGGCGTGGCGACGGACCCCGCAGAGCAGGGAAAGGGATATGCGGCAGCGCTGATGCGCAGGGTAATTGCGGATACAAAGTCACAGGGAAAAAAGGGACTGGTGCTGACCTGTAAGGAGAGACTGCTTCCGTTTTACGAGCAGTTCGGCTACCGGAATGAGGGCGTGTCCGGATCGGAACACGGAGGCGCTGTGTGGTATGAAATGCGTCTGACTTTTTAGAATAAGGAGAAAAACATGGAAGAATATCTGATCAAAAATACGACAAGAGAACAGCGGGAGCAGATCGTAAAAGATTCCCTGGGATACAGTGAGTTAGGATGCGATGATGCCATGGACGGGTATGATATGTATCTGCCTTATATTGAGGGAATCAAGGAACTTCGTGAGATCACGATGGAATATCAGGCGCAGTATGTGCGTGATATGGAGCGCGAGGAGCGCGGGCGCTGCAATCTGTACTAGAAACGGTGCCATTTTTCCTTCAAGAAACGTCAAAATATAACCTTGAAATTATCATAAGAACCCGTGAGAACATATCTGAATTGCGGAGATGTTCTCACGGGTTCTTTTTTCAAAATCTTTAAAAATGTAAAAAAAGAAAAAACTTATACACTAAGTGTATGTGATCAGAGAAAACATATACACTAAATAAGCGGAGAAAGAAGCGACAGGAAGAAAAGAAGCGGATTATTGGAAAAAACAGACAAAAAGAGAGTTGAAAAAGAAAGCATTTTGTATGAAAATGAGTATAGATGAAGGATGCAAAATTTATACACTATGTGAAATTGACAGTCAGAAAGAAAAAACATATAGTAAGCGTATCGAAGAGATCAGCGATTTCTTATGAGGAACCATATGAAGGGAAACAGAGAGCAGATATACGAATTTGTAAAACTCCACAGCTCCGTGAATGCCAATCACGGGATCTCTACTAATGAGATCGCAGAGGCACTCGGAATGCAGCGCACCAACGTCAGCACTGCACTGGGCGAACTCCTCCGGGAAGGCAGGGTAAAAAAGAGCAGCAGCCGGCCGGTCTTATATTCGCTGACGGAAGCGTTTGCGGATGAGGAGGGAGCGTTCCGGGAACTGGTGGGATATGACGGCAGTTTAAAATACGCCGTTCAGCTTGCCAGGGCGGCACTTTTGTATCCGCACCGCGGACTGAATGTTCTTCTGATCGGAAGAGAGGGAAGCGGCAGAAAATACATGGCGGAAGTGATGCACAAAGCTGCCGTACAGCAGGGACTGGTTGCGGAACAGGCGCCGTTTGTAATGTGTGACTGCATGGATTTCGGAGCGGACGATGCGGCAACGATCGCAGAACTGCTCGGAGATGGCGTGCAGGGAGGAATGCTCGCGGAGGCAGCCACGGGAATCCTGTTTTTACATAAGGTACAGTTCCTGTCGGTGAACGTCAGACGCAAGCTGCTCCGCTGTTTTGTGGAGGCGGAGGATGCGCGGGAACTGCCGATGATTTTTCTATCCTGCGACGACAAGGCGCTGGATGTGATTTCCATGCTGGAAGACCACGTGCTGGCGGAGATCCGGCTCCCGTCCCTTACGGAGCGTCCGCTTCCAGAGCGGCGGAAGCTGCTGGAACATTTTCTGGTGGCGGAGGCATGCAGAACGAAGCGCACGATCACGCTGGAGTCCGAGGTGCTCACCTGCCTGATGCTGTTCCCTTGTGAAAAGGAGATACTGACCTTAAAGACACAGATCCGGAAAGCCTGCATGAATGCTTATCTGCGGGACTACATGGATCACGGGGGAGAACTTCACCTCTACATCAGCGACTTTGATCCGTCTGTGCGCAAGGGATTCTTAAACTACCGCGCGGACAAGGAGGCGGTGGATGCGCTGGTAAAACCGCAGATGCGCTATTCCTATCAGGAAGGGGGCGTGACGGTACTTGTATCGGAAATGCCGCCTGCCGAGGAGACGCAGGTCAGCGAGCCACAGATCCGGACGGACGAACCGTCGCCGGTACTTTTATTTGTCTTTTACGGACAGGGAGTCGCGCGGGCACTCGCAGATACCATCGAGGAGCAGCTTCACCGCGGAAACGTGTATGCCGTTGACATTCCTTACGAACAGAAGGATGAACAGACCTACGAGCTGCTGCGGCAGAAACTGCTCGCGATCGATAGAGGGGCGGGAGTCCTTGCCGTGTATGACCAGAAGGTATTGCAGCAGATGTTGTATACAATTTCCTGCGAGACAGGAATACAGCTCCGCGCGGTAGCGCTTCCGGTCACAAGATTCGGAATGGAGTGGTCGAAGGGGGCGGCAATCGCCGATGGGGTGGACCGGGTTTACCGGATGGCGGCAGAGTCGCTCGGGGCGCTGTGGCATTCCCCAAAAAAAGTAATCGTTACGCTCTGCACCACAAGTGAGGGCGTTGCGCTGCAGATGAAGCAGTATCTCATCCAGCATAAAGCCTGCACGGACGCGGAGGTGATTGCCTTATCCTTATCGGACCGGAACCTGCTGCGGGAAAAACTGCTGGAACTTATGCAGGGAGCAGTGATCCTGTGTATTATCGGAACGTATGATCCGGACATTCTGGCGATTCCATTTCTGTCAGCGGCGGATGTGCTGGCGGCGCCGGTGGAGCATCTGCCGGAGCTTTTGCGCACACAGCGCATGGAAAAGGCGGAGGTTGATTTTGATGAAATGTTCCGCTGTCTGGGCGATCATCTGGAATATGTGGACATCGGCCGCCTAAAGGAGGCGCTCATGGAACTGGCGGAGCAGATTGAGGGAAAATACCCGATGTCGTTAGATACCAAGACAGGGCTTGTGATGCACATTGCCTGCGCAGTCAACCGGATCGCGGGAAGGGGCGTTTCCATAGAGAATCCGCACCGCGAGGAAATTGTGCAGAAGTATCACGGGGTATACCGGGATCTGCGAAAATATGTAGCGCCGGTCGAGCGGAAATTCCACATGATTTTTTCCGATGACGAGATGGCGAACATCATTTCCATATTGATGCAGATTCAGGAATAAGACAGAGGCGGTCACGGAGGTGGGCAGGATGGATGAAATCGATGAGACAGAACGGCAAAGAGAGGCGGCGATGGAGATCATTGCGAAGGCAGGTGCGGCGAGAAGCTGCGCGTTTGCAGCGATTCACAGAGCAAAGGCATTTGATTTTGGCGGAGCCGCGGAGCAGTTGGATGAGGCGGAACGCTATGCCACGGAGGCACATAAGGTGCACACGGAGCTTCTGGTGAGAGAGGCGGGCGGACAGCAGACAGACGGAGGATTGCTGGTGGCGCACGCGCAGGACCATTTTATGATGGCGACGCTGGCGCAGGAGCTTGCGGAGGAGATCGTGGATGTCTACCGTGCGCTTGGGGAGACAAAAGGAGGCTGCCAATGAAGATATTACTTGTCTGCAGCGCGGGAATGTCGACCGACATTCTGCGCGGGGAACTGATAAAGTATGCAAAAAAGGAGCAGCTTCCACTGGAAGTGAAGGCTGTCGGGGTACATGCCTATAAGGAATACTGCACGGGGTATGATGTGATCCTTCTGGGACCGCAGATCGCATACCGCAGGGAAAAGATTGCGGCGGAGTGCGGAAATCTGCCGGTGCTTGCCATTGCGCCGGGGGACTATGCCGCGGGAAATGCCGCACACATACTGGAACAGGTAGAGACCACACTGCGTGGATTAGATGAATAAGCGAAGAATGAAAGGAGAACGCATATGATTTGCATCGAGGGAAAAACCGCTTTTAGCGGAATCGCAATCGGCCCGATCCGGGAGTTTGCCAAGAAGAGCAGCGCGGTGAGAAGATCACATGTTGATGATACCGCAGCTGAGTGCACGCGTTTTGAGGAGGCGAAAAAAGTCGCCATGGAGGAGCTGGGAGCACTCTATGACAAAGCGGTAAAGGAAGTCGGAGAGGACAATGCGGCGATCTTCGAGGTACATCAGATGATGCTGGACGATGAGGATTACTGCGATTCCATCCGCAACATTATCACGACACAGGAGGTCAATGCAGAGTTTGCCGTTGCCACGACAGGGGACAACTTCGCGGCGATGTTCGCCGGCATGGATGATGAGTACATGAAGGCGCGTTCGGCGGACGTCAAGGATATTTCCGAGCGTTTAATCGCCGTTTTGCATCACGGCAGCGGCGCACAGTCCATGGAGATGGAGCAGGCGATCATTCTGGCGGATGATCTGGCGCCGAGCGAGACGATCCAGCTTGACCGTTCCAAGGTGCTGGCATTTGTGACGAGAGAGGGATCGACCAATTCCCATACCGCAATCCTTGCCCGCACAATGAACATTCCGGCACTGGTATGTACGCCGGTGCCGGACGGCATGGATGGCAAAATGGCGATTGTGGACGGCATGGCGGGCAAAATCATTATTGAGCCGGATGAGAGTGTTCTGGCGGAGTATCAGAAGAAGAAGGAAGACGAGAGCAAACGCAAAGAACTGTTATCGGCGTTGAAGGGTAAGCCGACCGCAACAAAATCCGGCAAATCCATTAAGCTGTACGCGAATATCGGCGGCATCGGCGATGTCGGCGCGGCGTTAATGAATGATGCGGAGGGAATCGGACTGTTCCGCAGTGAGTTCTTATACCTGCAGAATGACCATTATCCGACGGAGGAGGAACAGTTTTCCGCATACAAGAGTGTAGCGGAGATGATGGGCGGCAGAAAAGTTATCATCCGTACATTGGACATCGGTGCAGATAAGAAGATTGACTACTTTAAGCTGGACAAAGAGGATAACCCGGCGCTCGGCTACCGTGCAGTGCGCATCTGCCTGGACCGCCCGGAGATTTTTAAGACACAGCTTCGCGCGCTGTACCGTGCGAGTGCGTTCGGTAACATTGCCATTATGGTGCCGATGATTATTTCCGTCTGGGAGGTACAGAAGGTCAAGGAGATCATGGCGGAGATCCGTGCAGAACTTGATGCACAGAAGATTCCGTACGGCAAGGTGGAATTCGGTATTATGATCGAGACACCGGCGGCGGTCATCATTGCCGATGAACTGGCAAAGGAAGTGGATTTTTTCAGTATCGGAACCAACGATCTGACACAGTATACACTGGCAATCGACAGACAGAATGCAAAGCTTGATATGTTCTATGATTCCCACCATCCGGCAGTGCTTAAGATGATTCAGATGGTCATCGACAGTGCGCATAAGGAGGGTATCTGGGCAGGAATCTGCGGGGAACTCGGTGCAGATACAACATTGACGGAACAGTTCGTTGCGATGGGAATCGACGAATTGTCTGTATCACCTGCGATGGTACTTCCGGTGCGCGAGCGCGTTGTCGGAATGGAGTAAATAAAAGCCACATAAATTAAGAAAAGAAAGGAAATGGAAAACATGAAAACATTTGATTACACCGTAAAAGACGAACTTGGAATTCACGCAAGACCTGCAGGTCTTCTGGTAAAGGAGGCAAAGAACTTCACCAGCAAGATCACCATCAAGAAAGGTGAGAAGGAAGTGGACGCTACCAGAGTGATGGCAGTGATGGCGCTTGGCGTAAAGCAGGGCGAGACGGTGACTGTCAACGTGGACGGTGCGGATGAGGATGCCGCTGTTGCAGCGATGAAGGCATTCTTCGAGAAAGAACTGTAAAGACCGAAAAAGAGTAACTCCGGCGGATTCGTAAGTCTGCCGGAGTTTTTTTATGGGACTGCTGCAATAAGCATAGCCCCCTTTTGGGTGATAAGTAATATTATTAGAAAACCACACCGTAGGATTTCAGATGAAAATGCAGATGGAAATTCGGTTTAAAAAATGTGGCATTTCTAACCAGCCGGATGTTTGCATCTTTGATGATCCGTGTCTTTCCAAGTTTGGAACATTCCGCGGGTCATGTCCGCATCCCGGAAGACAATTTGTAGGACTTTTGTGTGTGTC
>ERZ791840.75-NODE-75-length-77646-cov-3.694900_pt1 | contig 77646 bp, 64 predicted proteins | sample MGYA00510291_ERZ791840 | MGnify/ENA primary metagenome ERZ791840 (study PRJEB30046, sample SAMN00715256) | human gut metagenome | study: EMG produced TPA metagenomics assembly of the A metagenome-wide association study of gut microbiota in type 2... | reverse complement strand
CCCCTTGAAGACGACGAGGTAGATAGGGCAGAGGTGGAAGTGTGGCAACACATGGAGCTGACTGTTACTAATCGGGTGAGGGCTTGACCAAGAATCGCAGGAAGAATGAATCTCAAGGAAATGTCAACATGTATGTAGTTTTGAAGGTGCAGTAAAAACCAGCTATCATCTAGCTGGTTTTTTTGTGCGTAAAATACTGGTAAGATGGGTAAGCATGACTAATGATGACGGTATCGGACTGCTTGCAAAATCATTTACACCGATTGAGTTCAATGCTCTTGAGTACACACCTGAGCAGCTGACAAACAGCCTTCACTCTTATCTGCTTCCGGAAAGCGATAGCGTGATCTGGAGACTGAATTACAAGCAGATGGGTCTTGGCGGAGACAACTTATGGGGTGCGAAACCACTTGACAAGTATCAGATCCCGGCAAACCAGACTTATTCCTATACTTATACATTAAAACCGATCTCTACAAGTGACGTAGATGCATCTATGGAAGAATCAAAGGTAGTATTACCGTAAGTATCGGATAAGAATGTCCGTTATTGTTCCGGACAGAACAACAAACACGTATTAAGATAAGAAGAGCTGCTCTGTGGACGAATAATCTGCAGAGTGGCTTTTTGGCTACATATAATAGGAAATAATATGGAAAAATCACAATAGAAAAAATATAACCTGAAAAAATCATTGGCAATTTATATAAAAACAAAAGGATTTCAAAGAAAAACAGAAGTATTTTGTATAGTTTTTTTAAGAACCTGTTGTTATAATACAATCACAGTAAAACAAACGGGCACGCAAGAGGGTAAGCGTTGGCAAAGGCTCTGCGTGTTTAATAAACAAATCAAACGTAAATTCAAGGAGGGTATTTACAATGAAAAGAAAATTAGTGAGCTTAGTACTTGCAACAGCAATGATCACATCATCTATGGTGGCAATGCCTGTATTCGCGTCTGATGACACAGCAACAGAGGAAACAGCTGACGAGAAGAAAGATGATGCTGCAGATGATACAGAAAAACCTGATGTAGATTTATCAGACAAAAAAGTTGGCGTTTGTATTTATCAGTTCTCTGATAACTTCATGACTCTGTTCCGTACAGAACTGGAAAACTATCTGATCGAACTTGGATTCTCTAAAGACAACATTACAATCCAGGATGGTGCGAATGACCAGGCTACACAGTCCAATCAGATCGACGCTTTCATTGCTGATGGTGTAGATTTACTTATCATCAACCCTGTAAACTCCTCCTCTGCAGAGAGCATTACAGATAAAGTAGTAGCAGCTAACATCCCGCTTGTATATGTAAACCGTGAGCCAGGCGAAGATGAAGAGAAGAGATGGGAAGACAATGGCTGGAACGTTACATATGTAGGATGCGACGCTCGTCAGTCCGGAACAATGCAGGGTGAGATTATTGCTGATCTTGGTCTTGATACAATTGATAAGAACGGAAACGGAAAAGTTGATTATATCATGATCGAAGGTGACCCGGAGAACGTTGATGCTAAATATCGTACAGAGTTCTCTGTAAAAGCTCTTGAGGATGCCGGACTTGAAGTTAACCAGCTTGACGATCAGGTAGGTAACTGGGATCAGGCTACAGCTCAGCAGCTGGTTGCTAACGATTTAAGCCAGTTTGGTGATGATGTAGAAGTTGTATTCTGTAACAACGATGCTATGGCACTTGGTGCTCTTCAGTCTATCGAAGCTGCCGGACGTACAGTTGGCGATAACATCTTCCTTGTAGGTGTAGATGCTCTGTCCGAGGCTCTTGATAAAGTAGAAGAAGGCAAAATGACAGGTACAGTATTTAACGATCATATTTCTCAGTCTCATTCAGCAGCAGATGCAGCTGTTAAATATCTTGCAGGCGAAGAAAATGAACACTACATCGGCTGTGATTACGTAAAAGTAACTACAGACAACGTAGCTGATATTAAAGAAATGACAAAATAATTTAATTGATCTTGCTCAGAAAGGTGCGGGTGACTTAAAAGACACCCGTACTTTTCTGCGAGAAAAGGGAAAGGGAGGAGAAATATGTCTGAGTACAAACTGCAGCTGAAGGGCGTCTGCAAATCTTTCCCAGGTGTTAAGGCACTTGATAATGTACAGCTGTCACTCCGTCCGGGTACAGTACATGCTCTCATGGGAGAGAATGGTGCAGGAAAGTCTACTTTGATGAAATGTTTATTCGGTATTTACAAAATGGATGCCGGAGAAGTCTACTTAGATGGACAGAAAATTGTAGTTAATAATCCTGATGAAGCAATGAAATATGGTATCGCAATGGTACATCAGGAGTTACAGCCGGTTCCGGCAAGAACAGTAGCGGAAAATCTTTACCTTGGACGTTTTCCTACAAAGAAATACGGTCCTTTACAGGTAATTGACCATAAAAAGATGTATGAAGATACAGCATACTGGCTGAAAGAAGTTAAGATGGATTTTGATCCGAAGGCTCTTCTGGGTGATCTTTCTATCGGACAGATGCAGTCAGTAGAAATTGCAAAAGCAGTTTCACATAATGCGAAGGTGGTAATCTTTGATGAGCCTACATCCTCATTATCAGATAACGAAGTAGAAGCTCTTTTCAGGATCATGAATGATCTGCGAGATAAGGGTGTTGCCATGGTTTACATTTCTCATAAGATGGATGAGATCAAACGTATTGCAGATGATATCACCATCATGCGAGATGGTACATATGTAGGAACCTGGCCGGCAGCTGAAATGACTACAGAAGATATCATTACCAAAATGGTAGGACGTGAGCTGACCAATGTATATCCGGAAAGAAAGAATAAACCAGGTGAAGTGGTCATGGAAGTAAAAAATTTAAGTTCTATCCATGAGAAATCATTCCAGGATGTATCTTTCACACTCCGCAAAGGTGAGATTCTTGGATTTGGTGGTCTGGTAGGAGCTCAGAGAACAGAGCTTCTGGAAGGCGTTTTCGGAATGAGAGCGATCAAATCCGGAGAAATTTATATTAAAGGCAAAAAAGTAAATATCAAACATCCGGCAGATGCCATGAAAGCCGGAATCGGTCTGATCACAGAGGACAGACGTGGAAATGGTATTTTTGGATGTCTTTCCATCAAGGATAATGTAGGTGTTTCTATTTATAACAAACATCTGAAAGCCGGATTTGTGCTTGATCATAAGACGATCAACGGAATCGTAGACGACAGTATCAAGAAGCTGCGTATCAAGACTCCGAATATGCAGGAGCATATCGCAAACCTGTCCGGTGGTAACCAGCAGAAGGTTATCGTTGCAAGATGGCTGGCAAATGATCCGGATATCCTGATCATGGACGAGCCTACCCGTGGTATCGATGTTGGTGCAAAACACGAGATCTATGAGATTATGAACGACCTGGCAGCAGAAGGCAAAGCCATTATTATGATTTCTTCAGAAATGGCAGAGCTGCTTGGTATGTCTGACCGTGTTTATGTAATGTGTAACGGAAAGATGCGCGGAGAACTTACAGAGGAAAATGAAATGACTCAGGAACATGTTATGAGTTATGCTACAAAATTCTGATGATGGGAGGAGAAAAATAATGGGTAAAAAGAAATTAAGCTTTAAAGAGATTATGACAAATTATGGTGTTATCATCATCATGGTTTGCCTTATCGTATTCACAGGAATCACAAGACCAAACTTTATAACAACAAACAACCTTACTAATATTCTTGCAACTATGAGTTTCCGTCTGGTAATCGCACTTGGTATTGCCGGATGTATCATTACAGCAGGATGTGACCTTTCCGCAGGTCGTATGATTGGTTTCGGCGGATGTATTGCAGGTACACTGCTCCAGAAAATGGATTATTCCGCTAAATTCTATCCGGGTATGAAACCGTTAAACATCTGGCTTGCACTTCTGGTCGTTATGCTGATCTGTGCAGCATTTGGTCTGGTAACAGGTTTCTTTATCGCATACCTGAACGTACCGCCATTCATTTCCACAATGGCTATGATGGAAATCGTTTATGGTATCTGCAGTATTTATACAAATGCAACTCCTCTTGGAGGATATGTAAGTGAGTATACAGGACTTGCTACAGGTAAATTCCTTGGAATGAGCTATCTGGTATGGATCGCAATCCTGGTTGGTGTTATTACATGGTTTATCTTTAACATGACCCGTCATGGAAAATATATGTATGCAATCGGTGGTAACCCACAGGCTGCAGAAGTTGCCGGTGTTCCGGTTAAGAAAACTCTTATCATTATCTATGCAAAAGCAGCAGCTATGTATGGTCTTGCAGGATTTATGATGGGTGCAAAAGCCGGCGGTGCATCTGTTCAGTTAGGTTATGGTTATGAAATGGAAGCTATCGCAGCTTGTACTATCGGTGGTGTATCTGTAACCGGTGGTCGTGGTAAAGTATCTTCCGCTCTGGTCGGTGTTGCAGTATTCGAATTCCTGAAAGCAGCACTTCAGTTCCTGGGAGTAAATGCATACGCTCAGTACATCGCACTTGGTGTTATCATCTTCATTGCTATTTCACTGGATATCAGAAAATACATTGCAAGAAAATAATAAAAAGTATATAATGTTACATACAGGGCCGCCGTTTTGGTACGACGGTCCTTTCTTTATATATACAGCTGCGAAATAAAAAGAGGAGAAATAAAAAATGGGAAACAGTTATTTATCAAACGTAATGATTCCGCTGATGATGACTCTTGTTCTTGGATATTATGCAGCCCGTCTGCTGATATTTCATGATACAGAATCCATCACAGGGAAAGATAATGGAAAGAAACTTAAGGACAAAGAGAAATATGTGGCAGAATCAGGAAAGCTGATACTTTTTCTTGCGGCAGGTTCTTTTGTTATGGCAATCTTAATGTACTTCAGTGTCCATGCGGCAGTTGTGGAAATTGCGGTGTGGTTTGTAGTATTCGGTATTTTATGGAAACGTATGAATGATAAATACGGAGCTCCGAATTCACATAAGAAGAAATAAGATAACCATTTAGTAGAGTGCTGATTGTGAAGGCGCTGAACAGTTACAGGACAAAAAACAGAAATTTAGAGACAGGTGTAGAGATGGAGAAGTATTCGGTACTGCTTGTGGATGATGAGGAAGATGTTATCCAGATTATTATGAAAAAAATGGACTGGGAAAGCATGGGATTTCAGATTGTGGGTTATGCACACAACGGTGTGGAAGCTCTGGAAATGGCAGAGGAACTACAGCCGGATGTGGTAATGACTGATATTAAGATGCCATATATGGATGGCCTCACGCTGAGTCGTAAGCTGAAAGAACTTTACCGGACAGTAAAGATTATTATTTTTTCAGGTTTTGATGAATTTGAATATGCAAAAGAAGCAATTCAGATTGAAGTGGAGGAATATATTTTGAAACCCATTGATGCCGGAAACCTGAAAGAGGTATTCGGGCGTATCCACGAGAAGATAGGGCGGGAGATGGATGAGAAGAGAAATGTGGATAAGCTGAGAGAATATTACATGGAAAGTCTTCCGATTCTTCAGGAAAATTTCTATACCTCTCTGATTGACGGACGTATTCCTGAGGGGGAGGTTGAAAAATATCTTTCTAACTATCAGATTGATCTTACCGGCCCCTGTTATGTAGTTTCTATTTTACATATCAGCACTACAGATATTCCACAGAATATGAATCCTTTTTTGCTGGGGGTATCAGTGAAAAAGCTGGCAGAAGAACATATGGAAGGGGAATGGAAATCAAGGATTCTGATGTATCTGGGAGATATTGTGGTAATCACACAGCTTGAAGAACAGGAACAGATTACTGCGTTTACAGATTTTATGGATCAGTTCTGTCGTCTGGCAAAGCATGTATGTGAAGCAACGGTAACTGCAGGGATCGGATATGTATGTGACAATCTGCCGGATATCCGGCTGTCATGGCAGGGTGCAAGGAGTGCTGTTTCCTATCGCGTGATCTATGGAAATGCGCGTGCGATCAATATTGCGGAAATTGATCCTATGGAGAATGTGGATGAACGTTGGGAGGAACAGGAAATACAGAAGATTCTTAAAAGAATCCGTATGGGAACAAGGGAAGAACTGGAAACAGAAATCAGTCACTGTGTATGCAGGTTTCTTCAGGATGGAACTACTATGCAGAAATATCAGATTTTTATTATGGGACTTCTTACAGAACTTTTTCGTTTCTGCAATAACAATCAGTTGGACAGTGTTGAATTTTACGGTGAAAAGGGGGAAGCTTTTGATAAGTGCATGCAGATGGAATCCCCGAAGGAACTGGAGCAGTGGCTTCTGAAAGTCTGTGAGAAGTTACAGGAAACCGTTCAGCAGGAACGGCAGGCAAGTACCAGATCTTTTGTTTCCAGAGCTGTGGAATATGTGCAGGAACATTACAGCGACAGAAACATTACTATAGAATCCGTATGTCGTGAACTGGGTGTGAGTGCTGCATATTTTTCTACGATCTTTAAAAAAGAAACAGGTAAAACATTTATCAGTTTTCTGACAGATTACAGAATGGAAAAAGCAGTGGAGCTTCTCATGACTACCAGTGATAAGACTTATATTATTGCAGAAAAAGTGGGGTATGCAGATCCTAATTATTTCAGTTACGCGTTTAAAAAACAGTACAGTATGTCACCGTCTAAGTATCGTACTGCCAACAGTTAATAACAAAAGACAGGAGAATCAGTGGAAAAGATCAGAGAATTATTAACCCATAAGAACAAAAAAACAAGAAGTATGCAGATGACAATATCTATTTCTTTTACAATTCTGTCTGTATGCTGTATGTGTCTTCTTGGAGTTATGCTTTATCAGCAGTTTACCAGAAAAGCAGAGAATCTTACAGTCGAAAATTCAAGGCAGCTTCTTAATCAGACGACCATCAATCTGGAGGATTATCTGAGGAATATGCGCCGTATTTCGGATGCAATGTATTATACGGTAATCAAGAATACAGACATCGGAAGTGAGAGTCTGGAGGATTCTATGAATCTTTTGTACGAGGCGAACAAGGATAAGCTGGTCAGTGTGGCATGTTATACAAATGACGGGAAGCTGACAGAAGCATCTCCCATTGCCACAGAGAAACCAGGAGTTGATGTAAAATCGCAGAAATGGTTTCAGGATGCAGCCGGAGAACTGGAAAACTTTCATTTCTCCACACCCCATGTGCAGAATCTCTTTGATGATCCATCTTACAGATACTACTGGGTGGTTTCCTTAAGCCGTACAGTGGAGCTTACCAGAAATGGGAATTCCATGCTGGGCGTTCTTCTGGTTGATATGAATTACAGCAGTATCGAGCAGCTTCTTGAGAAGGCAAACACAGACACTTCCGGTGAATATGTATATCTGATGGCGCCGGACGGGGAAATTATCTATCATCCCAAGCAGAATCTGATCCACATGGGACTGTATGAGGAAAACAATACCGAGGCAGCAGGATATGAAGATACTACTGTAAAAGAGAATTTTCATGGAGAAAAGCGTCTGGTTACAGTAAAAACAATCAGTTACACGGGATGGAAGCTGATCAGTGTGGTTCCCATGAAATCTTTCAGTATGGGCATGACAGGTATGAGAAATCTGGTAGTCCTTCTGGTAGCTCTGACAGTGCTTGCGGTGGTAATCCTGAATCAGATGGTATCTGCCAGGATTTCCAAGCCATTGCGCCGTCTGAATGATTCTGTGAAGGAGTGGGAAGCCGGAAATATGAATCCGGATATTTATATAGGCGGTTCCATGGAAGTAGAGCATCTGGGAAAAACACTTCGCTCTACGGTTGCGCAGATTCGTCAGCTTATGGATGATATTGTAGTGGAACAGGAGGAGAAGCGAAAGAGTGAACTGGATGCCCTGCAGTCTCAGATCAACCCGCATTTCTTATATAATACACTGGATTCTATTGTCTGGATGATTACAGGTGAAAGATATGATGATGCGGTATTTATGATCACGCAGCTTGCCAGTCTGTTCCGCATCAGTCTGAGCAAGGGTAAAACTGTGATTAAGATTGAGGATGAAGTCAAGCATGCCAGAAATTACATGAACATCCAGAAGATCAGATATAAGAACAGCTTTGAAGTGGATTTTCAGATAGAGGAAGATATTCTGGATGGGTGTATTGTAAAACTGGTGCTTCAGCCTTTGCTTGAGAATGCTATTTATTATGGTATGGAATTTATGGACGGAGAGGGTGAAATCCATGTCCGGGGTTACCGCAAGGATAAGGATGTTTATCTGGAGGTGGAAGATAACGGACTTGGAATGCCGGAAGAAGAGGCCGCAGAGCTTCTTAACGGAAAAGAAAGACCGCATAAGCATGGCTCAGGCGTTGGTCTGGTCAATGTCCACAGCCGTCTGAAGCTTCGCTTCGGAGAGGCTTATGGTCTGGTTATTCACAGTTGCCCGGATGAGGGAATGATGGTACAGATCCATATTCCGTATATTCCATATACAGTGGAGACGCAGAAATTTCTGGAAAGTGGAAAGGATTATTCTTCAGTGTCAGCATCCGGAAAGGAGGGTTCGGAATGAAAAAGAACAGAATATCAGGCCTCCTTTTTCTGCTGGTGATCCTGGCTGTGATCGGATACAGTGCACATGAAATGGTAAATCAGGGGAAAGATGAAGATTATATATCTGTATCTGTTGTTGTAAATGACAGCAGCAATGTCCGGTGGGATGCTTTTCGTTCCGGTCTGGAGCAGGGAGCAGAAGATAATCATGTACATCTGAATCTTGTTTCTACAGGCACGTTTCAGAATGCACAGGAAGAACACACAATTGTGAAAAGAGAACTGGATGGAGAGGCAGACGGTGTGATCGTTGAGCCTTATTCCAGTGAGGCAGATGTGATCCTTCCAACAGAATCAGCGAAACCGGTGGTACTTGTGGGAACAGGGATAGAGACAGACAGACTTTTTACTTCTGTAATGACAGATCATGGAAAGCTGGGGAAAAGTCTGGCTGATGCAGTCATTCAGGGCAAAGCAGTTAAAGTAGGGATCTTGAGCGGAAACCAGAGTCAGCTGGGAATGAGGCAACGGTTAAAGAGTGTCAAGGACAAGCTGGAAGAAGCAGGAATAGAGATTTCCTGGATACTTTCGGAAAAGGAACTTGACAAGAAGATGCGAAATGTAGAATATTTTGCAGAGCAGCCGGTAGATACAGTAATTTCTCTTGATAATGATGATACGGAAAAAGCAGTGGATATTATTCTGAATGATGACCGTATCTCATGGAAACTCTACGGAGAAGGTCGTTCTGAGAAGCTGATATATTATCTGGATAAGGGGACGATACAGGAACTGGCAGTTCCCAATGAGTATTATATGGGATATCAGAGTATAGTCCTTGCAGCGCAGAATATCAGGTATTATACGGACAAAACAGAACAGGCAGAAGTTGAATTTTATATGGTATCCAAAGATAATCTCTATGATGAAGAAACAAGCAGAATTTTGTTTCCGGCTGTAAGATGACCGGACAGACAGATGGGGGAAAAGAAAATGCACAGAAAATATCTGGCACTGGCAGGTGTTCTGAGTCTTGTAACTGTTACTGCCGGAGGATGTAAGGGCAGTGAGGAGAAGGATGTCAAAAATATTAAAATAGGAGTTACCTTATACAGCCAGTATGACACATTTATCTCAGAATTGATGACGGAATTTACAGAATACGCAGCAGATAAGGAGGAATCCAGCGGTGTGGCGATCAAGCTGGAAATCCTGGATGCATCACAGAGTCAGCTGACGCAGAATGAACAGGTGAAAAACCTGATCGATAAAGGATGTGATGTGGTGTGTGTCAATCTGGTCGACCGTACAGAGCCTACAACAATCACAGATTTGGCTGAGAATAATCAGGTTCCGATCATATTTTTTAATCGTGAACTGGTTACAGAGGATCTGGAACGTTGGAGTGAACTGTATTATGTGGGAGCAGATGCTTCTCAGTCCGGTGTGCTGGAAGGAGAAATTGCGGCAGATGCATTTAAGAAAAATGCAGATATTGATAAAAATGGTGATGGTATCTGCCAGTATGTGGTTCTGGAAGGTGAAGCCGGACATCAGGATTCCATTGTAAGAACGGAGTATTCGGTGAATACTATGGTTGAAAAAGGAGTGGAAACAGAGAAGCTGGGATATGCCATAGCAAACTGGAACAGGGCGCAGGCTCAGACAAAAATGGCAGCTCTGCTGACGCAATTCGATGGAAAGATTGAGATGATCATTGCAAATAATGATGATATGGCACTGGGAGCAATTGATGCGTTAAAGGCATCTGATATTCCGAAAGAGAGCTGGCCCGGAGTTGTGGGGATTGACGGTACAGATGAGGGGATTGAGGCTGTAAAGAATGAGGAAATGCTTGGAACGGTTTATAATGATAAAGAGGGGCAGGCGCGTGAAATGCTGAATCTTGCATTTGTAATCGCAACGGATGGAGATAAGAGTGATATTCCGTTGATCGACGGAAAATATGTGCGCACGCCATATCATAAGCTTACGTTGGAAAATATAGAAGAGTATGAGTAATTTCTCTGATCCGGTATTTATAGTAATTCTGTAAATAAAAAAGGCTGTTGTTAATGACAGCCTTTTTATTAAGCATTTCTGATTAAAGTGTCTGGATATAAGATAATAATTCAGCTTTCTCAGCTGCGCTTAATTTATTTCCTGCTGTAAATGCAGCGATGAAATCTTTGATGGCTCCGTTGTAAGAATCCTTTACAATCTCCTGGGCATAATTTTCATAGAATTTCTTTGAGGTGACAGATGGAATATAGATAGCTCTTTTTCCGCTCTTGTCAATATTCAAAAAGCCCTTCTGTGCCAGACGGGAAAGAAATGTGTTTACTGTCTGTTTCTTCCATGCTTTCTTTTCTTCCTCATTAAAGTGAACCATAATCTCAGAAAAAGTTGCAGGTGTTTCTCTGGTCCATAAATATTGTAAAATATAAAATTCTGTTGCGCTCATTGCATTTCGTACCATTATTATAAGTCCTCCTTATCAGTGTGGTGATGTGTACTCTGGGGTTATTAAAATTTTTATTTCCAGGTAAATACTTTTGTTTCTGGTAATCGTGGATGTTCAGCAGTCCGTTGAATGGAAAGTCTCCGAACAGTTAACAGTAATTAAGAATAGTAGCGGAAAAGTACACATGGTACTATAAACAAACAGATGTGGAAAAGTTTTATCCAACATCTGTATGCTATTTTAATATAAAAGTATAAATATTACTAGACGTAGAAATAGACAAAAATGTAAGTGAAAAATAGGTTAATTTATCAATTACGGAGCTTTTATGTTAATAATTGCGAGAGCAGTACAGATACAGATTATACAGTAGCCTCTCGGATCATGCAATATTGTTTCAGATCAAAGTGAGGTTTTTCCACTATCCCGTATGTTTTAAATCCAAAGTGTTCATAAATAGGAACGTTATTGGGATTATGGGTTTCCAGAGAAATCAGCATCTTGTGTTTCTGGGCGTAATTTATCACTTCATCCATCAGAAGTTCTGCCAGCCCATGATGCTGGTGTCCCGGGTCTACCGCAAGGTAGATCACATGGAGACGTTCTGTCTGGTGAAGCTGATCAGTCCAGCTTGAGTTCAGGTAGTCTTTGCCCTGAATGAAATTCCAGAAGGTTTTCAGGCTTGGATCTTCTTTGATCAGCCATCCGTCAGTGGTAAGTGCAGCTCTGGCCTCTGTGAGACAGTAGTGCAGAAAATTGTAAGGTTCGCTTTCGTCAGAAACAACCAGGATGCTGTTCAGTTCACTACTGTCAGAATAAATTTCGCATGTCTGAAAGAATTCCGTCAGATCGCAGGAAAAGAGCTCAGGCAGAAGTCTTTCTCTGGTGTCATCATCAGGAATCAGGGTATGATACAGCGGATCCTGTGCGAAACAGACCGTTAACAGTTTCTGTAATCGTGGTAAATCTTCTTCCTGTACTCTGTACAAATTATCACTTTCCATGGTATGTAGTAATCTCCTTATTTATTGCCGGGAACATTGCTGTTCCCGGGAGTGGTAATGTTTTTTAAAAAGACAGTAGATTATTATAGATGTTATCCAACATCGCAGACAGCTTATTAACGGAGGTGTTTAAGTAGCGGATATCGTCCTTATAATAAGCCTTCTGTCTGCGCAGGGCAGCTTCCAGACGACGGATCTCACTGTCGAGTTCCGGTGTTTCTTCTTCCATGCGCTGCTTCAGTTTTTGCACGATCCCGTAGAGATTTTCGTGATGCATGATACGTCCGGCACCCCACATCAGGCGGTCTTTTGGCTGGTGAAGAATGTATTCGGTGAAGTGATAGTAAACTTCTTCATCGAAGAGAAATGCGTACATATTATTGTCTACTCGATAGAGGGCCTTCAATGCATCTGTAATATTTCCCTCGGATAAAGCCCGGCTGGCTTTTTCCAGCTGTCGGATATTTTTGGAGGCAGCTTCCTGTGGGAAAATTACTTCATCTTGCCAGTTGAGACGTACCAGATAGTCTTGTGCTTTGCGGAAAGTTTTCAGCAGTTCCAGTCCGGCATATTCCCATTTGTGTCGGAAAGCAATGCGGGCGTCGGAGTCTGAAAGTGTGGCATATTCCGCATTAATCTGGCAGATTTTGTCATAAATATTTTCGGCAGAAGCGGTAATTGTCTGCAGGTTTCTGAGCAGGACATTCTGCTCGGAATCAGCAAATGAGAGTGCATTTTCGTGGATACTTTCTGCGACCGCGTTCATGGTATTGCTGAAATTCATTGGTGGCAGGACAAGTCTGTCAATGGCCATGATCAGTTTCAGATAGCATTCATGATGAAACTGATAGACAGCTTCCTGGTAAACATCCTGATTATCATATTGGGAATGATAATAATTCTGCATGAATGGCCCGGCGCTGAAGTCATTGACTGTGGATGGGATACCTGCGATCGCCATGGAGAAATCATCAGACCATGTCTCGATGGGAGAGAGAACCGTGATCCCGTCAGGATATGCTTCCTTCGGGACAGTCAGGCTGTCTGTAAACTGTCTGATGAAATCTGCATATTCATAGGTACAGCGGATGGCATCCTGTCTATTGTGTGCGTGTGCAGGAAGTTCAAAGTTCAGGTCTGCGATCACTTTACCCTGCCAGTTAGGATGTACGCGGAATACCTGATTGTAGGCTCCTGTTGACCAGTCGTATTTGGAATCAATGATTCCCCATTCCTCGGCAGCCATTGCACAGAAAACGAGAGTGTGGGAAGGTTTATAGCCGCCCTTTATCAGTGCACGGGCAATGCCGAGCATCATGGCGACTGCCGCATTATCGTCCTGGAATCCATCGAAATAGGAATCATAGTGTGCGGACAGCAGGATCATAGAGTCTGTCTCAGTCCCCTGTATTTTACCTGTGATATTGCCTGCTGTTGTGTCCGGAATCACTCTGGAACGGGCATCCAGTGATACTTTTAATGAGAATCTGCGTAATAAAGCAGCATCCTGTTCCGGAGTGTTATGGGTATCTTCTGAATCAGTGGTGTTGTTTTCGCAGGCGGAAATTTTATTCCGGAGGGCACGCTTCAGGATACGTGCATCCGCCTGAGACAGAGAGAATGCAGGTGCGAAATCAGGACCTGCGATATCCTGTGCATTCAGTGCAGACTCTGCGATTTCTCCGTAGCCGTTTGCCTGAACTGCGATCAGGGCAGCAGCGCCGCGCAGATAAGCCTGATAAACAGGGAAGCTGATCCACCATTCGTCTCGCTGGTTGATCTCAACCATAACCAGCTTTCCTTTTACGTTTATGCCTTCATAATCTGCAGCAGTTCCTTTTCCCAGATAAACGAGTTCGTAATCTTCAAATCCTTCTGTCTCGAAATTTGTCTGATATCCGCCCATCTGAAAGGTGTGTTCCTGCCCGCTATCATCTGTAAATTTCAGGACTGCTTTCTCGAATTCCCATCCGTCCAGTGAGAATGTATCTTTGGTTACATCGGTAAGTCCGATAGCTTTCATTTCCCTGTATAACATATCTCCTGTAGCTGTTTCAGCAACGGAACCTGCAGTACGATAGCCCAGAACAGGGTTTGTTTTCTCTTTTTCCATGCGTCTGGCAAGCTGGTAGGACCAGTCTGTGTCAATGCAGGAAATACAGGAATCTTCAATGTTCAATGTAATCGCCTCTTTCCTGACAGTTTGTATAATATAATCAGATATGATCAGTACCGGAAATGTCAGGGTACTGATCTGTCTGTGGTTTATGATTTTATACTGGAAATATTTTAGCATAGAACAGCAGCAGGAACAAGACAACAGTTGTTGAGAAAAAAGCTATTTTCTGTAAAGATGCTGATATTGAAAAGAAAAAATAACTTTGTTATACTTCACTTTATTGAGGTGAATAAATATGGAAGTATTGTTGGCAGGAAATACAGGATATGTAACAGAAACTTTTATAGAAGAATCATTTCCTGAATGTGATGTAGTTGTACTGGGAAATGAGATGCTGAAATCAAATCGAAAAAAGAATATATTATCTCGTCCGTTCATAAAAGATGAGAAAGAACTGAAAGAGATTTTCGAAACATATGAGTTTGAAAGAATTGTTTATTTTTCAAATTATCTGACCATGCATGGAAGGATGACCGGAGAACTGGAACAACTGAGACAGATACTTCAGTTATGCAAAAAGAATAAGGAAATAAGAATGTTGTATCTGACCGGGCAGGAGAGCATTTATAATATTACAAGTGGAAAAACACTTCTGGTATCCGCAGCAGAAAATGTAGTTATGGAATATGGAAATATGTATCAGATAAACACCAAGATTCTGAGAATTCCTCATTTATATTCAGCGGTATACACACATGATTTTTTTTATAAGCTGTTTACAGCGGCAGAACAAAGCGGAAAAATTGTTTTTGAGGAATCGCCGGAACAAAATATTTATTTCCTATGTATGGATGATCTGGCAGAACTGCTTTATAAAGTATATGACAATTGGGGAAAAGAACGCTGTCTAAATGTTCCGGATTGTTTCGGGCAGAGTTTCAGTGATCTGGAAAAAGAAATCAGAAAAACAATTCCCGGTAGGCTGGATGTAAGCTACCAGAACAGCGGCCAGATTTATAAGGTACAGCCGGATGATCAGATCATAAGATATGAATATGGGTGGTTTCCAAAGATATCTGTTTTTGAAGATATTCCCGGGATGTATCAGGAGTATAAAAAATTATCAGATTCAGATTCCGGACATTTTGCAAATATCAGGAATTGGATATCGAAAAATACTTTGCTGGTTCATATTCTGGAATTGCTTTCAGGATTTATTTTATTTGAATTTTTAAACAGATATACAGGAACTTATGCCCAGTTTAAAATGATTGACCTGAGACTTGTATTTATTGTATTCATGGGAAGTCTTTATGGAATTAATTATGGAATATCAGCAGCTGTGTTGGAAACCTGTTCTTTGATTGCAGCATACAGGCAGGAGAATGTAAACATATATACTTTGTTTTATGAGGCTTCTAACTGGATTCCATTTATTTTTTATTTTGCCGCAGGTGCTGTCTGTGGTTATATAAGGCTGAAGAATAAAGAGGATATAGAATTTGTAACAAAAGAAAACAGACTGATCAAGGAAAAATTTTTCTTTATGCAGGAAATGTATCAGGAGACGCTTCAGGATAAAAGACAATATAAGAAGCAGATTCTCGGAAGCAGGGACAGCTTTGGAAAAATTTTTGATATAACAAGAAAGCTGGATGTGATACAGCCTCAGAAACTGTTTATGGAAACCATAAGGGTAATGGAAGATGTTCTGGAAAATCATACAATTGTACTTTATTCACTGGATTCATGGAAACGTTTTGGAAGGATGGAAATGTCATCACCTGAAATTCGCAGAAAAATGCCGAATTCTATAAGGATTGAAGAGTATCAGAATGCGATAGAAACGCTGGAAAAGGGTGAGGTCTGGAGAAACAGGGAACTGCTTGCCGGATATCCGGCATATATCGCAGGGATAAAGAGAAATGAAGAACTTGTAATGCTGGTATTTATTCATGATGCAGCCAGTAATCAGATGACATTGTATTATCTGAATCTTATCAAAATTTTATGCGGTCTGGTAGAAGTCTCTCTGCTGCGTGCACTGGAATATCAGGAAGCAGTCAGAGACAGGGAATATCTGGAAGGAACTCATATATTAAAAACAGAGTATTTTATAGAAAGGCTGAAGTTATTTCATTCCATAAAAGAACAGAAAATAGGATCATATGCTCTGCTGCAGATTGAAAATCCGGAAATGACACTGGAGGAAACAGACAGGATATTAAAAAATAAAATCAGAGAGAATGACATACTGGGAATATCGGAGGATGGACAACTTTATCTGATACTGTCACAGGTGGATGATGCCATGTTACCGATAGTAATTGAAAGGCTCGAAAAGAACGGACTTCATTGCAGAGTGATTGACACCCGTAACGAAAGCAGGGTAGCTGAAGAATGATACAGAATATAACAGGGGTTGTTTTTATTATATTCCATATTATCTGTTGTGTTTTAGTATGGACAGGAATAAACTCCCATTTACTGAAGGTGAAGAGGTATCTCATATTACCTGTGATCTTTGTACCGGTATGGGGTATGATCTGTGTATTGCTTCTGCATTTCCAGATATTTTTTCACCAGGATAAAAAGCGTGAAATCGGAATAGAAAAAATGAAGATCAATGAAGAAATTTACAGAAGCATTATAGCACCGAAAGAAGAAAGTGACAGAAATATTGTGCCACTGGAGGAAGTGCTTCTTATTGATGAGGCCGATATGAGGCGTGATCTGATTATGAACATATTGAATGATGATCCGGAGAATTACATCGATATGCTTAAACAGGCAAGGATGAATGACGATGTAGAGGTTGTGCATTATGCGATCACAGGAATGGTAGAGCTGTCTAAGGAATATGAAAGCAGACTGCAGAAGATAGAATACAGATATGCAAAAGAACCGGAAAATCAACAGCTTATTTCAGAGTACTGTGATTTTCTTCAGGAGTATTTATCTCAGGGACTTCTGGAAGGACAGATGGAACTGGTGCAAAGAAATCAATATATAAAACTTCTGAAGAAAAAACTGAAATTTAAAGAGGATCTTCATACATATGTATGTCTGGCTGAGAATCAAATGCAGATGAAGGAGTATGAACAGGTGCTTGAAAGTCTGGAAAGGATGGATAAGAAGTGGCACAGAAATGAAGAATACTGGATACTCAGGATCAGATATTACGTAGAACTGAAACAGGGAAAAGAATTAAAGGAAACATTAGAGCAGATTCAGCAGGAACATATTTACCTGTCGGCGAAAGGAAAGGAGGCATTGGCTTTTTGGCAGGAATGATAAAATATTTACAGTCTTTTCGATTTAAGGGTCTGACTGTTATTCTGGGAGTTTTTCTGGCAATCAGTGTGGTGCTTTGGACAGAGCGTTCAGGAATTCAGTATCAGGCAGATGTTAAGAAGAATGCATATCTGGACAGGGATACGGTTGTAACTGAAACACAGGCAGTCAAAAATATTGAGAGCAGTTGTCTGGTGCTGATGGACAGCAGTCAGGCAGACAGTGTGGAAGCATGGGAACAATTTGAAAGAATTTTCATGGATATGAAAACAGGAGCGGATATGATAGATGTCAGAAAAAATGAAGTTCCTGATTTTTCAGGTTATGAAACAATAGTAGTACTGATGTCGGATCTGAATCCGTTAAAGGATACAGTTATAAAGATTGGAAACTGGGTAGAAAGTGGAGGTAGTGTTCTTTTTGCGTTAACACTTCAGAAGGATACATATGTTTCGATCATTGAGCAGAAATTGGGAATTACAGACTCTGATTATGGAAATGTTCTGGTAGATAAAATCTATATTGATGATGATTTCATGATTGGAGGGGGAAGATCTTACCAGATTCCGGACGCATATGATTCAGCATGGGAAGTAAGTGTTGGAGAAACAGCGAAGGTTTATGCATGGGCAGATGATGAAAAGAAGGTTCCGCTTATCTGGGAAAACAGTTATGGAAAAGGTAAATTTGTAGTTGACAATTTTGGATTATGTGAAAAAGCCACAAGAGGATTCTTTGCGGCATCCTATAGCCTGCTGACAGATGTGATGGTCTATCCAGTGCTTAATGGATCTGTATTTTATCTGGATGATTTTCCATCTCCTGTGCCGAGTGGAGACGGAACATATATCAAACGTGATTATGGTCTCAGCATCAAAGAGTTTTATACAAATATCTGGTGGCCGGATATGCTGGATATGGCAGAGGAACACGGCGTGAAATATACAGGTGTTATTATTGATAATTATGAGGATGATGTGTCCGGAGATGTTGTGGAACAGGAAGATGTGCAGAGATTTCAGTATTTTGGGAATATGCTGCTTCATCAGGGAGGAGAACTGGGATATCATGGATATAATCATCAGCCATTGAGCCTGTCAAATGTGGATTATGCAAATATCCTTCCATATAAAACATGGGAAAGTTATGATGCAATGAAAAAAGCCATGACAGAGCTGATACGGTTTGGAAAAGAGATGTTTCCGGGGACAGAGTTGTCTGTTTATGTACCGCCGTCTAATGTGCTGTCAGATGAAGGGCGGGAAATGATCGTAAAAGAATTTCCGGAGATACGTACAATTGCAAGTAATTATTTTGTCGGAGATATGGCATATACACAGGAGTTTGAAGTTGCAGAAGATGGAATTGTGGAACAACCCCGTATTATTTCAGGTGCTGTGATTGATGATTATATGGAACTTGCGGCTATATCTGAACTGAATATGCATTTTGTCAATACACATTTTATGCATCCGGATGATCTGCTGGACGAAGACAGAGGTGCCAGACTGGGATGGAAGAAACTGAAAAAACGGCTGGATGAATATATGGACTGGCTGTATACTTCAGCTCCATGTCTGAGAAATCTTACTGCTTCCGAACTATCAGGCGCAATACAGCGGTATGGGGCGCTGGTGATCGATAAGGATATATCAGATCAGGAACTTAATCTTAAATTAGATAATTTTTATGATGAAGCTTATATTATGATAAGAATGAATGAAGGGACTCCGGGTAATATAGAAGGTGGAGAACTGACGCATATTACCGGAAATCTCTATCTGCTTCGGGCAAAAGAGAAATCAGTGAAAATAGAAATAAGGTGAGAGAATTGAGAATCTGTCTGGTTTTAGAAGGCTGTTATCCGTATGTACATGGTGGAGTTTCTACATGGATGCATCAGTATATCACTGTTATGAAAGAGCATGAGTTTGTACTGTGGGTGATAGGAGCACATGCATGTGACCGTGGAAAATTTGTCTATGAACTGCCGGATAATGTGGTGGAAGTCCATGAGGTATTTCTGGATGATGCATTAAAACTGAAGGAACATGGAAATCAAAAAGGACAGCTGCACAGAATCAATCGTTTTTCGGAAGAAGAAACAAAGAGTCTAAGAGAATTGATGGAATGCAGTCATCCTGACTGGGAAGTATTGTTTCATTTATATCACGACCGGAAAATGAATCCGATGTCATTTCTGAAAAGTGAGCAGTTTTTAAATATATTAACAGAGAGCTGTCTGGAAAAATATCCGTATATTGCATTTGCGGATGCGTTTCATACAATGCGTTCCATGCTGCTTCCGGTTTTATATCTTCTGGGTTCAGAGGTTCCTCTGGCAGATACCTATCATGCCATTTCAACAGGATATGGGGGACTTCTTGCCTGCCTTGGAGGATATGTTTACAGGAGACCGGTATTACTTACAGAGCATGGGATATACACAAGAGAAAGAGAGGAAGAGATCATCAGGGCAAAATGGGTAATCCCATCATTTAAAAAACAGTGGATTTCTTTCTTTTATATGTTATCAGAAGCAATTTATAAAAGGGCTTTTCGGGTAACCAGTTTATTTACGAATGCGATGCTTACGCAAATACAGATTGGCTGTGATGCAGAGAAATGCAGAGTAATTGAAAATGGTATTAATTATGACAGGTTGTCACAGATTCCTTTGAAAGAGGAAGATGGATGGGTAGACATAGGTGCGGTAGTCCGTCTCGCACCCATTAAAGATATAAAGACTATGATATATGCATTTTATGAACTTTCATCCAGAATGGAGAATGTGAGACTTCATATTCTGGGAGGGGTAGATGACGAGGAATATGCAGATGAGTGTTATGCTCTGGTGAAGCAGCTGGATATCAGGAACCTTGTCTTTACCGGAAGGGTAGATATTGTACAGTATATGAGAAAACTGGATTTTACGATCCTTACCAGTATATCAGAAGGACAACCCTTATCAGTGCTGGAGTCATTTGCAGCCAGACGCCCATGTGTAACGACTGATGTAGGGTGCTGCCGGGAACTTCTGAATGGAAAAGAAGGAGATAATTTTGGATGTGCCGGTTATTGTGTTCCGCCCATGTACAGGGATGGACTTGCTGCCGCTATGGAAAAAATGTGTGAATCCAGGAGAAGGCGGATCAGGATGGGAAAAAGCGGACAGGCAAGAACTAAGGCATATTACAGGCATGAGCGCATGATCAGTGAATACAGAAAACTTTACAGGGAGGTAGAGGAAGCATATGGCAGGGATTGGATTTGAACTCAAAAAACTGTTCAGCAGAAGAGGGCTGTTTGCTTCTTTCCGCGCCTATGGATATGCAGGGATTATCTGTACCGGTCCCATGCTGCTTGGTATCGTACTTCTGCTGGGGGTTATGTTTTTGTGTGACAGGACAGGCGCTTCGAAACAGAGCAGAGAATTACTGGTCTGCATGATCACATATACACTTCTTGCATCATTGACGGTAACCAGTTTCTTATCAATGGTAGTAACAAGATTTATTGCAGATATGCTTTATGAAGAAAAAAATGAGGCTGTTCTGTCATCTTTCTGGGGTTCGACAGGCTTAATGCTCATTGCAGGAGGAATTCTATATGGGATTTTTCTGATATTTTCCGGAGTTGGGCTTATAGATAAGTTTTTATGTTTTGGGCTGTTTGGAGAACTGATCGTTACATGGAATGCAATGAGTTATCTTACTGCAATTAAAGATTACAGAGGAATTATGTTATCCTTTCTTGCTGCAATCGCTGTTACTTTTCTCTCGGGAGCCTTATTGCTGTTTCTGGGAATTTCTCATGTGGAGGCATTGATGGCTGCGGTATGCATTGGATATGGGATCATGCTTTTATGGGATGTTGTTTTGCTGTATGAGTATTTTCCGCAAAGTGATATCAGTGCATTCTTATTTTTAAGATGGGCAGATGAGTTTCTGCCTCTGGCATTTACAGGACTCTGCATTAATATCGGGCTGTTTGCCCATCTTGTGATCATGTGGGCCGGACCGCTGGGGAAACAGGTAAAAGGGCTTTTTTATGGGGCACCGTCTCATGACGTACCGGCATTGATTGCATTTCTGACAATTCTGATTACCACTGTAAATTTTGTGGTTTCTGTAGAAGTTAATTTTTATCCGAAATACAGGAACTATTACAGTTTATTTAATGATGGGGGAACCATTAAGGATATTATGCAGGCTGGTACAGAAATGCTGGATGTACTGAACAGAGAATTGAAATATACCGCTTTGAAGCAGTTACTGACTACTGCACTGGCGATTTCAGTGGGTGAGAGTCTTTTGAAGTACCTTCCTTTGGGATTTAATGATCTGATGTATGGATATTTCCGGACACTTTGTGTTGGGTACGGCATTTATGCAGTTGCAAATACGATGCTTCTGCTTCTTTTATATTTTACAGATTACAGGGGAGCGTTGGCTGCTTCTGTAATTTTTGCCGTGGGAACTTCTGTGTTTACTGTAATTTCATTGTTTTGTCCGCAGGTATATTATGGCTTTGGGTTTCTGGCAGGATGTGTACTGTTTTATTTTATAGTTATGATCCGTCTGGAACGTTATACCAGACGTCTGCCATATTATATTCTCAGCATACAGCCGGTGGTAGCAGAAGACAAATCGGGGGTATTTACCAGAATCGGATGTTTTATGGATGAGAAACTGGAAAGGAGAACGAACGTTGACAGGAATTAAAAAAATAAATCTGATAAGTGCAGTATTAGTCAGCCTTTCTCTCTGTGGAGGCTGCACTCTGGAAAAAGCGGGAAACTCTTCGCAGGATCAGGCAGTACAGGAAGATAACGAAACAGAACAGGTAAAGACAGAAAAAGCAGAGAAAGAAGAAATCAATGAGATGCATTTAAGAGATAAGGATTCTTTGTATGAAAATGCTGATGATACCAGTGTTGTTACCATGTATCTTACTGTATCTAAGGGAAATTCATCCGAAAATACATATCATACATGGAAGGAAATCAACAGCTATTCTGTTTATGACTACGAAGATATGGGAGTGGAGAGATATCAGGTGGCAGGACTTTTACAGGTGGGAGATGAGAATGGACCGATAGAAGGGGAAGTCGGATATGGAGAAAGCGTGCCTAATGCAACTGTTCAGATCAGAGGCCAGACATCCAGCCAGAATGCACAAAAAAATTATAAAATTGAGTTAAAAAAGAATAAAGGAACGTGGAGAGGACAGAGAACCATTAACCTGAATAAACATATGACAGAAGGAATGCGCTTTCGAAATAAGCTGGCATATGATCTGATTAGGGGAATTCCTCAGATGGTTGGTTTACGTACACAGTTTGTGCATTTGTATGTAAAGGATAATACAGAAGAATCAGATGGAAAATTTGAGGATTATGGAATTTATACACAGGTTGAACAACTGAATAAGACAGCATTAAAGAGTCATGGACTGGATTCAAACGGACAATTGTATAAGATTAATTCTTTTGAATTCTATCGTTACGAAGATATTATAAAAAAAGAAGATGATGCAGGATATGATAAAACAGCCTTTGAAAAAATGCTGGAAATAAAAGGGGATTCAGATCATACCAAATTGATCGATATGCTGACAGATCTGAATGATTACTCTATAGGGATTGAAGATGTACTGAAAGAACATTTTGATGAAGAAAATATTGTTTACTGGATGGCATTTCAGATTCTGATGGGAAACGTAGACACACAGAACAGAAATGTTTATTTATATAGTCCTCTGAATTCGGATATCTGGTACTTTATTGCCTGGGATAACGATGGCTGTCTGATGAGATCGGAATATGAATTAAAGAATTTTTCGGATCAGGGCAGCTGGGAAAAGGGAATCAGTAATTACTGGGGAAATGTTCTGTTTCAAAGGTGTCTGAAGTCACGGTCTTTCCGGGAAAAATTAAATGATGCCATTCTGGAACTGAGGGAATATCTGAACAAAGATATGCTCATATCAAAGATAGAGAGCTATAAGAACGTACTGAAGCCCTATTTATATTCGATGCCTGATGCAGAGTATGAACCGCTTACATCTGAACAATACGATCAGATTGCAGCATCACTTCCTGATGAGATAGAGAAGAACTATAAGTTATATCTGGAAAGCCTGGAAACACCAATGCCATTTTATATAGGTGTTCCGACAATAGACGGTAATAAGTTGAAATTTAACTGGGATGTATCTTATGATCTGGACGCAGAGGACATTACGTATTCTGTGGAGGTTGCGCGAGATTATCTGTTTCAGGATGTAATCTATCACAATACAACCCTGACTGTTCCGGAAACTGAGATGGACCTTCCGGAAGCAGGACAGTACTTTGTGAGAATAAGAGCAACAAATACATCTGGAAAAACGCAGGATGCATTTGATTATTATGTAACAGACGAAGGAAAACATTATGGTATGAAGTGCTTTTACATAACAGAAGATAGTACGGTAGAGGAAGACAATTATGAAGAAGGCTGACAGGAAGAAAGAACATTTTCGTAATGAATGGAAATATCTTATCAGTACCAGTGAGAAAGAAGTCCTGAATCTTCGGATGAAGCCACTTATGAAACTGGATCCTCATGCAGAAAATGGAGGATATCTGATACGGAGCCTGTATTTTGATGATTACTGGAACAGTGCATATGAAGAAAAGGAAAGCGGCGTTCTTATGAGGAAGAAATACAGGATACGAATTTATAATTATAGTGCTGAAAGTATCAAGCTGGAGAGAAAAAAGAAGTTCGGCAGTTATATTTATAAAGAAGATGCTCCGCTGACAAAAGATGAGGTGCAAAAAATTCTTTCCGGCGAGTATGAATTTCTTCTGAAAAGTCCGTATAATCTTTGCAGGGAATTTTACACAGAATGTATGAGTAATATGATGCGGCCGAGAACAATCGTAGATTATGAGAGAGAACCATGGATCATGGATGAGGGAACAGTCAGGATCACATTTGATACAGATGTCAGAGCTGCTGTTGGAAGCTATGATATTTTCGACAGTACGCTTCCGGCTTTATCTGTACTGGAACCGGGAAAACTGATCATGGAAGTGAAATTTACAGAGCTGTTGCCTCAGATTCTGAGAAATCTTCTGCCGCCGCAGGCAGAAGAATTTACAGCAGTTTCCAAATATGTACTGTGTTATGAAAAAACGCGGTACATGAATGGATTTGAGTATTGGTATGATACACAGGGGAGGATGATAAGATGAGTGTACAGGATATGATAAAAAAATCTGTACTGGAATCAGGAATGTTCAGTCAGTATGATATACCTAAGATATTGGCTGCTCTGGCAGTGGCTTTGATTTTGGGAAGTGTGATTTATCTGGTTTATCAGAAATTTTATGTTGGAGTTATTTTCTCCAGAAGTTTTGCAGTTACACTTGTGGGAATGACAGTGCTTACCTGTATGGTAACACTTGCAATCAGCAGCAATATTGTGATTTCTCTTGGTATGGTTGGTGCATTGTCTATTGTACGTTTTCGTACAGCAATTAAAGATCCGATGGATCTTCTGTATCTGTTCTGGGCAATTACATCGGGGATTACGGCCGGCGCAGGTATGTATGCATTAACTCTGTTGACAGCTGTGATTATCATTCTGATGATCACCCTGTTTTATCACAAACAACAAAATGGCAGAATTTATATTGCAGTGATTCATTATCATGGAACTCAGGCGGGAGATGAAATTATCCGCTGTTTTGGAAAAAGAAAATATTTCGTAAAATCAAAAACTATGCGCAATGAAAAAACAGAAATGGCAGTGGAAATATATTGCAGACAGAATGATATGGAGTTTATGGAAAAAATCCGGGATATCGGTGGAGTGGAAGATGTTACATTGATTCAGTATAATGGAGAATATCATGGCTAAAAGTCAGAAACGATATCTGGTTCTGTTGGGTTTTGGACTTTTAGTTATTATAGCAGCAGGAGTATGGATGGTATTTGGAAGAAAAACTCAGATATATGAAAAAACAGAAGAAATTTTTGGAAATCCATTAATGGGATATGCACCTTGTGCCTGGGAAGAAACAATAGGAGAGGATATATCTTTACTGTATATGGATATTACCTGGGCTGAACTGGAACCGGCGGAAGGAAAATATGACTGGGAGAAAATCGAAAGAGAAAATCAGACTGACAGATGGAGAGAAGAAGGGAAACACCTGGTACTGAGGTTTGTGTGTGATATTCCCGGGGAGGAAAAGCATATGGACATTCCACAATGGCTATATGACAAAACTGATCATGCGGGAACCTGGTATGATATGGAGTATGGAAAGGGATATGCTCCTGATTATAATAATGAACAGATGATACAATATCACAAAAGGGCAGTTAATGCACTTGGAGAGCATTTTGGCAGAGATGGACTGGTCAGTTATATCGAACTTGGAAGTCTGGGGCACTGGGGAGAATGGCATGTAAATATTTCCGCAGGAATACAGAGTCTGCCGGAAGAATCTGTAAGAGAACGTTATATGATTCCATGGACAGAGGCCTTCCCTGATTCCATGATACTGATGAGAAGACCTTTTAGTGAGGGAGAACATTATGGAACAGGTCTCTACAACGATATGACCGGACAGCCAGAGAGCACAGAGGAATGGTTTCGCTGGATTAATGAAGGCGGTGAGTTTGACCAGACTCATGAGAAAAAAGGGTTATCCGCAATGAAAGATTTCTGGAAAAAGTTTCCTTCCGGAGGTGAGTTTACAAGTTCAATTACAATGAAAGATTTGCTTGACACAAATCTGGATCAGACAATAAATCTGATAAAGAAAGCACATACTACTTTTCTTGGACCGAAAATAGCGGATAAAACTTATGAAAATGGTTATAGGAAAGTTTTAGGAAGCATGGGATATCGTTTGTGGATTTCGCAAGCAAGCCTTATTCAGATGCCGGGTTATGTCAGCCTGAATCTTAAATGGAAGAATGATGGAGTTGCACCATTTTATGAAGACTGGCCTGTATGGGTTCTGGTAGAAGATGAGGATGGAAATAGTCTTGAAAAAGAAGCGGTTGACATTTCGTTAAAATCACTTCTGCCGGAAGAAACTTTACAGACAAAAACAAGAATGCAGGTAAAAAAGCTGATCTCACTGGCCGGAAAGAAATATAAGATCAGTATAGGTATTGAAGATCCGATGACTGGGAAATTAGCTGTTCGATTTTCAATGAAAGGAACTTATAATGAAGGGAAAAATTATCTTTTTCAGTAAACTGAAAGAGTTACGTTTTGATATTTAGAAACTAAAATTACCTTATTTAATTACTATAAATGAGCAAATTTGAAAAAATGCACAAAATTATCCTGCTAATTTCATAAATGCTTCAAAATCATCACTTGCTTTTGCACATAGGAATAGATACTGATACTTTTCCTGATGAACGGCACTACAGATTCGATGATATCCATCTTGAAAAGACCGATATCCGCCAGTTCCTGTGACACAAATATAATGTGTCAGTGACATCAACAGCCAGTACCTCTGTATTCCCTTTGAGGAGCGTATCTGGTATGTATCCAGGGCCAGATGGTTTTTGCATTGCCTGAAAAATATCTCAATCGGCCATCGACAAACATAACAGGAAAGGATCTCCTGTGTAGATAAGGATACATTTGTGCTAATGAAAGCACGTAGTGCTTTAGGATTACCAAATGCTTTTTCAGGATAGCTTAAAAGAACAACTGCATTTTCTATGCCGCTGAGGTTTCCCTCATACCGGTACACATAATAGTTGCGTTTTTTGACTGTGACGAGGTCAAATCCTTTATGTGTTGTGGATCGTTCAGCAGCCAGTTCACTGAGTTTCTTTTTCATTCCTGATGGATACAGCAGACGGTTTGTTTTCAAAGCACCAATGGTATGGAACCCTTTCTGTACAAAAGTATTGATTATTTTTTCAGAAACATACCAGCAGTCACAAAGGAAATAAGACATTACTGGTGGAACAGGCAGTTCCTTTGCAATATTTTGTACAATATCAATCTTGGAAATTGATTTATTGTACATTACAAAAGCATAGTTCAGGACAATGCCGTTACAGGAAAGCATAACAGCTACTGCCTGATGTCCGTAGTCCTGTTTCCCCTTTAAATGGGATTGGTGAAAGTACGCATCTTCAATCGGATGCAGAGCCTGTGACGAAGGCTTTGTCTTTGAAGCTATCGTATCGTCTACAATGCAGAAAACAGGCTTTCCGGTGCGTGCTGCTTCTGAATAAATAATCTCTATAACAGAACGTTTTAACGTATCTGAAAGTAGAGAATCATCCCATTTCCCTGAATTAAGGAAATGTGCAATCGTAGTTCTGTGACAGGAACTGTTTTTAGCAAAATCCGTGGTTTTTCCATGATATCCTGAAATGAAAATGCTGATCAGGATACTTATAAGGTGGTTTATCACCCGGTTCGAATAAAATTTGCATAAATTTAATTTCTTAAGCTGGTTGTATATGAATGCGGAATGATGTATAGTATTTGCGAGAGACACCTTCTTTCGTAAATGTTGCAAATGTTTGTTTAGGCACTTTCATTATACAACACATGGAATCGAGGTGTCTTTCTTTTATGCAAAATCACGAACTTGCTCATTTATAGTAGTAAAAATATTTTAGCATAAACAAAGAAATGCCACAAGAGAAGGTAGTGCTGCAAAGAGACCCTTATTATGGAATAGATACTGGAATCTGAATATTCAAGACCATAGTAAAAGTGAATAAAAAAACATATAAATATTAGATGTAAATTATTGACGTTAACCAAATGGAATTATATAATAAAAATATAATGAAGTTGGGGAAAAGCCTTAGCGCGGAGTAAAAATAGTTTTTGACTTTTAGTCCCTGATATCATATTATAAAAATAATGCATGTTTCCAGTAATATGGAATTAAAAGGGAAACCGGTGCAAGTCCGGTACGGTCCCGCCACTGTAAAAGGGAGCTTTTTATCATATATGTCACTGCTTAAGAGGCGGGAAGACGATAAAATGCGATGAACTTAAGTCAGGAGACCTGCTTGCATTAAAAAAGGTTATTTCTTACGGTGTATAAGAAAGGCTTTATTTTTATACCTAAAATACATTTTAAGAAAAGGATCTTTTTTATTTCAGGAAAGGATGTGAGAAAAGAAAACTTGAATTTTTATACAAATACGACAGAAAGGTAAAAAAGGAATGAAAAAGATAATAAGTTTTATATTGACAATGATTATGCTGCTTACCTGCACCAGTATTTCAGTTATGGCAGCTGACACTCAGAGTGATACAACAAATCAGGACGGAAAAATGACAATAGGAGTGTCCGTATATAATCTGAATGATGCAGAAGTAAGAGCATTTAGAAATTATTTTGAAAATTATGTCGGCATGGCTTTTGATGTCGAGTTTTTATATTCTTCCAGTATAAGTACAGCAGAAGAAGAAATCAGCTTTATCAACGAGCTTCATGAAAGAAATGTAAAGGGAATTATTTCTTTCCTTTCCTCAGATCTTGAAGAAGTTCTTCCGGTATGTGAAGAATATGGTATGTATTATGTACGTGGCTCAGGAACGATCAGTGATGAAATGTATGAGAAAGTAAAGGATAATCCTTATTTTCTGGGAACAATAGGAACATCTGTTGAAACAGAAATGGATGCGGCTGCCAATATGGCGGAGTATTTTGTTTCAGAGGATCAGAATAACCAGAATCATTACATAATAGCATGTGGAGGATCTGCTATCGGTAATGAGATGCATCGTCTGAGAACGATTGGTATTCTGAATAAGCTTCAGGAAGCATATGGCCTGTCATATGAGAAGTCTGTAGAAGAACTGGTGAATACGCAGGATACTGAAGAAATTGAAACAGGCAGTGACATTAAGATTACTCTGGTTCCGGGGTATCCAAAAGATCACCTGGATGAAAAGCTGGCTGATTCGCTGAATACAGGAGAGTATAATGTTATTCTGAGTGTAGTGAGCGCAAGTGATTTTATCAAGATAATTGATGCTTATGAAGAAGAGAACAGTACAGATGTATTGTTGGGTTCCATTGACTGTTTTACAGAAGATACATACGAAATGTTTAATAAAAAGGGATATAACGGCAAGGAAAGAATCGACTATCTTGTAGGAAAATACGGTGCTATCGTTGCACCATCATTTGTTGCCATGAAAAATGCTCTGGAAGGCTTTGCAGAAGATTACCGTGAAGATGGAAGTGCTTTCCGGCTGCAGCAGTCATTCTGGACAGCGGATTCAGTAGATGAGTTTAATAAGCAGTATGCGTTATCTATTGGAATGTATGATAATACATATAGTGTAGAGGACATGATGGAAGTTCTGAAATCCTATACACCGGAAACAAATTTTGAGAAATTCCGGAAATTTACGGAAAAATAGATAGAAAATAAGAGTCTAAAATAATTGACGTATACATGATGGTATGTTATGATAGATGAGTATTCATACGGTCATTTAATGATTTTAGAGATAAGTTCAGACCAGCAGAAGCGTCCTGCTGGTCTGATTAAAAGGGAAACCGGTGTAAATCCGGTACGATCCCGTCACTGTGATAGTTGGTTTTCGGCTGAATGCCACTGGAAGATATTTTTCTGGGAAGGTGCTGAAAATGGGTAAGCTTAAGTCAGGAGACCTGCTTATTTCTGGTAAAAGAGATTCTTGCGGACGACGAGAAATCCTGATTAAGAGTTACAACTTCATGTGTTGCATATATATGTTTGATTCTTTAATGGTAAGATTTCGTGACGGATGTGGGAGCATCTGTCTTTTTTTTCGTTCAAAATCACAGGAATGGACAGTATGAGAAGGAAGAAAAACAACGAAGAAACAAAAAAAGAAAGGAAGTAAAGGATGAAAAAAACAAAAAGAGAATTACTTGTGTTAGCAGCGGCAACAACAGTTGCATTATTAATGGGAGTTACTGTACAGGCGAAGGGTGATGAGAAGGTTTTAAACTTCGGATGTCAGATGTACACAGATGGATGTGTAAACAGTGCAAATGATGAAAACAGTGGATGGAATGCTATGAGATATGGTATTGCTGAAGCATTATTTAAATTCGATGACAATATGGAAGTTATCCCGTGGCTTGCTGAGAGTTATGAAGTAAATGACGAGCATACAGAATGGACGATCAAGCTGAAAGACGGAATTAAATTCTCTGACGGATGTGATTTAACTCCGACAAAGGTAAAAGAGTATTTTGATCACATGAAAGAGGTAGGACCTTCCGGATCTGCCAAACCGGAGAAATATCTGGAATTTGAAGCAGAAGTTACTGTAGATGATGATGCAAATACTATTAACATCAAAACAAGCAAACCATATGCAAACCTTGTAGGACAGCTCTGCCACCCAACTATGGGAATCACAGATGTAGAACATATTGAAAACTACGATAATGGAATTATTGGAACAGGTCCATACAAGATTGAAGAATTCAATGGTGTAGGTGTTGGTTATACATTAGCTGCAAATGAGTATTATCGTGAAGATGTTCCATACGATAAGATCAATCTGCTGTTCATGGGAGATAACTCCGCAAAAACAATGGCTCTCCAGAGTGGTCAGGTAGACTTGGTTGAGAATATCACAAATGTAGCAGATATTCAGGATTTCCAGGACAGTGATGACTTTACTGTTGATATTGCATCCGGTGTACGCTGCGGATTTGCATGGATGAACTTTGATGGTGTTCTTGGAAACAAAACACTTCGTCAGGCAATCCTGATGGCAATTGACTATGATACAATCTGTAATTCCAGAACAATCGGTGGACTTTATACACCAGGATTTTCCGTACTGCCATCTACTCTGAACTATGATTACGACAAACTTGAGAATCCATATACCTATGATCCGGAAAAAGCAAAACAGATTCTGGATGATGCAGGAATCGTTGACACAGATGGAGATGGAATCCGTGAACTGGATGGCCAGAATATCAACCTTAGATATATTTCTTATGAAAACCGTCTTCTGAATGACTTTGCAGATGCTCACGCACAGTATCTTGCAGAAATCGGCATCGGTGTTGTTCCTGAATACGGAAGCTCAGATGATCAGTGGAGTAAACTTGCAGCACTGGATTATGACTTTAATAACAATAACTGGATCACTGTTGGTACCGGAGATCCTCTGGCATATATGGCTAACTGGGCAACTGATACCAGCTACTGCGCATACTCCAACCCGGACTATGATAAGTTATATGAAGAATTAAAAGGTGAAATGGATCCGGAAAAGAGAAAAGATCTGATCTTCCAGATGCAGCAGATCCTGGTAGATGATGCAGCGGTTCTGATTGATGGATACTACAACTCATCTATGATCTACAGTAAGAAAGTTGGTTCTGCACATATCCATACAGCAGATTACTACTGGCTGTCAACAGAAATTACTCCTGCAGAATAAGAAAAGTCTGCGAATTGTGAAGTTACTGAATAGTTACAAACAGAAATAAAAAGAGGTGTCTTTTTTGAGTAAAAAGCAAATAATCAAGCGTTTATTACAGATTGTGATCGTATTGATCGGTATCAGCTTTATTACATTTGCACTGACCTTTATGTCACCAGGTGACCCTGTACGAAACATGTACACGGCAACCGGTGTAATGCCTACTGAAGAAATGGTTCAGGAGACACGCGAGGAACTTGGTCTGAATGATCCGTTTCTGGTGCAGTATACCAGATGGCTTAAGAACTGTCTGAAAGGTGACTTTGGCAAATCATACAGCTTAAATAAACCAGTTACAGAACTTCTTGCAGCCAGATTATGGCCGACTTTGAAACTTACATTAATGGCCATGATCCTTATGCTGGTTATTTCTGTACCTTTAGGTATGTTGTCTGCCATATATAAAGATAAATGGATCGATTATCTCGTCCGGGGAATTACATTCCTCGGATGTGCGATGCCTAACTTCTGGGTTGGACTTCTGTTAATGCTGGCATTCTGTGTTTATATCAATGCATTTCCGGTTATCAGTTCTGCGGGAGACTTTAAGAGTCTGTTTCTTCCGGCTTTGACACTTGCGATTGCAATGTCTTCCAAATATACCAGACAGGTAAGAACAGCGGTGCTGGATGAACTGAGTCAGGATTATGTGATCGGTGCACAGGCAAGAGGAGTAAAGAAATCAAAGATTATCTGGGGCAATGTATTTCCAAATTCATTGCTTCCGCTGATCACAATGTTTGGTCTTTCCATAGGATCACTTCTTGGAGGAACCAGTGTTGTAGAAGTAATCTTCTCTTATCCGGGTCTTGGAAACCTTGCAGTTTCAGCAATCACATCCAGTGATTACAATCTGATCCAGGGATATGTATTATGGCTTGCCCTGATTTATATGGTCATTAACCTGATCGTTGATGCATCTTATGTTTATATTGATCCACGTATGCGTTTAAAGGAGTAGAATCATGAAAAAGAAAAACAGATTTTTAGCAAATAAAACTTTTGTCGTGTTTTCTATTCTTGCAGTCTGTATTATTCTGACAGCAGTATTTGCACCGGTGGTAACCAGAGGGGTTGACCCGTTAAAAGGTTCTCTGGTAGATGCACTGCTTCCGCCATGCAAGGAACATATTTTTGGAACCGACAAAATGGGCAGGGATATTTTTTCAAGAGTTATTTATGGAGCACGTGCATCTCTGTCAGCAACCTTTGGTGTTGTTGCCCTGATCTTTCTGGTGGGAACTGTTACCGGAGTCCTTGCAGGATATTTCGGAGGTGTCATTGATGCTGTTATTATGCGAATTGCAGATATGATGCTTGCTTTCCCAGGACTGGTACTTGCTCTTGCTGTTGCAGGTATTATGGGCGCAAGTATCAAAAATGCGATCATCGCTATTGTAGTAGTAAGCTGGACCAAATATGCGCGTCTGGCACGAAGCCTGGTTATGAAGATCCGTGACAGGGATTATGTATCAGCAGCGATCGTTACCGGTTCCAAAACACCGTATATGCTGTTTCGATATATGCTTCCAAATGCACTTCCTACACTGATCATTACTGCTGCGACAGATATAGGTTCCATGATGCTGGAACTGGCAGCAATGTCCTTCCTGGGATTTGGCGCGAAGCCGCCGGCACCGGAATGGGGTTATATGCTGAATGAAGGAAGAGCGTGTATGCAGTCCGCTCCGTGGCTGATGATCTTCCCGGGTCTTGCTATTTTTGTAGTAGTTGTTGTATTTAATATGCTTGGGGATTCCATCCGTGATATCCTCGATCCAAGAAATGAGTAGGAGGAATAAACATGCTGAAATTAGATAATGTGACAATCTCCTACAAAAATGTTCCAACTGTTCAGAATTTTAATCTGGATATGAAAGAGGGACAGATCGTTTCTCTGGTAGGAGAATCCGGAAGTGGAAAAACCACTGTTATCCGTGCTGTTCTGGGACTTCTTGCAGGTGGCGGTAAGGTCACAGAAGGAAGTATTACATTTGAAGGAGAAGACCTCTTATCCTATACACCGGAACAGTGGAGAAAACTTCGTGGTTCTGATATTTCCATGATTTTTCAGGACAGTGGTGCAATGATGAATCCGACACGTAAAGTCGGAAAAGTATTCACAGAATATATTCTTACTCATGAGAAAATTTCCAAAAAAGAGGCATGGAGTAAGGGAATCGCAATGCTGGAGCGAATGAGACTTCCGTCTCCGGATAATATTATGGAATCTTATCCTTTCCAGTTATCCGGTGGTATGAGACAGCGAGTTGGTATTGCGATGGGAATGACTTATCAGCCGAAGCTTCTTCTTGCAGATGAACCGACTTCTGCACTGGATGTAACAACGCAGGCACAGATCGTGCGTCAGATGATGAAGCTCAGAGATGATTATCATACAGGCATTATTGTAGTAACCCATAATCTGGGTGTAGCTGCCTACATGTCAGATTATATTGTTGTAATGAAGAACGGAAAAATGGAAGACCAGGGAACAAGAGAGTATATTCTGAAAGAATCAAAGAATGAATATACCAGAAAACTTCTGGAGGCAGTTCCATCCCGGGGAGGTGAACGATATGTCTGAAAAAAGAGAAGTAATACTGGAAGCGAAACATGTAACCAGAAGATTTGCGGCATCACATGGACGTACTCTGCTGGCGAACAATGATATTAATCTGAAAATGTATAAAGGTGAAACACTGGGTCTGGTAGGAGAATCCGGATGTGGTAAGAGTACATTTATGAGATTTCTGGTTTCTCTTGATACACCTTCAGAGGGTGAGATTCTGTACCGCGGTACAGATATCACGAAATTAAAGGGAGAAGAACTGAGAAATAACCGTCAGAACATTCAGATGGTATTTCAGGACCCGACCTTATCTTTTAATCCGAAAATGAACATTCGTGATATTGTGTGTGAGCCTTTGATGAATTTCAAAAAGATTAAGAAATCGGAGAAGGATGCTGTCTGCAGAAAACTTCTTGAAATGGTAGAATTACCAGGAGATTTTGCAGATCGTTATCCTCACAATATGAGTGGTGGACAGCGTCAGCGTGTTGCGATCGCGAGAGCACTGGCACTGGAACCGGAGATCGTTGTTCTGGATGAAGCAACTTCAGCTCTCGATGTTTCTGTTCAGAAAACCGTAATTGAACTGATTACAAAGCTTCAGAGAGAAAAGAATATTACATTTGGTTTTATCTGTCATGATATTGCACTGGTTCAGCTGGTGGCACATCAGGTGGCTGTTATGTATCTTGGAAACCTCGTAGAGGTTCTTCCTGGAAAAGACCTCGATATGAAAGTGATGCATCCATATACAAGAGCACTGATGGGTGCAGTATTTGATATTAATATGGACTTTTCCAAACCAATTGAGAGTATTGAAAGTGAAGCTCCGAGCCCGTTGGATCTTCCACAGGGATGCCCGTTCCAGGGAAGATGTGAACATTGCATGGATATCTGTAAAAAGGAGAATCCACATCTTATAGAAGTAGAAGACGGTCACAGTGTTGCCTGCCATTTGTTCAAAAAAGGTGGCAGATAATGAAAAAAGATAGTCTGATTTCTGGAAATATAGGAAAAGCATTATTACTTTTTGTACTTCCACTGATTGCGGGAAGTTTGATTCAGCAGTTGTACACAACGGTTGATGCGGTTATTGTTGGTCAGTTTACCGGAAAAATCGGACTTGCAGCAATTGACTCTGTGCATACACTTTTTAAGTTTCCGCTTAACTTTATGAACGGACTTGCAACAGGTGCAACGATTATGATCTCCAGATATTTTGGAGCAAAAGATAAAGAAGGACTGCATTGTGCAGTGCGGACAGCTCTTTTACTCGCCGGTATTCTGGGAATTGTCTGTGCTGTAGCCGGTGTAATTTTTTCTCCATGGCTGCTTGATATCATGTTTGTTCCGGAAGAAGTCCGTGCAGGATCACTGATCTACTGCCGAATTTATTTTGGCGGAATATGGGCAATGATCCTTTATAACATGATGGCAGGAGTCTTGCGTGCGTTTGGAGATTCTAAAAAGCCATTATATGTACTGGTCGTATGCAGTGTGGTCAATATTGTTGCAGATCTCATACTGGTAGGACTTCTGCATACTGGTGTTGGAGGAGCGGCAGCAGCTACTGTACTTTCTCAGATTGTAAGTGTTGTACTTACCGCATATTTTCTTGTGAAATCTGATTTCCTGGAAGAAAAGATAGGAATCAGAACTATGAGAATCTGCAAAGAGCATATGGGAATGATGATAAACAAAGGTTTCCCGTTAGCTCTTCAGTCCATGCTGTTTCCAATTGCCAATTCTATTGTTCAGGCAAGTATTAACACAATGGGAACTGACAGTATTGCAGCATGGGGAATCTGTGATAAACTGGATTTACTGATCTGGCTGATAGCGGATTCCATGGGACCTGTACTGACTACATATACCGCGCAAAATCTGGGCGCCGGTAAGGCGAAAAGAGTAAAGAAGGGAGCCCTGATCGGTACGGGCTTATCTGTGATCGCGGTAGGAATTATCAGTATTGTCCTTTATTTCGGTTCCGGACTGATCGGACCGTTGTTTATCGATCAGAAAGACGTTCCGACATTGATACCGCTGGTTATAAGATATATGCAGATGATGGCACCGTTCTTTGTATTCTATGCTGTTGCAGCAGCTCTTTCAGGAGCATGCAGCGGCCTTGGAGAAACATTGGTGTCAATGGTTACTACATTACTTACAATCTGCCTGTTTCGAGTAGTCTGCATTCTGGTTGTTTTACCATCATTTGAAACAATGGAATGTATTGTATGGATTTATATTGGATCATGGATAGTGTCAGGTGTCACTTTTACTATTTTATATCTGGCAAAGGTCGAAAAATTCTACCATAAGAAAAGTAAATAAAAAGATTATAATCATTTCGCAAATGATAGATGAGACAGAGGGTGCAGCAGGAAGAAGAATCAGACGGTATCCTCTGTTTTTATATCATAGGAAATGATTCCGTAATGTTCCTATGATATAAGAATTTGATATTTGCAATTTTTTTAACAATAAGTTATTGACAGAGAATAAAAAGCTGTTATAATAAAATTAACAAATGAACAAGTGCTCATATGATGATATGAAAATCTATTCATGAGCCGGAAAGGAAAAAATACAATGAAAAAGACTTACAAAATCGACGTAGACTGCGCAAACTGTGCAAACAAAATGGAGGAAGCTGCTAAGAATACAGCTGGTGTTAAGGATGCAACAGTAAACTTCATGATGCTGAAAATGATCGTTGAATTTGAAGAAGGACAGGATCCGAAAGCAGTTATGAAAGACGTTCTGGCAAACTGCAAGAAGGTAGAAGACGACTGCGAAATCTATCTTTAATTCAGGAGCGATTCCTGTTGATGATATATTTACGGGAATTGTCGTAAATTAGCAGAGAGGGACTGCAGCACAGAGATATGTCAGACGGTTATGGTTATCCACTGATATATGTTCTGGCGGCGGTCCTGTTTTATAAGAAGTGAGGTATTAAGATGAATAAGAAGCAAAAGAAGATGCTGATCAGAATCATCGTAGCGGCGGTATTGATCGTACTTTTTTCTAAATTACCGATAGATGGATATGTCAGATTTGGACTGTTTATGATTCCATATCTGGTAATTGGCTATGATATTCTTCAGAAGGCATTTAAAGGTATCAGAAATAAACAGGTATTCGATGAGAATTTCCTGATGGCAGTAGCTACTGTGGGAGCAATTCTGCTCGGAGATTATTCTGAAGGTGTTGCGGTTATGCTGTTCTACCAGATTGGAGAACTTTTCCAGAGTTATGCAGTAGGAAAGAGCAGACGTAACATCAGTGAACTGATGGACATTCGTCCGGATTATGCAAATATTGAGGTGGATGGAAAACTTGAACAGATAGACCCGGATGAAGTTGAAATTGGTACTGTAATTGTTGTACAGCCAGGAGAAAAAGTTCCAATCGACGGTGTGATCATTGATGGTGTTTCTACTTTAAATACCAGTGCACTGACCGGAGAAAGCCTTCCAAGAGATGCAAAAGCCGGAGACGAAGTGATCAGCGGATGTATCAATATGACAGGTGTTCTGAAAATCCGTACGATCAGAGAATTCGGAGAATCTACCGTATCCAAGATTCTGGAACTTGTGGAGAATTCCAGTTCCAGAAAATCAAAATCAGAGAATTTTATTTCAAAGTTTGCCAAATATTATACTCCGGTTGTATGCTACGGAGCACTTGCACTTGCTTTTATTCCTCCGATCGTACTTTTGATCATGGGAAAACCGGCTATGTGGGGTGATTGGATTTACCGAGCACTTACTTTCCTGGTAATCAGCTGTCCATGCGCACTGGTGATCAGTATTCCTTTAAGCTTCTTTGCAGGAATCGGCGGAGCAAGTAATCAGGGCGTTCTGGTTAAAGGTTCCAACTATCTGGAAACACTTGCACAGACCAGCTATGTGGTATTTGATAAAACCGGTACAATGACACAGGGTGTTTTTGAAGTAAGCGGAGTTCATCATAATGAGATTTCAGATGAAAAACTGCTGGAATATGCAGCTCTTGCAGAATGTTCTTCTTCCCACCCGATCAGTAAGAGTCTTCAGAAAGCATATGGAAAACCAATTGACAGAAACAGAGTCACTGATATTGAGGAAATCAGTGGTAACGGTGTGACTGCAAAAGTGGATGGTATATCTGTAGCAGCAGGAAATGCAAAATTAATGAAACGCCTTGGAATTTCCTATCAGGAATGTCATCATGTTGGTACAGTAATTCATATGGCTGTAGATGGAAGATATGAAGGTCATATTCTTATTTCTGATATTCTGAAACCTCATGCAAAAGAAGCAATTGCTGAATTGAAGAAAGCTGGTATCAAGAAAACAGTTATGCTTACCGGAGATTCTAAACGTGTTGCAGATCAGGTAGCAAAAGAACTGGGAATTGAGGAAGTTTACAGTGAACTTCTTCCGGCTGATAAAGTAAGTAAAGTAGAAGAATTACTTCATCAGAAATCCGAAAAAGAGAAGCTTGCATTTGTGGGTGACGGTATCAATGATGCGCCGGTACTGTCCAGAGCAGATATTGGTATTGCTATGGGTGCACTGGGTTCTGATGCAGCGATTGAAGCAGCAGATATCGTACTGATGGATGATGATCCGCTGAAAATTTCCAAAGCGATTAAGATTGCAAGAAAGTGTATTCATATTGTATATGAGAATATTTATTTTGCAATTGGCATTAAGATTTTGTGTCTGATACTTGGTGCGCTGGGAATTGCCAATATGTGGATGGCTATTTTTGCAGATGTAGGTGTTATGATCATTGCGGTATTAAACGCAATCCGTACTTTATTTGTAAAAAACCTGTAACTGTGAAGGTACTGAACAGTTACAAAAATTTATAGAATAACAGACAGTTGCAGACAGGAAGGAAAATGGTGAAAGCGTGGAAAAACATAAAGACGAGGCTTGTGACTATTATGAAATTCATGAAGATTCAATGGAAATTATAAATAAAACAATGCCAGAAGAGACGGAACTTGAGGATTTGGCAGATTTGTTTAAGATTTTCGGAGATTCTACAAGAATCCGTATTCTGTTTGTGCTTTTCGAAACAGAGGTATGTGTATGCGACCTTGCGAAAGCACTGAATATGACACAGTCTGCAATTTCCCATCAGCTTAGAATCCTGAAGCAAAACAAACTGGTGAAGAACCGACGAGAGGGAAAGTCCATTTTTTATTCTCTGGCAGATGATCATGTGCGGACGATTATCAATCAGGGAAGAGAGCATATAGAAGAAAATTAATCCGATGTGAACGTATGGTAAAAGTAAAAAGCAGGGAGTTGATATTTCAAGTATTGGCTCCCTGTTTGAAAATATAAAAGTTTTATAGAGCTAACTATTGAAAGTGGAATTTACAGAATGAAATAAGAGCCTGCCAGTGGATGATAAGATCTGGCAGAGATGGAATGAGTGGAAGGAGAAGATTTGATGCGAACATTACGAGTAGCAGACCTGGAAGCAAAACCGGGTGAGAAAGTATCAGGATTTGTGCACATCATCGGGGCAGAATTCGGAATTCCGGTAACACTGATCTGTGGAGAAAAAGAGGGGGAGACTGTTCTGATCTCCGGTGGGGTACATAATGCAGAATATGTAGGAATTCAGGCAGCTATGCAGCTTGCAGATGAGCTGGATCCGAAGAAGATCGTAGGAAATATCATAGTGATCCGTCTGATGAACCGAACTGGATTCGAACACCGTACCATGAGTCTTACTTATGAGGATGGAAAAAACCTGAACAGAGTTTTCCCTGGAAATCCGAATGGTACACTTAGTGACAGGATCGCTTATACTGTTGTGACAGAATTTTTCCCGAAGGCAGATTACTATGTGGATCTGCACTGCGGTGATGGATTTGAGGGACTGGTATCTTATGTATACTGTACAGGTGCAGCAACTCCGGAAGTAGCTGCAAAAAGCCGGGAGATGGCGGAAATCGCACATGTGGACTATCTGGTAACTTCCATGTGTGGAACAGGCGGAGCTTATAACTATGCCGGAAGCATGGGAATCCCGAGTATCCTGCTGGAACGTGGACACAGTTCCCGCTGGTGCGAAGATCTGGTAGCGGAGGATGTTCATGATGTGAAGAATATCCTCAGACATCTGAGAATCCTTCGCGGGAAGTCCCATATTCATGGCAAACCACCGATAGAAGTAAGTCCTGTGATCTATGAAGATGCCCCGGTATCAGGCTGCTGGTATCCGGCGAAACAGCCCGGTGAGACCTTTAAAGAAGGCGAAGTACTGGGAAGAATCTGCGATTATTTTGGACGTGAACTGTTTGTATACAGAGCCAAAATGGGTGGTATTATTCTTTATCAGACCATCAGTCTGTGCATTATGAAGGATACGCCGATGGTTTCTTATGGTACCTGGGATGAGGATACACAGGGTAAGATTGAAGTAGGATGTGAAGTGTGCGGAAATGAGAAACATAAGCATGGACACCATCATCATAAATCAGAGGAAAAACATCATAAACGGCATGAACATCATAAGCATCATGAGGATAAATAAATACTTAAGTAAGACAGAAATGGGTTCGACCAACTCAAGTGAACAGCAAAGCAAATGAGCTTATCGGTTCGACATAAATATAAAAACAGGGTATAAAAATACGGCTGACTATATCCGGGTTAAATGCGGATATAGTGCAGCCGTATTTTATACTATAGCAAGCCTCTTAATCAATATGCATTATTTATGAGGCTTGCTATAATCTTCGTGAAACAGAATCTGTGTAAAGAATCTTACATCTGAGTCATCTGCCCAGCAGACCATACCTACTGCATCAGCCATTTTCTGTGCATCTACACTGTAGGCGGACATACAGGAACAATTCTTATACGGTCCTGCGCTCATGATCAGGATATCTTCTTTTCCCGCTTCCTGCATCTGTCTGGCAAGCTGTTCTGTAAGAATATTCTGTGCATGCTTTGCCTGTTTGAAAAGAACCGGATCCATGATCGGATCTTTCAGAACAGTCTGGAGAACCAGTGCCTTTTCATATTTCAATGCTTTTGCCTGCATTTCTTCTACAGTACCGCAGGCAGGCGGACATGCAGGAACCAGGTTATAATTTCCACAGAGATTGTCCTCGCAGAACTGTCTGTATTCCGGTACAAATACCAGGTCTTTTGTATCCATGATCGCTGCATCTGCGAAACCCATGGAAAGTGCTTCTTTTATTAAATCCATAAGAATGACTCCCTTCTTAAAGCGGATTATTTTGGCTTGAACATATCAAGGTGAATTATAACATTTTGAAATAAATAAAATCAAGTTTTGTCGAGAACTTCTGATGAGGGAAACTTGATGTAACAAAAAACTTATGTTAACATATAGATATGCAAATTGGGGGATATTAATAAGAGGAAGTGATTATATGCCGGAAAATATCAGAAACATCATATATAGATTTTCTCAGGAGTTAAGACGTATTTTGGGCGATAAATTGACAAAGATTATCGTATATGGATCATATGCGAGAGGAGATTTTCGAGAAAATTCTGATATAGATATTATGATTTTGGTGAAAATGTCTGATGAAGAAATTCGATTAGTGAAGAATGATATTTATGATCTTGCATTTGAGTTTGAAATAAATACAGGAATAGAGTTCTCTCCCATCATTAAAAATGAAGACCAGTATGAGTATTGGATTGATACGTTACCTTTTTACCGAAATGTGCGAGATGAGGGGGTAGTGATCGATGAATGACAAAAAAGAGGATTTATGTATATACCGTATTCGGAATGCGGTGGAGACATTGGGAGTGGCAGTATTATGCTTAGAAAGTCAACATTATAAAGATTCAATAAATCGTAGTTATTATGCTGCTTTTTATGCAATAAAAGCAGTATTAGCTTTAGAAGAGATGGATTTTAAGCGTCATAAGGATGCGGTTGCGTATTTTAATAAAACTTATATAGCAAAAGAGATTTTTCCAAGAGAAATGGGAAAGAGGTTGGGAAGACTAAAGCAGGAGAGAGAAAATAGTGATTATGATGATTTTTACGTTGCATCTTTAAAAGATGCATCAGATCAATATAAGTCAGCGAAGCTTATTATTGAAAAGATAGAAGAATATCTGTCAGAGAAAGGTATTCAATATTAACTTGTCGACACACTAGAGAAATGAATTAGCGAGAGGAAATCTTATGAAGCTGACGGCAGAAAACAGCAAGGGTGAAAAAATGAAATACCGTCTTGCGCGGTCGATGAAGGAATGTATGAAAACGATGTCTGTAGATAACATCACAGTAAAACAGATTACAGAGAATTGTGGTGTTACGAGGCAGACTTTCTATCGGAATTTTATGGACAAATTTGACCTGATCAACTGGTATTTCGATAAGCTTCTGGCGAAATCCTTTGAGCATATGGGAATGGGGAAAACTGTTTATGATGCTCTGGTAAAGAAATTTACCTATATTCAGGAAGAGCATGTTTTCTTTGCAGCAGCATTTAAATATGACAGCCAGAACAGTCTGCGCCAGCATGATTTTGAACTGATCCTGGACTTCTACGAAAATCTGATCAGTGAGAAAACAGGAAAGATTCCGGATGAGACCATACATTGCATTTTGGAAATGTACTGCCAGAGTTCTATTTATATGACTGTAAAATGGGTACTGGGAGAGTTGGAATGTGCACCGGAGGGACTGGCGAAAATTTTAGTTGATGGTATGCCGGGAAAACTCTCGGAATTGTTTGAAAAGCTGGAAATATTGTCATAAATATAACAATATTAGTGCATAATTTTGCATACGGTTTTTCGGCACTATTGCACAAACATTGTGAGAAAGTTACATTTGAACGAAAGTGTAACTTTCTTTTTTTGTTTCACATTGTTAATATAATAACAAAGATAAGCGCTGCGGAAGCTTACCTAATACTGAAAGGAATGGAAATCATTATGGCAAACAGAATTAACTTAAATCAGACATCTTATCACGGAGCAGGAGCAATCGAGGAAATCGCAAACGAAGCAAAAGCACATGGCTTTAAGAAAGCTTTCGTATGTTCTGACCCTGATCTTGTAAAATTCCATGTAACAAGCAAAGTTACAGACATTCTTGAGAAAAACGGACTTGCATATGAACTGTATTCAGACATCAAACCGAACCCGACAATCGAGAACGTACAGCATGGTGTTCAGGCATTTAAGAATTCAGGCGCAGATTATCTGATTGCAATCGGCGGCGGTTCTTCCATGGACACTTCCAAAGCAATCGGTATCATCATTGCAAACCCTGAATTTGAAGACGTAAGAAGTCTTGAAGGTACAGCTCCAACTAAGAAACCCTGTGTACCGATCATTGCAGTTCCGACAACAGCAGGTACAGCAGCAGAGGTAACTATCAATTACGTTATCACAGATGTAGAAAGAAAACGTAAATTTGTATGCGTTGACCCACATGACATGCCAATCATCGCAGTTATTGATCCTGAAATGATGTCCTCCATGCCAAAGGGACTGACAGCTTCCACAGGTATGGATGCCCTCACTCATGCAATCGAAGGATATACAACAAAAGCTGCGTGGGAAATGACAGATATGTTCCATTTAAAAGCAATCGAGCTGATCTCCAAATCTCTCCGCGGTGCTGTTGAAAACACAAAAGAAGGTCGTGAAGGAATGGCTCTTGGACAGTATATCGCTGGTATGGGATTCTCTAACGTAGGTCTTGGAATCGCTCATTCCATGGCTCATACACTTGGTGCTGTTTATGACACACCACACGGTGTTGCCTGCGCAATGATGCTTCCAATTGTTATGGAATACAATCAGGAATGCACAGGTGAGAAATATCGTGAGATTGCCAGAGCAATGGGTGTCAAAGGTGTAGATGAAATGTCTCAGGATGAATACAGAAAAGCAGCAATCGAAGCTGTTAAGAAACTCTCTGTTGATGTAGGAATCCCGACTAAACTGGAAGCAATCAAAGAAGAAGATCTCCAGTTCCTGGCAGAATCCGCATATGCAGACGCATGCGCACCGGGAAACCCGAAAGATGCAAGCGTAGAAGATCTGAAAGACCTGTTCCGTAAGATTATGTAAATAAAAAAGCCCCCTGCGGGGGGACTTTTTTATTTATCGCTGTAATGGCCTTTTCCTGAGAAAGGTGTCCGTTGTATTTCTTTCAATAATTCATTGATCTTCTTTAGTGTTTTCTTGTCTTGAAGTTGCCAGTAAAGATAATCTTCCCAAGCATCTTCTGAAAATGAAATATTACTCACACGCTATTGCCTCCAGATCTTCCATTGTTTTTGTTATTATTTTACCTTCCTTTACTTGTTGAGCAGATTTGCGAAGCTGTGCCATATTCTGTTCAGAATAAAATGGATCTGCCGGAGCTTCAATGTCAAATGGTATTCTACGATCTCTTAGTGCCTTTTTTGTATAGATCATGTAGAAAGTAGAAATATTCATTCCCATTGCTTCGCACATTTCATCAAGCTCTTTTTTCATTTGATCATCCATACGTAAACTAATGGTTGTCATGATATCACTCCTTTTTGTTTTTTAATATATTTTACTGCAAATAGAATATATTTGCAATCATATAGTATAAAATATATTCAAAATGAAAATATATATTCGCACATAGAGTAAATGGCAATAAGTAAAATGAAATCAGTTTATTGGAGAGCATGTAATTGATAGAGGATTTTGTTTATAAAATGATTAGAATTGGAACACTGATTAAACACATTTCTTTTGTATGATGGAGACGTAATGGGGAAAAAATGGTTATTTTGCAGTACAAATGTGGAAAAAATGCCAAGTTCTGCAAAGAAGTACAGAATAAGAAATATGAAAGACAGAAGAATAACTGCAGAGGTTTTTACAGGAGAAATAATATGACAGATGAAGAATACTATGAATTTATACAACCATATGAAGATGCTAAACAGATGCTTCTCACACGTCTTGATGTGTTGAATCACAACCTGTACGGTGAGGCATCTGCAAGACCGATCCACAACATCCAATGCAGGATTAAGAAGAAACAGAGTATTGAAGAAAAACTGCAGCGAAAGGAAAAAGAACCTACTGTGATGAATGCGAAGGATTATCTTCAGGATATTGCAGGTGTCAGGGTAATCTGCTATTTTGTAGATGATATCTATAATCTGACAGAACTTCTGAAGAGTCAGAGTGATCTGATAGTAATCAAAGAACGGGATTACATTGGAAACCCGAAGCCAAATGGATATCGGAGCTATCATGTGATCGTAGGAGTGCCGGTATATTGTCTGGATGGAATGGAATACTTCCCGGTGGAGATACAGTTTCGTACTATGTCCATGGATTTCTGGGCCAGTATGGAGCATCGGATTTCCTACAAAAAGGAACGCACAGATAAAGAACAGCTAAAAGAGGAATTAAGAGAATATGCGAATATGCTGGTAGAGATTGAGAGCCGTTTTGAGCAGTATAATGAGACGGATCATCAACAGGAAAAAAGAACAGCAGAAGTAAAACAGTCACTGTAAAAGGTGGCTGTTTTTGTGTCTTGTATTTTTTAGAGTGGGATGTTAGTATAACATTGGTTTATAGTACCTTTATATTATTTTCTGATAGCACCTTCAGAAAATATATAAAGGTAACTATTCGGCAGTTTATTATCCTGCTGAGGTACTATAGCAATCCTCTAAAATAATGCATCTTAATCCAGCCCATCAGAGTGTGAAATTCTGCTGGACTGTCTTAAATGCATTACTTACGAGGACTGCTATAAACAGTTATGATTCTGGAAATAAGAGAAGGAGAAGCGTGTGAAATATAATCAGAAGAAGAAAAAAGAAAACGTAGAGATATTTCTGTTTATCATGGTAATGGCTGTTTTTGCTGCTGTTCTGGGAGTTATGTCACTGGGCGAAAAGATGCAGCCGGTGAACCAGATCAGGAAGATATCTTCTGGCTGGTACTATTATGACAATGGAAAAAGAACAGAAATTACTCTTCCGGATACAATACAGGCAGAGGAAGGGGAAGAACTGATATTATATAATGACGGGATTACTGATCTGGATGCCGGTAAGGTAGTTACAACCAGAGGTGCACAGTATGACCTGAAAATCTGGCTGGGTGACCGTCCCATTTATGAATATCAGGATACAACCTTTGTAAGAAATACGCAGATGAAATCAAAACTGGAATGTGTAGGGGAAATCCCTACAGACATGCAGAATGAGCCGCTGAAGCTGGTTTATTCAAATCCACATCACGGAAAGTATGTTTTGACTTCTGTTTATATTGGAACCGGAAGTGCAGTCATTGCTTTACATTTACAGAATTCAGGAATAGTTATAGGTATTGCTTTGTGTTTTCTTGTTTTGAGCGTTATTTCTCTGTTGATTACAGTTTATCTGAAATACCGTCAGATGCCGGATGCCAGATTTCGCGATGTAGCATTGTTCCTTATGATATGTGCAGTCTGGCTGATTACAGATTCTTCTGCGATCCAGACCTATAGCAGTCATCCGGATATGCTTTGTACGATTTCTTTTTATATGTTTATGTTACATTCGGTACCGATGCTGCATTTTGCCCAGAAAATAGGTGGACTGAAAAAGGAACGCATTCTGGATGCAGGAATTGCTGTGTTTTATCTGAATGCATTTATTCAGGGACTTCTGGCCTATTTCGGGGTATTCACGTTTGCAGATATGCTGTTTGTAACACATGTTCTGCTGATAACGTGGGTACTGATCGTAGCGGTACTGCTCTGGAAAGAATATAGAAAGAAGCCGGATCGAAGTGTGCAGATCATATTGATCGCTTATATGATATTATTGTTCAGTGGACTTTTGTCACTGTCATTGTACTGGCTGTTTGAAATATCCTATTATGGAGCAATATTTGAGTTTGGAATACTGGTATTTCTGGTTATGATCATTGCAGACACTGTGATCAGTCTTGTTGGAAAGGTCCGTTACCGGACAGAAATGCAGGCATATGAACGACTGATGAAAGAGGACTGGATGACCGGAATGCAGAGCAGGGAACCTTTTGAAAATCTGCTGGCGGAAATGCCGAAAACCATGAATGAGCATAAGGATATCCTGCTGGTTTTTATGGATATTGATTATCTGCGCAGAATCAATAATGACTTTGGCAGAGCGGCAGGAGATGAGGTTATTGTGGCGGCTGCCAGATGCATTGAGAATGTTTTTGGGGCAATCGGAAAATGTTATCGCACAGGAGGAGATGAGTTTGCGGTAGTTGTATTTGATCCGGAGGAAGACAGGAATACATTGTCTGAGAAACTGGATAAAGAAATAAGGCGTTATAACAGAAACAGCAGATATCGCCTGTCTATTTCAAGAGGTTTCAGTTCAATTCGGGATGACAGGGGAATGCTGAAGACAACCGGTGAATGGAAGTATGAGGCAGATACGAATATGTATCAGAATAAAATGAAAGAGAGAAAGACACATGAATTATAATATAAACTTTCAGGTAGCGGCAGTTATTATTACCGCGTTACTCTTATATCATTTTCTGACGCAGAAGAAACTGCATAATGCAAATGTGAAAACATTTACATATATACTTGTCCTGAGCGGTTTATATATTTTGTCTGACCTGTTGGGTACGCTGACAATTATGAATTACACAGCGGAAGATGAAGGAACTGTCATGGGTATTCTGACAGGAATCTATTTGCTCGATATTCTGATTCCTTATATTTTGTATTCATGTATTCCTGATTCGCGTGAAAATGAGAAAAAGAGCGGTGCACTATCTGTGATCTGTGCCGGGATTACGGTGGCTATGATGATAGCTATGCTTGGAAACCTTGGAAGCGGGGGATTTTTCTGTTTTGACAGTAATGGCGTTTTTCAAAAAGGAACAGGGTACGTGTTTCTTTATCTCTATGCCCTGGTTTATATCGTTCTGATAATGCTGCGTATGATCAGAAGCAGGGAGGACTATACGCCGGAAAAGATGAGTATTGCAGGCGAATTTCTTGTGATCGAAGGCGTATGTATAGGAGTGGAACTGTACACAGGATACATATTTCTGTCAGATTTTGGACTGGCACTTGGTCTCATATTTCTCTATCTTATGATGAACAATCCAGGTGATTATATAGACAGTACAACAGGAGCATTTGATAAAAGGTATTTTGATAACTGGATACAGGAGAAATTTACCAAAGGAATCGAGTTTCATGTGATTGCTGTAGAGCTGTTTATGCTGAAACAGATTAATAAGGTTTACGGAAGCAGTACAGGTGATCTGCTTCTGGTACAGATTGCAAGAGAACTGCAAAACATTACAGGTTCTGTACAGGTGTTCCGAACCACAGGAAACTGTTTTCTGATCATTACAGATTCATTGACAGAATATGAGAAAAAAAGACAGGAGATTGAGAACTATTTCAAAGAACCTTTTGAAACTGACGGGGAAAAAATTACTTTTCCGGCAATCATCTGCGGGATTATCAACGGTGAAAAGATGGAGAAGGAAGATGTACTGCTGGCATACATCGAGTATCTGATATCTTTGGTAAAACGTGCAGATGAAACGGTAGTGATCCAGTCAGATGACAGGATTCTGGAGGGCTTCCGTTATGAAAAAGAGGTGGAGCATTTCCTGAAAACAGCAGTGGATAAAGACCTGTTTGAAGTGTACTATCAGCCGGTATTCTGGATAAAGGAAGATCGTTATATTACTCTGGAAGCTTTGAGCAGGCTGAAGCATCCCTGTGTGGGAATGATTCCGCCAGATGTGTTTATCAGTATTGCAGAAAGGCAGGGTCTCATCGCACAGATCGGACTGCTTCAGTTCAGAAGGGTGTGCCGTTTTATTAAAGAGAATGAATATATGATGAAACAGATTAAGAATGTAAAGTTCAATCTTTCACCTTCCGAACTGCTAAAACCGGGACACAGTCAGCTTCTGATCAATATAGTGAAGGAGTATGAACTTTCACCGAAATATTTTCAGTTTGAGATTACTGAGACAGTGGCAACTGAATACAGTGAAAGTTTCTGCAAAGCTGTGGAGGATTTTACGAATGCGGGAATCGGATTATGTCTGGATGATTTTGGTTCAGGGTATGCAAATCTGAATGCAGTATTGAGACTTCCGTTTGATGTGGTGAAAATGGACAGATCATTGTTAACAGGGATTACCTGTGATGAACAGGCTGCTGTTTTTTACCACAGTATTGTGACGGTTATGCAGAATATGGGTTATACAATTGTAGCAGAAGGAGCAGAAACAGAAGAAGAGGTGAGTCTGCTGAGAGAATGGGGCGTGGACATGGTCCAGGGATATTATTTCTCAAGACCACTTCCAGAGACAGAGCTGCTGAGACTTTTCATGTTATAGGAAATTATTCCGTAATGTACCTATAACATAAAAAAGCCTTTCGGGCAGAATCGCACTGCGCCGGAGAGAAAGCAGGTGTTGTTCAATCGGATATAAATGATTGAACGACATCTGCTTTTTTAAATAATTTAAAAACAGAAATACAATACACCTATAAAGATGTTCTTGCATATTCTATGTGCTTCCTTTATAATGTAACGTATCATTGTTTTATCAAATTAAAGGGAAAGAGGATCAAAGAAATGAAAAAAGTTTGGGACAAATGGACCAGGATTGCTCTTGTAAAGAGAATTCTGGTTGGCCTGATTCTGGGTGCGATTCTGGGAATTGCTGTACCGCAGGCAACAGGAATCGCAATTCTGGGTGATGTCTTTGTAAGCGCGTTAAAGGCAATCGCACCTTTACTGGTATTCTTCCTGGTTGTCAGTTCCCTGTGTAATGCAGGAAAATCTCATGGAGGAGTTATTAAGACAGTTATCATTCTCTATATGTTCAGTACAGTTCTGGCAGCAGTGATCGCAGTATTTGCGAGTATGGCATTTCCTGTAAAAATGACACTTGCAAATGCAGCAACAGATACAAGCGCACCGCAGGGTATCGTTGAAGTATTAAATAACCTGCTTCTGAACGTGGTTGCCAACCCGGTATCTTCGCTGGTAAATGCAAACTATGTAGGTATTCTGATGTGGGCAGTTCTTCTTGGACTTGCTTTCCGTGCAGCCGATAAGATGACAAAGAACGTTCTGGCTGATGTTGCAGATGGAATTTCCGTGGTAGTAACCTGGATCATCAATCTTGCACCTTTTGGAATTTTTGGTCTGGTATTTAACACAGTATCCACAAACGGTCTGGATATTTTTACAACTTATGGAAAACTGCTGCTTCTTCTTGTGGGATGTATGCTGTTTATCTATTTTGTGACCAATCCGCTTCTGGTTTACTGGTGTATCCGCCAGAATCCATATCCGCTGATTTTCCACTGCCTGAAGAGAAGTGCGCTGACAGCTTTCTTTACAAGAAGTTCCGCAGCTAATATTCCGGTAAACATGAAAGTCTGTGAAGAAATGGGACTGGACAGAGATACTTATTCTGTAACCATTCCGCTTGGTGCAACTATTAATATGGATGGTGCGGCTATCACTATTACGGTTATGACAATGGCAACTGCATTTACTCTTGGTATTCATGTAGATATTCCGACAGCAATTATCCTGAGTCTTCTTGCAGCTCTGTCAGCATGTGGCGCTTCCGGTGTAGCCGGCGGATCACTTCTTCTGATTCCAATGGCATGCTCTCTGTTCGGAATCTCAGATGACATTTCCATGCAGGTTGTTGCAGTAGGATTTATTATCGGTGTAGTTCAGGACTCTGTAGAAACAGCTCTGAACTCTTCTTCAGACCTTCTGTTATCTGCTTCCGCAGAATTCAGACAGTGGAGACTGGAAGGGAAAGAGATTAAATTTAAATAAGATTGCAATGAGCGAAACGGTCGTCCGGTATGGACGGCCGTTCTTTTATAAGGCACAACTATAAAAACGATTGCTACATATTCGGGGATTTCTGTGCATACACTGTAAAAACAGCGTCTTCGGAGGCTTATCCGTGAAAGATTATATCGAGGAGCGGGCAGTGGAAATTGCAAATTATATTATTGATACAAAGGCAACGGTGCGTCAGGCGGCGAAGAAATTCGGGATTAGTAAGAGCACTGTACATAAGGACTGCACTGACCGTCTCAGTCAGCTCAATCCGGGACTGGCATGTGAAGTGAGACAGGTTCTGGATGTGAACAAGCAGGAGCGGCATATCAGAGGTGGGCTCGCTACAAGAGAAAAATATTTACATCAGCATTAGAACGTAAAAGAAGCTGCTGTCGGATATGACAGTAGCTTTTTTCAGGTGTTTTTTGTATAATAAAATGCTGTAAAGGCTTTGCAAAAACATAAGGGAGGATAAGAAGATGGCATTAATGGAAGTGAACTTCTTTTCAAAAGCACTGATGCGTCCGGTAACAATGAATGTAATCCTGCCGGTTGATAAAGTGTTTTTTGGAGAAGAAACAGAAGAAGAGAACAAACCGTTTAAGACTTTGTATCTGCTTCACGGAGTAATGGGAAATTACACAGACTGGGTAACAGGAACATGTATTAAGCGATGGGCAGAAGAAAAGAATCTGGCAGTAGTTATGCCTTCCGGAGCAAATATGTTCTATATGGATCATCCGAATGCAAATGAAAACTACAGTGAATTTATCGGAAAAGAACTTGTAAAGATCACACGAAGAATGTTTCCGTTATCCCACAAAAAAGAAGATACATTTATCGCCGGGTTATCTATGGGAGGATACGGTGCAATCCGAAATGGTCTGAAATACCATGATACATTCGGATATATCGCAGGCCTTTCGTCAGCCATGATACTTGAAAAAATGGGGACAACAGATGACAGTTCTCCTATGTTCTTTGAGAAAAAAAGTTTTCTGGAGAGTGTATTTGGAGATCTGTCCCGGATCAAAGACTGTGAGATCAATCCGGAATGGATTGCCGAAAATATGAAAAAAGATGGAATCCCATTTCCGCATATGTACCTTGCCTGTGGACTGGATGATCCGCTTCTTCCTCCGAACCGTAAGTTCAGAGATACCATGCAGAAACTGGGTGTGGATGTAACTTACGAGGAAGGTCCGGGAGCACATGAGTGGGATTTCTGGAATCGTTATATTAAGAAAGTCCTGGACTGGCTGCCTCTTGATAAGGACAGCAAAGAAGGGATGAACAGTGGGAATGTAGGACTGTAAATGAGAGAGTTGCAACAGATGGATATGAAATCTGTTGTGGCTCTTTTTATTTCTATTGCAAGAAAGTACTCCGTAATGTTTCTGTAACAGAATAAAGTTATATGGGCAGGACTCCTTCTTATAAGTTACTGTTCACTCCGTTCACAGTAACTTAGCCAAAATTCATTCCAGATTGCCTGCGGCAATGGAATTTTGGCTTGTATGTCTCGGGATTTTGGCATATTCATGCCAAAACACCTCGCGGGATAGTGGTGTGTGAACAATAACACAACATATACAAATTATCATCTGACAAACAATTCTGTCAGGCAGATAAAATCATCCGTTTCGCTGCTCAGCTCTATACCGAATAACTGCTACGCAGTTTATCAGAAGGAGCTTTCACTCCTCCTGATATAAGCAAATTTCCACCTGCTGCTTATTTGTAAAATAATTCCTGTTTACAGTGTTAACCAGAGATCAGTTCTCCCAATCCCATACATTCGTAGCTTCCACTTCACTTTTTGGTTTCTTGATCACAAGTTCAGGACTCTTCGCACTGACCTTGGTGTTTGCCGGAATAGATGCTGTAATAAAGGTATTACCTCCGATGATCGTATTCTCTCCGATCACAGTCTCACCGCCCAGCACAGAAGAGTTAGAATAAATCGTCACATTATCTCTGATTGTCGGATGTCTCTTCACATTGGCAAGCAGCTGTCCCTGACGGGTGGAAAGCGCACCAAGAGTCACACCCTGATATAATTTCACATTCCTTCCAATCTCTGTAGTCTCACCAATTACAACACCGGTTCCATGATCAATGAAGAAATATTCTCCAATCGTTGCGCCCGGGTTAATATCAATTCCTGTATAACCATGTGCATACTCAGACATTATTCTCGGAATAAACGGTACATTCTCAAGATAAAGGACATGTGCAAGTCTATATACATAAATTGCATAAAATCCAGGATAAGAGAAAATAATTTCCTCTTTACTCTTAGCAGCCGGGTCACCGTCAAAACCTGCCTGCAGGTCAGTCAGCAACATACGCTGGATTTCAGGAACATTGGCAAAAAATCTCTCTGTGATCCGCTCTGCATGTTCTTTGGCCTTCTGTTCTTCTTCACCCTGATATAAAAATGCAATCTCAATCTGCTCCTGTAAGCAGTCATACAGATCATTCAGGCGGTATGCCACATAATGCTCCGGGAACACACTGGCACTGGAATCCACACTGAAATATCCGGGAAAAATAATGGATCTCATATCTTTAATAAAGTTAATGATCTCTTTCTTATTCGGAAGACGTTCTCTGTCCTTTCCCAGAAAGAGTTCTTCTTTACGGTAAGTATCTGTCAGCTTCTCCACAGCCTCCAAAATTATTTTCTTTTTTTCTGTCATGATCGTCACCTATCTGCTTTCCTCGCAGCTGCTTATTGTCCCCGGACAATAGCAATCCAGAGTGTACACAACCGCATTTTATTACTATCTTATTACAGCAAAACCATTTCGTCAATAAAAAAAGAATTGACCTTTCCGTAGATTCCTTATATAATAAAAAACAGTTCCGGTTACACTTTAGAACTGTTTTTAATCTTAATATGGAGATGTACCCAAGTGGCTGAAGGGTCCGCACTCGAAATGCGGTAGGCCGGGCAACCGGTGCGAGGGTTCAAATCCCTCCATCTCCGCTCTTTCTTTGTAAAATTCTTTATAATAAAAATGCACAATAAGCTTGACAATCGTTGCTTTTATATGTATAATTGCAACAGTAAAAGAAATTTTACAAGTTGGTTTTGATAGGGGATTGGTCAAATGGTATGATAGGGGTCTCCAAAACCTTTGGTGGGAGTTCGATTCTCTCATCCCCTGCTCTTAAAAACGCTCGAAAACTTTGTATTTACTGAGTTTCGGGCGTTTTCGTTTTATCTCGGATGATCAAAAGTAATCATGAAAGTAATCAAAAAGATACTATATGAATCTATTATACTGATTCACATAGTATCTTTTTCAGGCAATCTACAATATTGTCAACAAATATTTCTTCTTAATCTTCTACTTTTCAATCTTCTCTTTTTTTCTGGGTTTTCTCTGCATTGCTGTATGCCATAGCATAAAAGATTTCCTGGGAATTGAGTTTGACATCATTCAGGCTTCTGTCTGCATAATTTCCGGTTTCTGTCAGTCTCTTTCCTTTTTCATCATCATTCATCATTGTCTCGAACATCCAGTCCAGACGTTCCTTTAATTTCTCATTAAGAACCGGAGCAGCCACCTCCACACGACGGACTGTATTTCTTGTCATAAAGTCAGCAGATGCAATATATATTTTTTCTCTTTCTTTTGTACCGAAGCGATAGATTCTGGAATGCTCCAGGTAACGGCCTACAATACTTACAACCTTGATATTCTCTGTATATCCCTTAATCTCCGGAATCAGACAGCAGATACCTCTGACGACCATCTCTATCTTTACTCCTGCCTGAGATGCTTCCACCAGTTTATTGATGATCACCTTATCTGTCAGGGAATTGATCTTGATTCCAATATATCCTTCATTTCCCTGTTTCACCTGGTCGATTTCTTCCTGTATCATATCCAGAACTCTGTTCTGCAGACATTTCGGTGCAACCAGAAGAAGATTGGATTTCTCAACAACTTCCCCTTTCAGAAGAGCTGCAAACACTTCTGCTGCTTCTTTTCCGATTTCCTGATTTGCTGTGATCAGTGACAGATCTGTGTAAAGTGCAGATGTTTTTTCATTATAATTACCTGTACCGATCTGTGTGATATAGGACACACCCTTATCTGTTTTTCTGGAGATCAGGCACAGCTTGGAATGTACTTTATATCCATTCAGTCCATAGATTACTCTGCAGCCTGCCTCTTCCAGTTTTCTGGAATATTCAATATTGCTTTCCTCATCAAATCTGGCTCTCAGCTCTACAAGTACAACAACTTCTTTTCCATTTTCTGCTGCATCCACCAGAGCATCTACAATCTGGCTCTTGTCTGCAAGACGGTACAATGTCATCTTGATGGATACAACAGAATCATCCCTTGCAGCCTCATTCAGAAGATTAATAAAAGATCTGATATTTTCAAATGGATAGGATAACAGTACATCTTTCTTCATAATCTGTGGAATCAAAAGGCTCTTATCATCCAGCTCCGGTGTCATTCTGGGAGCTCTTCTCTGATAGAAAAGTTTGTCCTGGGCAGTATTTCTCAGATACCCCTGAAGTCCGAATACAAAGGACATATCAAGCGGAACTCTGGTCAGAAATACGTGTTCCTTATCTACATGAAGTTCCTTGCAGAGCGAACTTATCATCTTTTTATTCAATTCTCTGGATAACTCCATTCTCACAGGATTCATTCGTCTTCTCTGCTTGATCAGATTCTCCATTGCATCCCTGTAATCCAGATCCTCATCATAAATGGTTTCTGTATCAATATCTGCATTTCTGGTAATACGGAGCAACGCTTTCTCCCTGATTTCATAATTCTTAAACATTTTCGGCAGGAAATGAAGAATCAGTTCCTCTGAAAGCATGAAAGTTCCTTTTCTTGTGGGAATATCGATCAAACGTCTGAATACAGTATTACTGCATGGAATAATGGCTGTTTTTGTTTTTCCACCCTTGCTCATCAGTGATGCCACTGCATAAATATTTTTATTTTTCAGGAATGGAAATGGCTGCTGTTTGCTCACAATATTTGCAGACAGATATGGTGCAATCTCCTGATCAAAATATGTTTCCAGAAGCTTGCCTTCCTCTGCAGATAATCTGTTAAAATTGATCAGACGCACTCCGTAAGGCTCCAGTTCTCCCATCAGCTGTTCATAGATAACTGCCTTTTTCTGATCCAGATCTCTGGTGGCCTGAAGGATTGCGTTCACCTGTTCTTCACTGGTCATATTGGTTTTGTTCTCACGTATTACTTCAGATGCTTCCATCTGATCCATCAGAGTTCCGACTCTGACTCTGTAAAATTCATCCAGATTTGACTGATAAATAGAGGCAAATGTCAGTCTCTCTGCAAGCGGCACTCTTGGATTTCCCGCCTCATTTAAAACTCTCTCATTAAACTTCAGCCAGGACAGTTCTCTGTTCATCATATATACAGGTGCTGTAATTTCTTTTGTTTTTTTCTGTTGTTTTTTCATTCAGATAATTCCTCACTCTTTTTATTCGTGATATCAGTGGCAAAACTTATCAAACCTTTTAACTCTGACATCACATAACATTTAGAATTATAAACTTTGAATATCAATTCCACGGAATATCTATGTTATATTTACGTAAAATTCCCAGTCAAGCAAATAAAGTTATCTGTTTCACAATAAAAAACGGGACTGCCCAGATTATAATTTCGGACAGCCCCGCTTTTTATTTACTCATTCACCGGATTCACATGAACCATGCAGTGTTTTACGTCTTTAAAATTTTTCTCTATAGTATGATGAACATTCTCTGCAACGTCATGTGCCTCATTCAGTGGAATCTCACCATCTGCTGAGATTTCAATATCCACATACATCTTAGAACCAAATAATCGTGTCTGGAGAAGGTCGATTCCTTTCACGCCTTTCACACCCATGATCACTTCTCTCATGCTCTCTTCTGTTGCCTCATCGCAGGAATGGTCAACCATCTTATCGATGGCATCTCTGAAAATATCTACAGATGCTTTCACGATCAGTACACAGATTGCCACACTGGCAATTGGATCCAGAATCGGGAAACCAAGTCTCGCACCCAGGATACCGATAAATGCACCAACAGAGGACATTGCGTCTGAACGATGATGCCATGCATCTGCCATCAGTGCGCCGGAATTTATTTTCTTCGCAGCACTTCTGGTATACCAGAACATCCACTCCTTCACTACAATAGAAACAACTGCCGCAATCAGTGCCAGTGTTCCAGGAATTGCAATGCTTGCTCCTGAAGTACTCTTAATAATGTTCTCAATTCCATTCATACCAATTCCGATACCGGTTGCCAGAAGTAACCCGGACAAAATAATGGAAGATACACATTCCATACGCTCATGTCCATACTGATGCTCCTTATCGGATTTTTTGCTGGATAAATTCACACCGACTATTACTACGAAAGTACTTCCCACATCAGATGCTGAATGAATCGCATCTGAGATCATGGCACCTGAATGTGCCAGAATTCCGGCAAGTAATTTAAATAAGGAAAGTAACAGGTTTACTGCAATACTCACACCTGATACCTTCATTGCCACCTTATGTTCCCATGCAGGCTCTTCCTTCTTAGCTGTCGTGTTACTGTTTGTCTTGTCTGACATTGCTGTCATGTTTAATTTTTTTGTCTGTTCCATAAACCAGGACCTCCTAAATTTTCTTTTCAAATATATAAGCTTTTGTACTTTCCTATATTTGAGTTTACAGGTTCTTCTTATGTCACATACATTGCGCCACAGTCAGAAAACATATTTCCTTTCTGTGACTTATCAAAGTGCGGTCTTACAGGGGTCTTTTTGTATTTCGGAACTGCACCTGTCTCAGAAAATCCTCCTAAAAAAATCCCTCTAAAAGAAAATCTTTCCAAAACATACTTTTCAGAAAACAAAAAGACACACCTGCGGAACATACACTGTCCCACAGATATGTCTGAAAATTTTCATATCTGCTGCCACTTCGCGCGGCCCGGCCCCACGCCCTCGAACATCTCGGGCATCGCCTGCTCAGTTTGTACTGTTGATCTCGCATTCTGTTGAATGTAATGCAGTGCAAAGAGAATATAAATATTTTTTCTGATAATACACTATAGTATATCGGTTAGTCAAGCCAAATGTTATTGAAAATTTTTATCATGATGAAACAATATTCTGCAGCCACACACCCTTCTTAACCAGCACAAATCCAATCACACACTTAATCAAATCTGCCAGCTGCACACATGCATAAATCACAAGCACATGAATTCCTGTATAACGACTCAGCACAAACGCGATCGGCACACTGACGCACCAGATAAACACACTGTCAAACAGGAACGTAATAATCGTCTTTCCACCGGAACGCAGAGTAAAATAGGTTGCATGCAAAAACGCATTCTGCGGCATAAAGAATGCAGTGATCATAATCAGATACTTCGCCAGCTCCCTTGCCTCATCATTGGTATTATAAAGCATTGGAAACAGCGGCGCCATAACAAACATCACCATTGCCACACAGGTACAGCACATCACTGAGAACGCGATCATCTTGTTATCTGTATCTCTCGCTTTCTTCATATCTCCCGCCCCCAGAAGCTGTCCCACAATAATCGCAACAGAATCTCCCAGCGCAATAAACACAATATTAAACACATTGTTGATGGTATTGGAAATATTCAGCGAAGCAACCACATTCAGCCCTCGAATCGAATAACACTGAGTCAGCATCGCCATGGCAGAAGCCCATAAAGTCTCATTAAACAACAGCGGTGTACCCTTGACCAGAATCTTCTTTGTCAGATTCGCAGGAACCTTAAGCGTGCTGTACAGCCCCTTTGCAAATGCATTTTTCTCCGTATGCCTGTGTGTCCAGCCTATTACAATTGCCGCCTCCACATAACGTGACAGCACAGTTGCGATTGCCGCACCTCTCACACCCAGTCTAGGGAAGAAAAATACACCATAGATCAACAGATAATTAAACAACAGATTCACACAGATTGCCACAACCCCGGCTTTCATTGGCAGAACAGTCTCTCCGCACTCTCTCAGAGTACTGGAATAAATCTGCACCATCATAAACGGCGGCAGTCCCAACAGCATAATATCCAGATACTGCTTTCCATACTTAAGCGTATCTGCAATCTGCTGCGCAGTACCCTCTCCCTGAAGATACATACTGATCAGATTCTCTCCAACAGTCAGAAACAGCAAAATCGTCCCGATTGTCAGGATCACAGCCATCCAGAACTTATACCTGAATGTCTGCCTCACACCCTCATGATCCTTCTGCCCAAAGTACTGTGCCGTAAAAATACCCGCTCCGGACACCCCTCCGAAAATACACAGATTATAGACAAAAATCAACTGATTCACAATGGAAGCCCCCGACATCTGCTCCGTGCCGATCCGCCCGATCATAATATTATCCAGCAGACTCACGAAATTCGTGATTCCATTCTGGATCATGATCGGAACAGCCACAGCCAGAACCATCATATAAAACTTCCTGTCACCGATAAACTTCTTACGAAACGATGACCTTTCTTTCGTCCTCTCCATAAAACTTTTCCTCATCCTTCTTCACAAAAACAGACTGTCCTGAGACAGCCCTCGCCTTAAGCGTTGTATCACAATACATTACTATAAAACCTCCAACATTTCAAGCCCATATCTGTAAAATTTATACTATCATTTTCTATTCCGTTTATGTTCCGTTTCTATCCATTCCATCTCCAATAACACACTTCCATACCTATCATTCACAGTCCCAGCCAGTTCACAGCGAAGAAAAATAAATGTTTTGAACCACATCTACAGGGGGTGTAGCAACTCTTAGTCTTTGGGAATTTGCGTTATGTCAGAAAAATTCACTGTCTGAGCGAAGCGAGTTTGAATTTTTCTGGCATGGTTTTAGCAAATTTCCAAAGGCTTAGAGTTCCTGCCCCCGCAGCCGTGGTTCAAAACATTTATTTTTCTTCGCGTCCCCTTTGAAACCATTAAAAAACTGCCGTTCCCCAATAATGAGGAAAACGACAGCTTTTCAAAAAGTATTTGCAAGCCTATTTAATAGCACCCTCAACCATACCATTCATAATCTGCTTCTGAGCAAGCAGGAATACGATGATCATCGGAATCATTGCCAGGAGTGCTGCAGTAAGGATCAGATCCCACTGCTTAACATAAGAACCAACAAACGCCTGTACAGCAACCGGAAGAGTCTTAACCTTACCATTCTGTCCTAACATCAGAGAAGGAAGAAGGTAATCGTTCCAGATCCACATACCATTCAGAATAGTAACAGTAACAATAACCGGTTTCAGAAGTGGAAGGATAATGCGGAAGAAAGTTCCCTCAGGAGAACATCCGTCAATCGCTGCTGCTTCTTCCAGTTCATATGGAATACCTTTAATAAAACCAGTTAAGATAAATACTGTCATAGCACCACCGAATCCACAGTATGCAAATACAATACCAGGAATAGACTGAAGCATGTTGATTCCAAGGAATTTACCTACATCACGGAATGTAGAAACCAGAGGAAGCATAACTACCTGGAAAGGAATTGTCATGGATGCGATAAATGTCATGTAAATAGCTGTTGACCATTTTGTCTTGTTACGGCAGATAACCCATGCAGCCATACCGCCGAATAAAGCAAGTAATACAAGGGAAACAACTGTAATGATCGCAGATGTTCCGAATGCACTCCAGAAACTGAAGTTAGAGTTGTTGACAACGTTTGAAATATTTGTCTTAAACTGTGCAAAGCTTGCACCTGCAAAGCTTACAGGGTTGGCAACAATACCGTTTGCATTCTTAAATGTATTAACAAGTACCAGATAGAAAGGAGATAATATGTACGCTGCGATAACAATCGCAACAGCTGTAAGCACTACCTTTGGAGTTTTCTTCGTAACCATTACATTTCAACCTCCTTCTTATTGGAAATTCTAACCTGAATAATAGATACAGCAGCCAGGATAATGAAGAACAGAATAGCTTTCGCCTGACCAAGTGCATAATTGTTCTTGGAGATCGCTGTATTATAAATATTCAGAGCCAGCATCTGAGTACCGTTTGTCAGATAGTTTCCGAAGAAACTTGTGACAGAACCTGTACCATTTGTCAGAGCCATGTTAACATCGAACTGTTTGAATGCAGATGTTAAGGTAAGGAATGTACAAATTGTAATTGTAGCTGCGATCATCGGAATCTTAATCTTAAATAATGTTGTAACAGCATTTGCGCCATCAATCTGAGATGCTTCCAGTACATCTTTAGGTACCTGTGTCAGACCTGTTACATAGATCAGCATGATATAACCTGCATACTGCCAGATATAAACAACGATGATAGCCATCATAGCTGTGTTTGTCTTTGACAGAAGTGAAATATTATTTGTCATCTTGATCAGTACGTTATTAAATACGAACTGCCATACATAACCAAGTACGATACCGCCGATCAGGTTTGGCAGGAAATAGGAAGCTCTGAAGAATGAGAGTCCCTTAACCTTAGAGGTACAGAGTAAGGCCAGCATAAACGCTACTACGTTTACCAGAACCATGTTCAGAACTACAAACAGAATTGTGATGATCAGTGACCAGAGAAAACTTGGTTCATTGAACATTGCCTTATAGTTTGTAAATCCTACAAATCCTGTCATCTTGATTCCATTCCAGTCTGTAAAGGAATAAAACACACCAAGGCATAATGGAATAATAACTGTTACTACAAATGTAAATAACAATGGAAATACAAATATAAAGTTAACGATGCTTCTGTGATGTTTTAATGTCGGGAATAAATACATTCCCAGTAAAATGCCGATTGCACCAATGATCAGCGCCGGACCTCTCCAGCCAGCTCCGCTTCCGGAAATATCCTGGATCAATGCTACTGCCAGTAAAATAATACCGGCGATCAGGCATACCATGGAAATTGCTTTTTTACTAGCACTGTTTGTATTCATTTTGCCTTCATCCTTCCTATTTCTTATTTCAAAGCAAAAATCAATGCGTCTTAGACTTTTTTGCGTACCTGGGTAAAGGTCTGCCGGACCTTTACTCAGGTATGCAGCGCAAATAAAAGTGGGCGGCAACATAAGCGCCGCCCGTTAAGTTTCAATTATTAGTTTGCATATGCACCCTGGATAACCTGTTCCAGTGTCTTAACAAATCCGGCTTCATCAAGGCTGCCAGATGCATAGTCAGCAAATACCTGACCTGTATAGTTCTGTGCAAGACCTTCTTTCATACCAAGCCAATGCCAAGCAGATGTCTTTCCGGAAGATACATAATCAGTGATTGTCTGAGCAAATGGATCATCACCAACGATTGTGCAGGACTTGAACGGACTTACGAAACCTGCTTCTTTAACAAGAACTTCCTGAGCTTCATCTGTTGTCAGCCACTGAAGGAATGCTTCTGCTGCTTCTACATTACCATCTTTATATACTGACCACCAGGATGGAGAGTTTGTAAGGATTGTATCAATTCCGTCTTCAAATGCGTATGGAATCATACCAACTTCGAAGTTACCAGCTTCTTTATAAGCATCTGCATCATCACCTGTCATAGTTGCACCAATCCAGGATCCCTGAGTAACGAATGCATATTTACCGGATGAGAAGTTAAGGATCTGCTGATCATATGTACCGGATACAAGGAGTGCAGGATCTGAATACTGATTCAGAAGACCTACAAAGTTAGCGAAATCTGTTAAACGCTCTTCGTCAACCTTACCGCCATCATTGAGCATGTCAATGTATGTTGTATCATCTCTGTCAAGACCTGCATCAAGGTAGTTTGCAAATAAGTGGTTACCTGTTGACCAGTAAAGGTTAACCGGTTCTGCTGCATAACCTACAACTGCTGTAAGTCCAAGTTCATCTTTCTTGGAATCGATTGTCTCAAATGCTTCTTTGATTGCATCAGGACCTGTTAATGTGGAAGGATCGATTCCTGCTTTGTCAAGAATATCTTTGTTATAAGCAAGACCAACTGCTTCTGTTGTATATGGGAAACCGATTGTACCCTGGCTTTCATCAACATAAGCTGCATCTGTGTCAGAAGCCCATTCCTGATCGCTCATATCTACTAAAAGGTCTGTCCAGTTAGCGAAGTCTGTAGCACCGCCGTTTACGAAGATGTCAGGCATGTTATCTGACTGATAGTATCCTTTCAGAGTACCCTGAATATCGATTCCACCGCCCATGGATTCGATTTCTACTTTAGTTCCTGTTTCTTTCTCATACATTTCAGCTAATTTCTTCAGCTGAGCGTCAACTTCGATCTTACCATTTACAAGACGAATACTGTCACCGTCTGCTGCCTGTACGGATACTGCTGCCGGAACCATTGATGCGATCATAGATACTGCTAAAAGTGTTGCAAATACTTTTTTCTTCATTTTCGTCACCTCGTCATTTTTTTAACTGTTTCTTTTTACCTTTTGCGCATAAGGTTTTTTGATAGTTGTATAATACCACTTTGTTTCTGAAATAGCAAGACCTTTTTCGCATAAGTTTGAATTTTTTTATCTTTCTTTTTCGTCATTTGTTAAATATTCACAATTTATTTTTTCTATCTTATTACACTATGTCCAAAAAAGTGCTACTTTGAGGTCAAAAAAGTGCATACTTTTTGAATTGTATCCTATGGCTTGTGCCTGTTTTTCCTTCGTCAGACAAGTAAAAACTTCTGCGCAGAACATTACGGAATAATTTCCTGTAACATAATAAAACAGCATTTCAGGTTCTGCACCCGAAATGCTGTTTTATTATGTCTTATTCATTTTGTTTCCGTTTATGCTGCCTGTTCTTTTTTCTTACCGGTGATTGTAAGCAGATGGCTCTTGATCAGTACCGGACGTACTGCATTGTAGATCACTGCTACCAGGATCACAGAAACAACTGCATTGAATAATGTCGCTACAGCACTCATTTTTGCAAGTGCCTGTGCCAGTTCCTGAGGCTGTCCGAGAATATACTGTTTGTAGAAATATCCTACGATCGGATCTGCCACAACATTAAATGCAAGACCTACTACAGAAGCAATCACACTCCATTTGAAAACATATTTCTTATCTGTACTTTCATTGATCTTTGCAATCTTATGTGCTACCAGACCTGTGATAAGGCCAATACAGAATTTCAGTACAAATGTCTTTGGTGCGCCTGTGATATATACAGGATCCATCAGGTCTGCGATTCCCATTCCGATGGCACCGGACAATCCGCCGTATACACCACCGATCAGAAGTGCTGCCAGTACGCAGAATGCATTTCCGATATGGATGGATGTTGCATCACCGCCCGGTACAGGGATCTTAATCTGCAGGAATGTAAAAGATACATAGCATAACGCAGCCATAAGAGCTGTCTCTGCAAGTTTTGTAATTGTGCTGTTCTGAGTATTCATAATAACTGTCCCCTCTCATATAATCTGATAGAAAGCTCATATCAATAAGCCAGATTGCCTGTTTGATTCTCACTATCAGATTTTTATATATTGACGCATCAATATGTTGAAGTTATCATACGCGAAATGTGTCATTATTTCAATGACCAATTTTTTGAATTTTTTAGAGGTCAGATTGGATATTATGTAAAAGAATCCTGCCCGGAGGGCCTTTTTGTGTTATAGGAACATTACGGAGTAATTTCCTATAACACAAAAAAACCCTCCGTCTGCATGCTGCTCACATGAAAACAGAGGGCTTCATTATTCTATTTGCTTAAATCCTTGCTACGCCTGATTTTCTTGCTGCTTCTGCTACAGCTTTAGCTACAGCGTCTTTTACGCGTGGGTCAAATGCTGCCGGAAGAATATATTCCGCTGTTAATTCTTCGTCACTTACCAGACCTGCGATTGCATATGCTGCTGCAACTTTCATTTCATCGTTAACATCTGATGCTCTTGCGTCCAGTACACCACGGAAAAGTCCCGGGAAGCAGAGTACGTTGTTTACCTGGTTTGGATAATCAGAACGTCCTGTGGATACCACTGCTGCGCCTGCTGCTTTTGCTTCGTCAGGGAAGATTTCAGGTACCGGGTTTGCACATGCAAAGATGATAGGATCTTTTGCCATTGAGCGGACCATATCCTGTGTCAGTGTTCCAGGTGCGGATACACCGATGAAGATGTCTGCGCCTTTGATCACTTCTGCAAGAGTACCTTTCTCTTTATTGAAGTTTGTGATCTTAGCCATCTCTTCTTTGATTGGGTTTAATCCTTCTCTGCCTTCGTAGATCGCACCCTTTCTGTCTGTCATGATTACATTCTTAAGTCCCATGGACATTAACAGTTTGATGATAGCGATACCTGCAGCACCTGCTCCGGAAGTAACGATCTTCACTTCGTCAAGCTTCTTGCCAACCAGTTTCAATGCGTTGATAACACCTGCAAGTGTGATAACTGCTGTTCCATGCTGGTCATCGTGGAAGATCGGAATATCACAGCATTCTTTCAGTTTCTTTTCGATTTCAAAACATCTCGGTGCGGAAATATCCTCAAGATTGATTCCTCCAAAGGATCCGGCCAGGAGGCTTACTGTCTTAACGATTTCATCAACATCTTTACTGCGGACGCAGAGCGGAATCGCGTCTACACCGCCAAATTCTTTAAAGAGTACACATTTACCTTCCATAACAGGCATACCAGCTTCCGGTCCGATATCTCCCAGTCCAAGTACCGCGGTTCCGTCTGTTACAACAGCAACTGTATTCCAGCGTCTTGTCAGATCATAACTCTTGTTTACATCTTTCTGAATCTCCAGACAAGGCTGAGCAACACCTGGTGTGTAAGCAAGGCTTAAAGCATCTTTGGAATCTACTTTGGCTCTTGATACAACCTCAATTTTACCTTTTAAGTCATAATGCATTTTTAAAGATTCTTTTGCGTAGTCCATTTTGTTTTGGCTCCCTTCTGCACTCTTTTTTTGAGACGCCTACATTGTAACATTAACCTGGCTCAGATTCTACTGTTTTTCTGACCTTTTTTATCAAAATAACTAAAATAGCATCTTTCTGCAGAAAATTGTGAAGATGCTGTTTCAGTTACGGGACTTTATCATCTGATATCAAGGGCAAAAAGGAGCTTTATATCATTATTTATCTGTATCAAAATGTACTTCTGTACCGGCAACTGCCCGTTCGTCCAGGAGCTGTTTGAAGGTCTTGGTCTTTGCTTTTTCTTCGTAGTCATCGGACCAGTAGTAGCCTTTCAGCTCATCCATATACTCATAGTAATCACAAAGATAGATATATACTGTGGAAATATCCCTGTCCTGTATTGCATATGTGTCCGCATTACCGTTTGCCACTCCGCCATCTGGCAGTATATCTCCATTGGCATCCAGCATAACAGCAACATATTTTGTTTCCGGATCCTGCATTTTCATAGTGATCTCAAATGGTGTTTTCGTAATGGAGAGAACGCCGTCTCCATTTTCATCCACCACATTTACATCCTTTTCAACCGTATCGGAAGTATTTTTCTCTACATCTACGTTGAACTTCCAGTCACCCTTCAGTGTCCATGAGTTATATCTGTTATTACCTTCATTTGCCTCAGGATACCGTTCAAAATACTCATTCCACATCTCAGTGAAAAACTGATGCTCCAGATCCTTCTGCTCTTCTGTCAGGCTCTCATAATCTGCATCGTCTGTGCTGATTCCATGCTCTTCCATTTTCTGATTATATTCATCCCGCAGATCCTGAGGGATATCCGGAGTGGTATCCTGATCATCCGGAAGAATACCCACAATATCTTTCAGATCCAGCTCCATAGCAAACCTGTCAGGTACTTTAATGTCTTTGACATAATCGCTGATTGCCGGACCTCCCACCTGAGGAAGCTTCTCATCACTGTATTCATCCATTCCCAGTACCTGGGCTAACTTATCAAAGCTAAAGTCCTCGGAATCTACATCAATCCCTTTTTCTTTGAAAAATGCATTACGCACCTCATAAAATTTTGTCCATCCTGCATCATCCACTGTCATATCTTCCACAGGAATACGCAAAACTCCTGCATAGGTGTTATCATCCAGCATTTTTCCATCCAGATAAGCATTGAACAGATTACTTTTTCCATCCATGTAATCATATTCCACTGTAGAATTCTCACTGAGCTGAATATCGGGTTTTCCATCAGGTCTAATGAAGGTATCCGGGAATTTATCTTCTGTGTGGATTGTCATAGACAGATACATTGCCAGTTCATTACAGTATACCTCTGAGAGTGTGACAGTTGTTCCATCTACCGTTTTGCTGTAGGATTGATCATCTTTCGTTTTATCTGCATTGTGATTTTCTGTTGTATTCTGATCCTCAACCTGAACATTTTGAGAATTACTGCTGCCCTCCTGACTTCCATCAGCATCTGCAGACAGTGCATCTTCTGTGGAATCTGTCAGCTGCTTTGCATATTTTGAATAATCACCATAAAATCCCAGGGAATTGCCGAGCTGCTTAAATACATTTCCAACCAGAGGGATGTTCTCTGCAAATGCCGGATTTGTGATACATACTGTTGAAAATACAGCTGCAGCTGCAGTCAGTCCCAAAGCTGTTTTGTATACTGTTTTGAATTTCTTGTGCGATTTTGCTGTTCCTGTGGATTTCTTTCCGGAACCTCCTGTTGATTTTTCTGTTGATTTCTCCTGTAATCTTTGCACCATATTCTCTGTATTTTCCGTATGTCCAGAAGCTGCTGCCATTTCTCTGATTCTGGAAAATGCTTCGTTTTTTGCATCTTCTGCCTGCTTTGGCAATGGAAACTCTGCCTGCATGATTTCCTCTATCGCATTGTCATTTCTGTTATTCTTTTCTTTATCAAAATCCAACTTCTTCGCCATGATCACTTCATTCCTTTCTTGAACTTACTGTTATGTTTCCTGCTGTTACTGATCCTGTTCTCAGATTTTCATTCTGATATTCTGCAAACCTTCTGCTATACCTGTGAATTCTCTGTTTTTCTTTTTTTTCTGCTGCAGTCTCTTCTTCTGAATATTATCTTCTGCTGAAGTATATTCCTGCTTTAGCTGCATACGGGCTCTGACCAGTCTGGTTTTTACTGTATTTTCATTCATATTTAATATAGAAGCAATGTCTGCGATCCGAAATCCCTCTACATAATACAGAACCAGTATGATCCTGTAGGATTCGTCCAACATTCCAAGCATTTCCTTGAACTCAAATTCCTCAATGGACATATCCTGTCCGGGAACTTCCGGAAGTTCTTCGGCTCTGCTGAAGTTTTTATAATGTCTGTGGATTTTATTGCATTCATTGATCAGGATCCGGATCATCCAGGTTTTGAAATATTCCGGATTTTTCAGTGTATGTATTTTTTCAAAGCAGGTAAGTATGGTATCCTGCATGGCATCTGCGGCATCCTCATCATTATCCAGGATTCCCCGCGCCACCTTGTACATTGCCAGAGAATTCTTTTCCATCAATTCCAGAAATGCATCCGCATCTCCTGAGATGGAACGTTTTACCAACTGTATCAAATGCTGATCCTCCTTGCTTAAAGTTTTATGTGTTACTGTTTACTTCATGTCCAGTAATTCTTATGTTTTTACAAATATGTTTCATTCGAATGAAGCTTTGTTGTTTTGTTTTACACTTATTAGATGGGGAATTATAGAGAAAAGTTTCATATCTTTTAAATAAATTTTCAGGTATCGGATTTTTATAGTTATTATAACTTCTCGTCCGCATATAATTGTAATACAAACAAATTATAATCTCTGGATTTTCCTACAAAAAAAGCGGCACATTTCTGCGCCGTTTTTTTATCACTCATAATCTTTCTTAACGTTTTCTTTTTATTCCTCAGCATTCAGCCTCTTCTGATACATAGACTGGAGCAGGAATTTTCCTGTCTCTGTTTTGAATACTTTTTCCAGCATGTTTCTCACATTGTTTCCGGAGAAATCACTCTCATCTGCATTTACCAGATAATCTGCCTCTATCATGATCTGATAATCAATACCATCGATTCCGGTTATTGTATGATGATGACTTACAATATAAGAAACACGATCTACAAATTCTTTCGGCAGATCTGAATATGCGAAAAATTCCTCTATCAGTGCCGCACTTTCTTCCTCCTGGTGCTTGCCGTTGGCATTTCCGTATTTTACTCTGCAGAGAGGGCAGGCAATATCGTGGACAACCGCAGTTACTTCCACCAGCTTCTGCTGCTCCGGTGACAGATTTTCGCCTTCTGCGATTGTTTTTGCATATGCGTATACTTTCATGAAATGATTGATGTCATGAAGATCTCCCTTGGAATACTCTACCATTTTCTTTACAACTTCTGCTACTGTCATGTTTTGTTCCTGCCTTTCTCCTACGAGGATTGCTATAGTTACTTGTTCACTCCATTCTCAGTAACCAGGTTTATCTTATTCTGAAAAACAGCAGAATCTTTCGATCCTGCTGTTTACAATTATCAATTATTTGCAGAGTTCCTCTGCCATAGCATCAATCTCTGCTTCGTTTGCTTCGCTTAAGGAAGAAGTAATCTTTACATTATTTTCAAGCCATGTGATATTTTTGCTCTTTTCGAACATTCCCTGCATGATTCTTGCTGCTGCAGGTGCCCAGCTTCCGTTTTCAATGAGACCGATGGTGCGGTTCTGGTAGCTGCGTTCTGTAAGGTTCTCAATGTAGGTACGCATAAATGGGAAAATATCTCCGTTGTATGTAATTGTGGCAAGTACCAGTTTGCCGTAACGGAAAGCATCTTCCACTGCTTTTGCCATGTCATCTCTTGCAAGGTCAAATACAGTTACTTTCGGGCATCCTTTTTCTTCCAGTTTCTGTGCCAGAAGTTCTACTGCTTTCTTTGTGTTTCCGTAAACAGATGTATAGGCGATCACAACACCTTCGCTCTCTACTTTGTAGGAGGACCAGATATCATATTTCTCAAGGTAATGTCCCAAGTTCTCTGTGAGGATTGGACCATGAAGCGGACAGATTGTCTGGATATCCAGAGTTGCGGCAGCTTTCAGAAGCTTCTGAACCTGTGCACCGTATTTTCCAACGATTCCGATATAGTAACGGCGAGCTTCGCAGTCCCAGTCTTCTTCTACGTCAAGTGCTCCGAATTTACCGAAACCGTCTGCTGAGAACAGAACCTTATCAGTGCTGTCATAGGTAACCATAACCTCCGGCCAGTGAACCATTGGTGCAAATACGAAAGTCAGCACATGTTTTCCAAGTGTCAGGCTGTCACCGTTTGCAACCACCAGTTTCTTTCCGTCCAGATTCAGGTTTCTGAAGAAATTTCCCATCATAGTGAAGGTCTTAGTATTTGCAACTACGGTTGTGTCAGGATATGCTTTCATGAAGTTCTCGATATTTGCGGCATGATCCGGCTCCATATGCTGTACTACCAGATAATCCGGTTTCGCACCGTTCAGGACTCTGGCTACATTTTCAAGCCATTCATCTTTGAAATTAGCATCTACGGTATCCATAACTGCGATCTTTTCATCCATGATCACATATGAGTTATAGGACATACCGTTTGGCACTACATACTGGCCTTCAAACAGATCTACCTGATGATCATTTACACCTACATAATAAATATCATTTCCGATTTTCATGATAAAATGTTCCTCCTTAGCGATATCAGGACCGGTAAAATCCGGTTAAAAATTCCAATTTTTCATTTCTGAACCTATTATATCCACATTCATATCGTTCGTCAAGTCTCATACTGATTTATAAAATCAATTTCTCATCTTTTTTATATAAAAATCTGGAAATACTTGAATATGTCGAATTGTACAAATAACACTGAAAAAGACGGCAGAATCATGAGATTCTGCCGTTTTTCATTTCGAATACGGTATCTGCGATATTCATCGTAGATTTTCTGTGTGATACAAGTACTATTGTCTTTTTCTCTGCGGCTTCCCTCAGGGATTTCAGGATGATTCCTTCATTCAGGGAATCCAGATTTGAGGTTGGCTCATCCATAAGTATCAGCGGACTGTCGTGCAAGAATGCTCTCGCAATTCCGATTCTCTGTTTTTCCCCGCCGGATAAGGTATCACCCAATTCGCCAACTTCTGTGTCGTAGCCTTTCGGAAGTTTCATGATGAAGTCATGGATGGAAGCTTTCTTTGCTGCTTCGATGATTGCCTCTCTGGAAGCTCCCGGGCTGCCAACTGCAATGTTATTGGCAATGGAATCGTGGAACAGGTGAGTTTCCTGTGTCACGTAGCTTTCCATGTCTCGCAAATGTCTGGTTGGGATTTTTCTCACATCTTCGCCGTCTACAGATACACTTCCCTCGTTTACATCCCAGAAACGCATGAGCAGTTTCAGAAGTGTAGACTTGCCGGAACCACTGGCTCCGTGGATACCGGTGATCTTGCCTGGCTCCAGTTTCAGGGAATAATCATCCAGGATTGTTTCATTTTTGTAAGCAAAGGTAACATGCTTTGCTTCAGCACCTGAGAAGGCATTTACGCTGTTCTTTGCTCTGCCTGTTAAAATACCTCTCAAAATATATTTTTCTTTTTCCGGACTATTATTTTGATTTCTTATATCTACATTCCCGGAGATTTCTTCCACCATCGGTGTTTCTTCCAATAAAGACAGAACTCTCTCTCCGCTTGCCAGTGTCTGATTCAGATTGTTGGACAGACTGGACAGTGCCACTACCGGTCCGAAAGAACCCATCATTGCAATGGTACAGGTCAGGATTCCCTCGAATCCGATCTCTTCTTTTCCGTAAAGCCATACAGTCAGTGCCAGCATTCCAAAGGATGCCAGCAGGATCACCAGATTGGTAAATGATCTCTGAGCCCCTTCCATTTTGCTTAATTTTTCCTGCATTCCCGCAAGACTTCGGGAACGCTCAGACATTTGTTCTTTTCGTTTCTCCCCCTGATCGTACTGGATTGTTTCATCCAGACCACGAAGGGAATCTAATACAAAGCTGTTCAATTCCCCGAAGTTTGTACGAAATTCCATTCCCATCTGGCTTCCACACTTGCCGTTCCACATAGGGATCACAACTCCCACGACCAGATAAGCTGCCAGCGCAAGAATTCCCGCCAGCCAGTGATATCTTCCGATAAAAAATACCATGACCAGAGAAGTCAGAGCTGCAATGGCAATCGGCGATATTGTGTGTGCATAAAACACTTCCAGAAGTTCAATATCTGTCGTAATGATAGAAATTAGGTTTCCCTTGTCCCGGCCTTCCAGCTTCGCCGGACAGAGCTTCCGCAGTGCTGCGAATACTTTGTGACGGATGATTGCCAGAAGTTTAAATGCAATAAAATGATTGCAGTATTGTTCTGCATAATGCAGGATGCCGCGGAGAACTGCTATGATGAGCATTAAAGTTATGATTGTTTTTACACTTCCTGCCCCTCCTGCTATAAGCCCATGTACAATTACCTGCCCTGCAAGAATAGTCAGAAAAATAGCACAGAGATATCCGGCTGTTCCCAGGATGATTGCTGCCAGCATGATATGAAGCAATGGTTTCACCAGACCGATCAAGCTTCCCATAATTGAAATAGCACTTCTGCGTTTTTTCGTTGCAGCCGCTCCATATGATGCTGTGCTTTCATTCACCATCTTCTTTTGTACTGTACTTTTCTGCATACTTTTTTCATTCGTATCAGACATCCACAGGTTCCTCCTTGCCATAGTTCTCCAATGCCATCTGACTGTCATACAGATGTCTGTATTCACCATTCAATTGCATCAGCTCTTCATGTTTTCCACTTTCCTTTATTTCTCCGTCTTTCAGGAAATAAATCTGGTCAGAATTTACCACATTTGCCAGTCGATGTGAGATCAGAAGCACTGTCTTTGTTCTGGCAAGCTGGTGGATCACATCCATAATCAGTTCTTCACTCTCCACATCAATATTGGAAGCAGCCTCATCAAAAATATATACTGCCGAGTCTCTCAGTAACGCTCTGGCAATCGCCAGCCTCTGGCATTGTCCGCCGGACAGGTTGCCGGCTTTTTCCAGAAGTTTTGTCTGCAGTCCGTCCTGAGTCTGCAGAAATCCCAGGAGATTTACCTTATCAAGAACTTCCTCCATTTCCGCTTCTGTTGCATCCGGTTTTGCCATTCTAAGATTCTCTTCCACTGTTCCCTTAAACAGATAACTGTTGTGGCGGACCAGTACCACATGTCTCATCAAATCTGTTTCCTTCACCTGAGAAAGCGGCACACCGCCAATGGTAATTTCTCCGGTAAATCCTCTGTTCTTTGCAGAAATGATCCCTGCAATCGTACTCTTTCCGCATCCGGATTCTCCTACCAGAGACACAAAGCTTCCCGCCGGAAGGTATAGATTGATTCCTTTTAAAATCTCTCTGTCTTCTTCATATGCGAAATGTACATTCTTAAAGGAGATATCCAATGCTCCATCAGGCAGAATCTTCTCTCCTGTCTGTAGTTCCGGTAAATCTAATATTTTAAAAATCTTGTCACTTGCCGCCATACCATTCATTGCAATATGGAAAAAAGATCCCAAAAGTCTTAATGGCAGAAAGAATTCACTTGCCAGAAGAACTATACATAAAGTTCCGGAAATGCTGATATTTCCTTTCAGAAATTCAGATACTGCCACTGCCATACCTATTGCTGCACCGCCGTATGCCACAATGTCCATCACACTGGTAGAATTTAGCTGCATGGTCAGCACTTTCATAGTGATTCTGCGAAAGTTCTGGGATTCCATGTCCATCTCGTCTGCTTTCTGCTGATCTGCCTGATAAATTTTCAGAGTTGTCAGTCCCTGCAGATTTTCCAGAAAAGAATCTCCAAGACCAGTATAAATGCTCCAGTATTTATCCAATAACTTCTTCGCAATTTTCTGTACCGCCACAATGGAAACCGGAATCAGCGGTACGCAGATCAGAAGGATTATACTGGCTTTCAGGCTCGCTCTGCTGAGAATGACAAACAGTGTCACCGGTGCGATCAGACTATAAAATAACTGCGGAAGATATTTTCCGAAATAAGTTTCCAGTTGCTCCACACCTTCCGTTGATACCTGAACCACCTCTGAAGAAGATACCTGTTCATTATAGGATGCTCCAAGCTTCAGCATCTTTTCATAAATCTTTTCACGCAGGATACGCTTCACATCCACACAGGCCAGATAAGATGATCTTGCCCCCATTCTCTCACAAATGAATCTAATGATCACTACCAGAATCAGCGCAATTACTGTTCGTTCAACGACTGTTGTTGTCACATTCTGATATACAACTTTTTCCAGTAAATCTGCGATTGAAAAAACTGCCAGCACCTGCGACAGAAGTGCTGCCCACTGCCATAGAATCGTATATACAATATATTTTTTCGCATGGGATAATAATCCCACCAGTCTTGTTTTTATCATAAGTTCCTCTTTTCTTTTTTGCTACAAATCAGATGCCAGACTGCCAAAAACGGATGATACAAAATCATCCTCGGTCCCGAGAATCTCATTACCTGACAGATCTGTTCTCTCTTCTCCGGTTTATAACAGTGTACCTTACAGTTTGCACAGAATGTCTTCTGCTCCATAAACGGACATTTCTGGCTTCTAAGCTTTGCGTAATCGGAAAGTTCCTGACAGACAGGGCACATCTTTCTGCCCTGACGTTCTTCTTTGGAATGATTTTTCCGGCAGTACAGTTGGATCATTTCTTCCACAACGTGCTGCTCTCTCTGACGTTTCTTTTCCACTTTGTTCATGTTATTCTGCACCTTCCAGTATTTCTTTTTCTGTTTTTACTCTCAAGAAAAAATACAATACATGGCAGATCCAGACCACGATCAGACAGATTCTGCCAATCGGCACATTTTTCATACATAAAAATCCTATGCCCATGATTACAGTTACCGTTCCCATGATGCGGAGTTTTGTTCCCATGGTCATGGCTCTTTTCTGCACAAAACTGTCAAGATGTTTCCTATATAAATTTGTTCCAAGAAACCATGAATGAAGCTTCTCTGAACTATTGGCAAAAAAGAATAACGTTGCCATATAAAATGGAACTGTGGGCAGAATCGGCAGTACAATCCCCACCGTCCCAAGCCCAAGACACAAAAATCCCAGTGTCATCCAAAAGATTTTGAGTGTATGTTTCATAATTTTCTCCATCCTTTTCTCTATCTGGTTATCTATTGCTAACCGTCAGGTCATTGTATCAGTACTATTGGATTAGCGTCAACTAATTTTTGCAGTTTCGTTCCTTATGAGAACGGTTTATGAATTTCTGAAATACCTGTAAAATCAGCTTTTTGTCATAATTGTGCATAATAAAAAGGCCGAACTTTCTTCATTTCGACCTTTAATCCTACATCCAGAATGTCAGCACTGCTGTACTCTCCGGCATATGTGCGTTTCCAATATTACAGGCAACAGTAATGTGAACTGTGCCCTTTACATTTCCCATCCTCCCACGGAAAAAATGACAAGCACTGAGCGGAATTCTCAGATGTCCGTCCTTTATAACCGCTTCATAAAGCTGTCCCTGCTTCTCATATTTCAAAGAAGAAATATGTCCCCACATCTTGGTTCCATCAATCCTGGATCGTCCGTTAACCTCCCGGATTGTCAGCTCCAGCCAGCTTCCGCGTGTATTATTTCGAATAAGTGCAAGATGCTCAAATCCCTGATGAGCCATGGAAATCCTGGTTTCACTGTTTCTGCTCATCTGATGAACCGCAATCCCGACCTGAAACTTTCCTTTCTCCAATATTTTCTCAATAAAATATGTATTCGACTCCCTGCTGTGCTGACTATCTCTGGCATCTTCCTGACTCTTATCCTGTTTCTCTATATGCTCTGCAGTCTGCCTCCCATTCCTTATCATATTCCTGAGCAGATCATAATCTACATTCTCGATCAACTGCCGCATCTTCTCAGGAATCTCTTTTTCCGGAATATTCATTGCTTTCAGATACAGTTTCACATCCCGCAGAAGTTTCTTGTAAATCAGTAAGGCATGCGTTCCCTCGGCAGTAAACTCATATTTCTCCGTCAGATATCCTCTCTCCATGCACTCTTTAAAGAAACGACTGACCGGTCCATGACTCACCCCACAGATGTCTGCGATCATTGTAACACTTCCACGCTTTTTCCCCACCTTTTCCAGTTCCATAAGATACTGGATCTGAAGCATTGAGGGATGCAGAAGATCCACACTATCCTGTTTATTCATGCCCCTTATCCTCCGACTTCCAGATATGTACATCAAGTTCCCGGCTGTTCCAGTCAACAGGCTTCTCACCTTTTCTCGTAAACGCAATCAGCGCGACTCCCTCTATGATCGGATCCTGACATCGGGTTAGAAACTTAAATGCACCAGATGGTATCCGGGGATTTCCCATTCTCTCTTCCGCCTGTATCCATCCCTGTTCCGGATCTTTGTACCATAAATTCTGAGATGAAGCCTCGCATTCTCTTTTAATCAGTTCAAAACTGCTCTCATCTTCAGTAACATTCAGACAGATATTCTCAGAAAAATGTTTAAATTCCCTGGCAAATCTTCTCGGACACGTCTTCTCTATCTGGTAGATTCCCATAAGAAACTGATAACGCCCCGGTCGGTACCAGCTACGCAGATCCGACTGCTTCAAAATCCTCTCAAAAGTGTTTCCATAATCCACAAAATTGCAGATCTGCTGAACCGTCTCCTCACTGATCACATGCTCCATGCGACAGGCATCCTCTTTTGCCTTCTCCTCTGAAACACCGACAAACTGCAGAAACTGCGTCAGAATTTCATGACGATATTGAAATTCCTCACCTGTAATCTTCCCAAGCTCCGTGAGAAAAATCCCTGATTCAGCTCTTCTCCCCTGTAATCCTGTATACGTATCTTTCTCCCTGACAACATATCCATGAGTTTTTAATTGTTTCAGATAAAAATTAACTTCTCTTCTGCTCATATTCATACGGCCGCCTAACTCCTCAACCGTAATCTCTGCTCCTGCATTCGCAATCAGACAAATCTGCTCCAGCATGTCTTCCTCAATCTCACGTCGTGAGGATGGAAGCTGAGTATCCGTTTCCTTTATTTCTTCAAAATCAGTTTGCATCCGTTTTTTCATTTTAATCCCGCCTGAATTATTCTATAGCAATTTTCTCTCCAAGTACCTTATATCAGAAGGTTAGTTTTGGCTAATTTGTATTATATGAACAATTCTGCGTTACTGTCAAGCCAATTCTGTGTTTCTGTTTTTTATACAAACTGATTGATTGTTACTGTTCACACACCACTATCCC
>ERZ791840.70-NODE-70-length-79707-cov-4.509968_pt1 | contig 79707 bp, 69 predicted proteins | sample MGYA00510291_ERZ791840 | MGnify/ENA primary metagenome ERZ791840 (study PRJEB30046, sample SAMN00715256) | human gut metagenome | study: EMG produced TPA metagenomics assembly of the A metagenome-wide association study of gut microbiota in type 2... | reverse complement strand
TGTTTGACTTTGAGTTGGATAAGATCTATGCATCTTAATTTTCAAAAAGTGTGCAGCTTCTTATTGCAATTTAGAAAAAAATATATTTTCGGGATTGGCGGTAAAAACATCCCGCACCCTATAGCCAACCATTCCATTCTCCGCAGGAACAAAGGTCTTATAAACATCTTTGGTATTTTTGTTCATCAGCTGCAGAGTGCCGTCATCGGCAAGGAAGAATTGCACGCCTTCTTCCTCATCACTGATTGCCAGCTCTCTGCTGTTCATATAAAGAAATGTCCCGTCATCAGCAGTCAGAAATTCCGCTGCCCGAACCTTAGGAGCATCCGCAAGCAAGCACATGATGCAAAGTAACAATAAGGCTAAGCAGGAAAACAATTTCTTATAAATGCGCATATTCATCAACCTCCTAAATTAGTTTCTGTCATTATAATTATAGCAACAAGAAGCTCTTTTTCCCCCACCCCAAAGCATGATTTCGGGTAGGACGGAAGAAATTTTCTTATGCTAACAAGCAAATTTCCCAAAGCTCTCAAATTAAAAAGCTGCATCCTGCTCCCGTACTCAGGAGCATAGCTGCAGCTTTTGCTTTTATTCTATTGTTATAACAGAACTGCTCTCTTGTGCTTTACACCAGTTCTTCTCTGGACTCATGAATCTTCTTCAAAAGCTCCTTACCGGCAATACCCGGTCTGGTCATTTCCGCAGGAGCAAGGATAACATCCAAATCCTCTTTACTCAGCACCTTGCGTTCAATGAGCAGGTCCTTAATGTTTCTGTTGGTTGCCAGCGCCTCCTTCGCCAAAACGGAGCAGGTTTCGTAGCCGATATGCGGCAGCAACGCCGTAACAATGCCCACGCTCTTATCCAGCCATTCCGCACATTGAGCACGGTTAGCCTTAATTCCGTCTACGCAGCGGGTGCGCAGAGTATTAACGGCATTGGTCAGGAAACGTAAGGAATTGAAAATATTGTAGGCCATAACAGGCTCCATAACATTAAGCTGGAACTGGCCGTTTTCTACGCCGAAGGCCACAGCCAAATCGTTGGCAATTACCTGATAGCAGGTTTGGTCTACTACTTCTGGGATAACGGGGTTAACCTTACCCGGCATGATGGAGGAGCCTGGCTGACGCGGGGGCAGCGTAATTTCGCAGAAGCCTGCCCTCGGACCGGAGGCCATCAGACGCAGGTCATTGGAAATTTTAATCAAGGAAAGTGCCGATGTTTTCAAACTGGAGGATAAATCGGTGAAGATATCCGTGTTACTAGTAGCATCAACAAGATTGTCCGCGGTAGTGAAGCTCTCGCCGGTAACCAGCGTAAGCTGTTCGCAAACCTCTTTGATATATTCGGGATCGGCATTCAGGCCGGTGCCGACTGCTGTTGCGCCCATATTCATAGTGTGCAGCAGCTCACAGCTGCGGCGGATGTAGTTACTGCGTCTGCGCATGGAGGAAGCAAAGGCTTTGAACTCTAGGCCTAAGGTAATAGGCACAGCGTCCTGCAGATGCGTACGGCCGATTTTCAGTACATCCTTGAATTCCTCGCCTTTCTTATCGAAGGAATCCGCCAGGTTTTCCAAGGCAATAATAAGCTGTTCTGCGCGCATCAGAGCGCAGACACGGATGGATGTAGGAATAACATCGTTAGTGGACTGCGACATATTGGCATGGTTATTAGGGCTGATATAATTATAATCGCCGCGCGGACGACCGAGAATTTCCAAAGCGCGGTTACAGATTACTTCGTTCGTATTCATATTGAAGGATGTTCCGGCACCGCCCTGAATCGGATCGGTCGGGAACTGGTCGTTCAGCTTGCCGCTGATGATATCATCGCAGGCCTGAACCATAGCATTGCCGATTTTTTCATCCAAAAGACCGATTTTCATATTGGCCAAGGCCGCAGCCTTTTTTACCATGCCCAAGGCTTTGATAAAAAGCGGGTCGGCAGTGTAGCCTGTAATCTGGAAGTTTTCCATGGCACGCATGGTCTGTACACCATAATAAGCATTATCAGGAATTTCTAATTCACCTAAAAAGTCGTGTTCTTTACGCATAATACACTTGCCTCCCTCTCCAAAAGCGTGTAAAAGCTGCTTTTAATCGAAATCTGTATTATGTATACATAATACATTCAAGCCACCATTCTGTCAAGCATATTGTTGCGAATTTTGAGAAATTTACTTGCAAAAAAGAACTGCCTTAAGACGCTAAGCTTAAGGCAGCTCAAAATAATCTGCTTTAGATAAAATCTACCAGACCGTTCTCCAGATGATACATGGCACCGACAACGCGCAAGCCTTCCTGATGCTCAACCTTTTGAATCTCCAGGCTTGCTTCGATTTCCGCTTCACAGCTTTTGACATTCAGGCAGGCTGCCTTATACGGGTCGCACTCGTCGCCAATCGCTGCTTTGATTTTATCCGTAATAAATTTGATATAGCCCTCCGGATCATGATTGATTGCAGCATGCACCGCACCGCAATGCGTATGCCCCATAACAACAATCAACGGTGCGCCCAGATGACTGGCAGCGTATTCAATACTGCCCAGCTGATGCTCATCAATCACATTACCGGCAATACGGATAACAAACAGCTCGCCGATACCTGTCATAAAAATATTCTCCGGAATCACGCGGGAATCAGAGCAAGTAATAATAATCGCATACGGCTTCTGACCATTAACCAAGGTATCTGTTCTCTTTGCCTGCGAAATATCCTCGCTGTTGACCTTGGCATCAATATATCTGGCGTTGCCTGCTTTTAATTTTTCTAAGGCCTTTGCCGGTGTTGTTGTTATATGCTTAATCATAAAATCGCCCCTCTTAGAACATACTTTGCAAAAAAATCACTCGGTAATGGCTATCTTGATAACTCCGTCTAATCTGTTTTCGAAAATGCGGTAAGCTTCCTCGATATCCGCCAGCTTGAAGCGATGCGTAATCAGCGGCGTGGTATCAATTTTTCCTTCTTCAATCAGGCGCAGAATCTCCGCACAGTCGCAGCCATCAACGCCACCGGTTTTGAAAATAAGATTCTTGCCGTACATATCGGGCAAAGGCAGGCTCTGCGCTTCATCGTAAAGCGCCACAACTGTCACAATAGCATTCGGACGCGCGCATTTCCACGCGAGCTGGAAGGTGTCGCGACCGCCGGCAACCTCCAGAACAACGTCCGCACCGCCGTGGTCGGAATGCTCCTTAACAAACGCTTCGCATTCCTCAGGCTCGCAAAGCAGTACATCGGGATAATGCTTGCTGACAAACTCAGCTCTGGCAGCATCCTTCTCGCAGATGATAATGCGCTTCGGCTGCTTCAGCATAACGCACAGCAGGGTGCAAATACCCGTCGGACCGGCACCGATAATCAGCACAGTATCCTCCTCGGTGATTTCCGAAATGCGTGTTGCCCAAAAGCCGGTAGCAAGAATATCGCCCACAAAAAGCGCTTGCTCATCGGTAACGCTGTCGGGAATTTTATTCAAGCCCTGATCAGCGTAAGGCACGCGCACATATTCCGCCTGTCCGCCGTCAATGCGGCAGCCAAGCGCCCAGCCGCCATGAGGATCGGTGCAGTTGTTGACAAAACCCTTCTTGCAGAAGAAACATTCACCACAGAACGTTTCCACATTTACCGTCACGCGGTCACCGGGCTTCACGTTTTTTACGTCAGCGCCGACCGCTTCCACCACGCCAACCATTTCATGGCCCACGGTAATTCCAGGCACAGCACGAGGTACCGAGCCATGCTTAATATGCAAATCACTGGTGCAGATGCTTCCCAGCGTTACGCGCACAATAGCATCACGCGCAGACACAAGCTGCGGCTTGGCCTTTTCCTGCAGAGCAAACTTACCATGTTCAATATAAGTTAATGCTTTCATAAATTTGCAGACCTTCTTTCTCTATTTTTTGCTTCACTGAAGCTCATATCGCTTCACTCATTATATCATAATATTGACGCTGTGGATAATGACATAAGCAACATGTCACGCAATACTATCTTCTCTGTTAAATTCAATAAGCTTTCTGAATAAAGAAATCACAACTTTTTCGCTGATAAAAATGCCGGAATGTGTTAAAATATTAGTTAGATTTTTTAGGAGGCTTTATCCATAATGCATCAATATCTCTTTTTTATCGGCGATTTTCCCATACGCATGTATGGTCTGATGCTCTGTACAGCAATATTTTTAGCTACCGGCACTGCCTACTTTTTGGCTAAGCAGGACGGACGTTGGCACGAGCATATTTTAGACATCGGCATCTACGGCGGCTTTGCAGGCCTCATCGGCGGCAGGCTGTGGGATGTTTTCTTCTTCGACTGGGATTACTACAGCCATCATCTGTTGGAAATCCCCTTCGTCTGGCAGGGTGGCATGGCCGTGCAAGGCGGTATGCTGGCAGGCATTGCTGCCGGCATTGTTTACTGCAAGCTGCATGACATCGACTGGGTAGCCTTGGCGGATATCATTTCGCCTTCTCTGCTTATCGGCCAATCCATCGGACGCATGGCCAACCTGCTCAACGGCGATGCCTTCGGCACACCTACCGGTGGCAGCTTCGGTATTCTGTACCCGGAAGGCACGCTGGCCTACAAAACCTACGGCCCTGTTCCCCTGTGGCCGGCAGAGGTTTGGGAAGGTCAGCTGGACATCGTCATTTTTGCCCTGCTGCTTTTATTCCGAACTACAAAGCATGCACGCGGTCAGGCTTTATGTATGTACGCCATGCTTTATTCCGTAGTCCGCTTCTTTTTGGAAATGCTGCGCGGTGACTACGCCGAGCCCTGGATGTTCGGACTGAAGTCCGCTCAGGCAACCAGCTTAGGCTTCTTCCTCGTTGCCTTAGGCTTCTTCATTTACTGCGGCTGGCTGGAAAAGCATCAGCCTGCTGCCAAAGAAAAAGCTGTCGGCAAAAAATCTAAAAAATAATTGCAAAAAAGTGTTGACAAGAAGCTCACTTTTCGCTATAATATCATTGTTGCTTGAAACAACAGCAACGCTGATGTGACTCTGTAGCTCAGTTGGATAGAGCGTTTGACTACGAATCAAAAGGTCGCAGGTTCGAATCCTGCCAGGGCCACCACTTGAAACTAAACTCTGTAACTTCGGTTACAGAGTTTTTTGTTTCTCCGGATAAAATATATTCTTCCGCTAACCGGTACTCCCCCGCTTGTTAGCACCAGCATTCAGTCTTATAATAATGATATATAATCAAAATCGTGAGGTAACTTTATGAATGTAAAATATTCTAAAATAGCCTGCATCATCCTGGCGTCCGGCGTAGGCCGCCGCTTCGGCAGCAACAAGCTGCTGACAGCTATCGACGGCGCGCCCATGCTGCAGCACATCCTTGATATCAGCCAAGGACTTTTCCCCAAGTGCATCGTTGTTACACGCCACAAGGATGTTGCGGATATATGCGCGCAGCAGCAAATCCCCTGCCTGCTCCACGACAAGCCCTATCTGAGCGACACCGTGCGCCTGGGCACATCATATATACAGCAGCAGCTGCCACAGGCCGAGGGCCTGCTTTTTGCCGTTGCCGACCAGCCGTTATTGCAGCATGCAACACTTATCCGCCTCGCCGAAAGCTTTTTAGCTCAGCCGCAAAAAATTCATCGCCTGTATTACGAAGAAACTCCCGGCAATCCCATTATCTTCCCTGCAAAATTTGCCGACGAGCTGCAACAGCTGCCGCAGGACAAAGGCGGTTCCGTACTGACAAAAAAATATCCTGAACTGGTAGTAAAAGTACCGGTTCAGGATATCAACGAGCTGCTGGATATAGATACACAGCAGGATAAAACTAAGCTTGAGCGTCTTCGCCCCTATTCAGAATAATATTCAGCAGAATTGCTACAAAGGCTGCCGGAACGATACCGGATTCACCGAACATCATGCGCATAGCCTCCGGGCAGTGTGCCAGGATGCCAGGTGTAGCGCCCATGCCGTAGCCAACGCCTAAAGCAACGGAAATAATCGTCAGGCTGCGCGGGTTAAGCTTCTCTTTAGTAACCAGCTGAATACCGCTGACAACAATCGAGGAGAACATCATTACGGCAGCGCCGCCCAGAACGGATTGCGGCATAATGGAAACCAAAGCGCCCAGCTTAGGAATCAGGCCGCAGAGAATCAAAAATACCGCACCGGTTGCCAAAGCAAAACGGTTAACAATCTTCGTCATAGCAACCAGACCTACATTCTGAGAGAAGGAAGTATTGGGCAGTACGCCGAAAACAGCAGCAATAGCAGAGCCAATGCCGTCACAAATAACGCCGCCGGACAATTCCTTGTCCGTAGCTTCACGGTTCAGACCGCTTTCGACAACTGCGGAAATATCACCAACAGTTTCAACTGCGGTAACAACAAACATAATCAATACAGGCATAATAGCACGCATATCAAATACGATGTCAACCGGCATAAACTGAGGCACAGCGAACCAGGAGGCGTTCGCTACCTTATCCCAATGCAGTACCCAGGACTTGGTATATTCCACACCGTCAGGAGTAACTGCGGTTGTAGGCAATACAAAGCCCATGAAAATCGCAGCGATATAGCCTGCAATAATACCAAGCAGAATGGAAGAAGAGCTTAAAAAGCCCTTAGTGCCATGCTTAAAGAAAAGAATAACACAAAGTACAAACAAACCAAGCAGCAGGTTTTCGATAGAACCGAAGTCCTTAGTCTTAAAGCCGCCGCCAAAGGAATTGATACCTACGGAAATCAGCGACAGACCGATAGACAGTACAACAGTGCCGCAGACAACAGGCGGGAAGAAGCGACGGATGCGCTTGAGCACGAGGCCGAGCACCGCTTCAAAAACGCCGCCGATAATCGAAGCACCCATAATAGCGCCATAGGCGACAACACCACTGCCCAAGGTTGCAACGATACCGGCAAATACACCGATAAAGCCGGAGCTTGTACCCATGATAATAGGCACCTTGCCGCCGCAGGGACCAACGGAATATAATTGCAGCAATGTTACCAGACCTGCAACAATCATCGCATTCTGAATCAAAACAACCTGCAGCTGTTCAAAACCAGCACCGCCGACAATACCGCAGGCACCGCCAATAATCAGAACCGGTGTAAGATTGCCGACAAACATAGCCAAAACATGCTGCAGACCTAAAGGAATAGCCGAGCTCAAAGACAGCTTGCCCTCAAACTTATAGGCTTCCTCAGACAGTTTAACAAACTTAGACATATAAGCACCCCTTCATTTTTTCATGCATATATTTTATCGCATATCAGGCAATATTGTAAAGAAAATTACAGAGAAAATCCGTATAAATTTTATCAGATAGCCTTTTTTGTTCGCAATTCAAAAGAGAAATTAAAAAATGAGCACCGACGGCGTACTTTTGCTACATTGAAGTGCTCATTTTTATATAGATAAAGTATGTGCTACATTCCCTTTTACTTATCAGCATAACACCGGAAGGTACCGAAACGCTTTACTATTTAAACAGAACGCGAAGAAAATATTCGATAACTTTACCATTAAACAGAACGCGGAGAAGGTATCAGAGACGAAGAAGGAGGGCCGACGGCGTACTACTGCTACGTCGAGGCCTCCTGATGAAAGTATATGATGTCTTATACTTTATAATCAGCAGAACGCGGAGAAAGTACCGGAGACGAAGAAGGAGCACCGACGGCGTACTACAAGTACGTCGAGGTATTCACGATGAAGTATATGATGCCTTACACTTTACCAATCGCAGAACGCGGAGAAGGTATCAGAGACGAAGAGAGAGGGCCGACGGCGTACTACTGCTACGTCGAGGCCCTCTCGATGAAGTATATGATGCCTTATACACGTTCTGCTCTATTTTGGATTAACTGTGCTGCAATACTCACCGCAATCTCCGCCGGCGTCTCACTGCCTATATCGATTCCGATGGGCGTAATCACACGCGCAAGCTGCTGCTCGCTGTAGCCATCTGCCAGCAAAGCTGCTCTGGCCATGGCTGCTTTATTTTTACTGCCCATAATGCCGATATAACCGACCGGCGTAGTCAACAGATAACGCTCCACATTAGCGTCATGCACATGGCCGCGCGTCATTACTACCGCATAATCCTTAGCCGTCAGGCTGCAAACCTCCTGCAGCTTAGTAAAATCAACCTGCTGTACATGCTCCGCCTGCGGAAAGGCTGCTGCATCCGCAAACTCCGCTCTGTCGTCCAGCACGATGCATTTAAACCCGAGATGACTCAAAAGCGGCACCAGCTCACGCGCAACATGACCTGCGCCAAAAACATAAACCGAACCGTCATAATCATACTGCTCCGCATAATAAGCGCAGCCATCTATACTGATTACACCTCTGCGACCTGCAAGCTGCAGGTCTTTTTTTATTTGCGGCAGTGCGTTGCCTTCACCCAAAGGCAGTAAAAACCACCAGGGAGCACGCTGCTTCATTGCACTAAGAGCTTCCTCTGCCAAATCCCCCGTTTCTTCCCCCACAGGCAGGTAACAAAACTGCACCTGACAGCTGCCTCCGCAGGCCATGCCTGCTGCCGGAGAGAGGTCAAACGTTTTGACAAAGCTGCCGCCACCATTCTGCAGACGCTGCTGTGCCAGCTGCTGTGCCGCGTATTCCATACAGCCGCCGCCGATGGTTCCGTAAAGCAAACCCTTTTCTCCGACCAGCATATAGGCGCCGCTGGTGCGCGGAGTAGAGCCTTCACTCTCAATCAAAGCAACAAGATAGCAATGCTGCGAATCCAAAGCCTGCGCCTGTATTTTTTTCATTAAATCCTTCATTTTTGTTTCTCCTGTGCATAACGGCAGACTAATTCCAGGACGCTGCCGGCAATGCAGCGCGCCTTATCCGAAATCGTAAAGCAGTTGGCCAGCTCCTCCTTGCGCGGGTCAATATCAGCAATTTTAAAGCCTTCGGTAACAGCAAAGCCATCGCGAATCATGCCGCGAATCAGACCGAACAGTGTTGCCTTTACCGCCACCTGATTACTGCCGTCGGTAATAGTTGCAATAGTTTCGCCCTTTTCCACAATGCTGCCAATGTCATGAACAACGTGCAGAACACCTGCGCAGGGTGCGTGCAGCACACGCTCCTTGCTATAGCCTGCGATATTACCGGGCACGCCGCTGTTAGGTGCAGCACTGCCGCTGCGGATAATGCGTCCCAGGTTATGACCGCGCTTCGTTTCTACAATTACGTCGGCATCTGCGCCCACGCTGAAGCCGGGGCCTAAAGCAATAACAAGCGGTGCCATTGTACTGCTTGTACCAAGATTGCGCTTGGCAATAATCGCATCAATCACAATATCAGGTGCAAAAGCATGCACACTATCCGCTGCTTCATCAACCAGCACCGGCACTTCATCATGCTCCCAGACAGCGTCTGCCTCAGGCAGTGAATTTATCAATCTTGCAGTCAGACCTTCTACCTGAGCGCTGCCCTGATACACCGCTTCGCACAGCGCTACCTGTCGACGAATTGCCGCAGGCTTAGCGCATTCCAGCACTAAAACTTTGAAGCCCGCTCCCCACAAGCGATGGATAACGCCTGTTGCCAGGTCACCACCACCGCGTACAATAATCTTCAGCATTTATTATTCTCCCCTTTCACGAAGCCATATTCTTCGCTCGTCCATGCCTGCACTCACTAACAGCCAACGCATTTCTTCCCGCTGCAATGCCTTCAGCAGGTCACATTTATTCAAGACAATATAATAAGCACGTGTACCGACATTTTTGCGTGCCCCCTGCTCCGACAGCAGCAAAGCCGTAAGCATTTGCGCATCAATGATTTTATCTGCGCTGCAGTCCAAAAGGTCTGCCGCCAGCTGCGGACGCTGGCACGCCTGCGCCAGCGAATTGCCTAAAGCATCCATACCGGCAACAGCAAGCACTATGTCACTGTCAGGCAAAAGTACAGGCTCATGCGCTGCCGGTGCTTTGCACGGATGATGCTTGGAGCCGTCAGCTTCACACAAAATCACGTCTGCCTGCAGCTGCAGCGCTTCATATAAATCTTGCGGCGGCGCCGTCAGCTTACCCGTATCAAGCTCCGGTGTACCGATAACGGCATAGCGCCGCTGCTGCCACAAATTATGTACTGCTGCTGCGTCCGCAGCAAACCTACCATCTGCAGGGCACAGGATATGCGTACTCGTCAACACCAGCACCTTGCGTCCGCAGGCTGCCCAAGCCGCTGCCAGTTCATACATAACCGTCGTTTTACCACCACCGCCGACAAGGCAGATATTATGTTTCTTTCCGTCAGTAAAAAAATCAAAGGGACAGTGCGCCATCAGCTTCACCTCGCCTAAAATTACTTATATTATAACACACTCATTAAAAAAGGCTGTCGCTTACCTGCGACAGCCTTCAATAACATTAGTCTTTATTTGCCTTGAGCAACAGCAGCGATAACTTCTTCAGTCAGATCCTTGCCACCAAATACAACAGCACTGGCATCAACTACATTAGCAATGCCATGAGCTTTTGCTACCTGGCCGATAGTTTTGCGGATTTTTTCGCGGATAGGATTCAGCAGGGATGCTTCCTTCTTATCTACCTGAGCGGATAATTTTTCGCCCAGCTCGCGTCTGCCCTTGTCGTCAAGTTTCGGAGCCTTTTCGTTGAATTCATTTTCAGCCTTTTGGCGCTCCAGATTGATAACGCTCATAGTAGTCTGAATATCAGGATAGCTGCGGAAAACACGTTCAACATTTACATAACCCAAATCTTCCGCAAAAGCGCTGGTTGCGCAAGCCAAAGCCATAACCAAAGCCATAATCAAAGTCAGTAAGCTCTTTTTCATTAAAACAGTAACCTCTCTTCTTAAGATTTTAATACTAATATTATCTTACACTATTTCCTATAGAAAAGCAAGCTGTTTATAATTGGCCGCTGTAAGCAAAAAACGCAGGCCTTTCGACCTGCGTTCACTTCGTTTTGCTGATGTAAGGTATTGGTGGGCCCAGTAGGGTTCGAACCTACGACCAGCCGGTTATGAGCCGGCGGCTCTACCACTGAGCTATAGGCCCATGCAAGCTACCAAACAGTATTATTTTATAATAGATACAGTTGTTTGTCAACTATTATTCCAAGAAGTCCTTCAGCTTTTTGCTGCGGCTGGGATGACGCAGCTTGCGCAATGCCTTAGCCTCAATCTGACGGATACGCTCACGGGTAACGCCAAAATGCTGGCCAACCTCTTCCAAAGTACGGCTGCGGCCGTCCTCCAGGCCAAAGCGCAGCTCCAATACCCGTTTTTCACGGATAGTAAGCGTTTCCAGAACCTCCTCCAGCTGCTCACGCAGCAGAGTGAAGGAAGCAGCATCGGCAGGTGCCGGTGCATCGTGGTCCTCGATGAAATCGCCCAGATGCGAATCCTCTTCTTCACCGATAGGAGTTTCCAGAGAAACAGGCTCCTGCGCAATTTTCATAATCTCGCGCACTCTGTCAACAGAGGTATCCATTTCCTTGGCAATTTCTTCCGGCAAAGGCTCGCGGCCAAGCTCCTGCAGCAGCTGGCGGGAAACACGGATGAGCTTGTTAATGGTTTCCACCATATGTACGGGAATACGGATAGTACGTGCCTGATCGGCAATCGCACGGGTAATCGCCTGACGAATCCACCATGTAGCATAGGTACTGAATTTAAAGCCCTTGTTATAGTCAAATTTATCTACAGCCTTAATCAGGCCCAGGTTACCCTCCTGAATCAAATCCAGGAACAGCATACCGCGACCGACATAACGCTTGGCAATACTTACTACCAAACGCAGGTTGGCTTCGGACAAGCATTGCTTAGCTTCGTCACCCTGATGCGCAACTGCTTTCAACAGCTTTTCGAAATCCTCATCCAGATTGCAGTAGGCTTCAACAACAGCGGAATCCTTTTCTCTGCCGTCACTCATACGCTCTCTGAGCTCATTTAGTATCGCCTTAATCTGGTACAGCTTATGATCGTCTATATCGCTTGTTTCACGCGTTACTACGAACTGCTCGCAGCCCGGAATCAGACATCTTTGTTCTGCCATCAGGCGCTGCAGATGCAGACGCTCATCTTTGGTAAATTCAAAAATCAGGTCCTCGTAATCATCAACAGTATAAGGCTGACCTACGCTCTGACGCTTTTTAATCATCTGCGCTACACGGAAAACAGAACGCATATTGGTAATCTGCCATTCCTCTTTCAAGCTCTCGCGCAGCTTTTCAATCAATGCGTTGCCGCTGTCCTCAGCAGTAAAAGCAGGCTCCTCCAGCTCAATCATTCTGCCGCGCTGAATACGCTCTGCCTGACGGCCCTTATCCATACGCTTAGCGAGCTTAACCTCATCCTCACCGATAAGCAGCGGTACTCTGCCGATTTCCTTAAGGTACATGCGTACAGGATCGTCAATGCTGATGCCTTCGGGAACGCTCATGTTTTCCAGCTCACTACTGCTGGGCTCATCATTATCTTCGTCGTTTCCTACCAAAGGCAGTATATCTTCGTCGGAGGCATTGTCATCATCAACAAGCTCCAGACCTTTACGTGTAATAACCTCGTAGATATGCTCAACATCTTCGGGCGTAATATCTTCCAAAGTATTGGTGAGGTTCATTACATCGCCATAGGTGAGAACACCCTTATTAGCTTTACCCTTGCGGATAAGCTCATCAATTTGCTCCTGCGTTATTTTAGTAGCTGCAGCCATGGTGTCCCCTCCTTCCTTATTTATTTTGGTTTCCATAGAGTTTTTTGATTTCATTCTTTATCCTTTGACTTTCCATTAATTCACTGAGAAAACGCTCATCTGCCGATCTTTCGTATTCATCCGCCAGCAGACGATGCTTTTCATATTCTTTTTCCAGACGAAGCCGCCGCATCTGCCTGAGGCAGTCCTGCATAAGCTTATCCATATCTCCCTCCGGAAGCTGATGTGCCAAAATACGCGCCAACGCTGTCTGCGCCGCATCGTCCAGGGCATTATTCAGCTTATCCGTTGTATAAGCGGTGCCAAGCTCGCACAACCTGTCAAACAGCTGTGCCAGCACAGCATCTTCAAAGCCTGTTTCCTTTACCTCCGCACGGCATTCATCACACAGCTGCGGCTGCTCCAAAAGCAATCTCAGAAGCAGTTCTTCCGCCTGCTGACCGATACCGGCACTTTTTTCCTCCGGAATCACCGTCGGCTGCCCAGTCTGCTGTCTGCCGCCTCTGCGTGCTGCCTTGCGGTATTCTTCCGCAATCAGGCCTTCATCAATAGTCAGCCGCTGTGCCAGCCTTCGGATATGCTCCGACGCTTCAATTTCATTTTGACATTCTAATAGGAATGGTAGTATATTCGACACAGCCTCTACTTTTCCTGCTAAATTAGCAATATTATTTTGCAGGATAGTTTCATCTATTTGAAAATCAATACCATTCTGCGCCGCCGCCAGCACCTGTGCAAAAGCATCATGACCATGCTGACGTACATATTCGTCGGGATCCTTGCCGTCAGGTACACCTGCTATGCACACCTTCAAGCCTGCTTCCCGGGCAATGCTTACTGCCCTCACCGAAGCCTTGCGGCCTGCGCTGTCGCTGTCATAGCAGAAGATTACTTCATCCGCCAGACGCTGCAGCAGCTTAGCCTGCTCCTGGGAAAAGGCTGTTCCCATAGATGCTACAACATTATCAAAGCCTGCCGCATGCAAGCTGATAGCATCCATATAACCTTCGACAACTACAGCCCGACCGCTTTTGCGGATAGCCTTCAAAGCTATATCCAGACCAAAAAGCAGCCTTCGCTTATTAAACCACTGCGTTTCCGCTGTATTCAGATATTTAGGCGTGCTGTTGTCCAGCACTCTGCCGCCAAAGCCGACTATACGTCCGCGCGCATCGCGGATAGGAATAATCACACGGTTGCGGAACTTATCATAATAGCCGTCGCGCCCACGGGCCGCCAGTCCGGCAGCCTCCAGCACCTGCGGCTGACAGCCGCGCTTAGCAAGAGAGCTGACAAGCGCGGTAAAATTATTCAGCGCATAGCCTATGCCAAAGCCGGCAATAATTTCTTTACCGATTCCGCGCCCTGCAAGATAAGCCAAGGCAGGTTCACCGTAAGCAGTTTTTGTAAGACAAGCCTGAAAAAATTTTGACGCCAGTTCATTAGCACTATAAATGCTGTCCCTTTGTTTCTCGCGCGCAATTTCGGCGGCCGTCTTCTGCTTTTCCGGTATCGGAATACCGTATCTGCCGGCCAACAGCTTTAATGCATCCATAAAGCTGCAGTTTTCGATTTTCATAATAAACTTAAAAATATCTCCGCCCTCATGGCAGCCAAAGCAATAAAACATGCTCTTGCCGGGGTTCACCGAAAAGGACGGTGTTTTTTCTCCGTGAAACGGGCAACAGCCCCAGTAGTTCTGGCCTTTCTTTTTCAACGGCACGTAACCGGAGATTATTTCTACCATATCAGCTGTGCTGCGCACCTGCTCTTTAAAGTTTTCAAAATCTCCGTTCATTACCCTCTCCGCCTCCAACTACTATATCACACATAATTTATATTCAATGTATAAAGGAAAAATCCTCTTTTTTTCTAAAAAAATCTTTTTTAACGCTTGCGCCGATTCTCTAAAAATACTATAATAAAGAGTACACTTAAAATTTCTCCTGTTTTTCATGCTACAAGAGGTGATTTATTCATGAAGAAATTACTTTTAATATTAACTATGCTTGTTATGATGCTGCCTTCTATGTGCTTTGCCGATCCGGTAATCAAGAGTGACAGCCGTACCTTTAACCCGCTCACCGGTGTATATGACCTGCAGGGACACGTTTTTGTACAGTTCCCGGCACATGATACTACCTTAACTATTACAGGCGATGCCACAAAGGTGCTTCTTTATGCTATGGAGGTTCACGGCCAGGGCAATATTCATCTGAGCTTCGGCGATATGAGCTTTGCCTGCGATAAGGTAGATGTATATCATTCCGACAGAACTGCCTATGTAAACGGCAATCTTGTTTTCAATGATAACAGCAATAAAATTACCGCAGACAGCGGCAGCTACTGCTGGAAGACTAAAATTGCAGCCTTCCATGGTAATGTTACGGTCAACGGTCAGCCGCATGACGGTGATGTAGCCTATAACGTTATGGAAAAACAAATTACAGCACAATAAATTCTGTACAGACAAAAAATCAGCCCATGCTTTACGCTAAGTAAGGCATGGGTTTTTCTGTTGAAAAACAGGCTGCCGAAACATCCGACAGCCTGCGTAAACTTAAAAATATTCGTTATTGTAAGTGCGGCATTTAGGGAAAAGCTCGTCGAGCAGCTGCAGCTTCCGCACATCGCTGCATTTGATGCGCCCTGCTTCCCACAGCTCCGTAGCGCTGAACGCACCGAAGTAAAGCTGGGTAAAGGCGCCCATGTCCATGGTAACCTCCTCCTGCTCCAGCGTGCTGACTGCCTCCAGCTTGCCCGGTGACGTGCGCAGCTGCAGCAGATGATTATTGCGCTCAATCATCTTATCCGTAAGCAGCATGACAACGCTGCCGCTGCTCATGCTTGCTGCTACCGGCAGCTTGGCGAGCGCCAAACGCGCATCAAGACAGCGCGCCATCATAAACGGCTGCAGTCTGCCTGTAAGCGCCTGGTCCGCAAAGCTAAGATATGTTTTATCCCAAGGCTCCGCCAGCCAGCAAAACTCCTGAGCTTCGCTTCTGTGTCCTGCGGCATATTGCAGCAGACGGTTCTTCGCTGCAGCATCCTGCGCCAAAAGCTCCTGCACGTTGAACGTGCCGTCAGTCAGTGAGTAAAGCATATAGCCAACTGCTTTCCCCGCGCGATAGACAACAGCGCACAACACGTTTTCCTGCGTAACTACAGACAACAGCTTGCGCCATTGAAAAGCAGTGCGCTGCGGCACGCCGTTCCACGCTGCGGTAACACTTGCGTAAATATCTGCCAAAGGATTGCAAGGTTGCATTTCTGCATCTTCCTCCTTTAAAGACTGCAGCAAGGAAACTAAATCCAGACGTTCTACCGACAGGTCATCACCTATTGCAGCAGGCTGAAGCTTTGCCAAAGGCATTTTATATTCATGACGATAATAGCAATAAGCAAATTCATACGGCAGATAAATACCGGCACTTATAGGCATCAGCGTCACAAAGGGAAAGCCCTGTGAACGCAGCACTTCAAAGGCAGTTTCCAAAAGCGGACGCAGCAGGTGCTGTCCCCGTGCTTCCGGAGCGGTGGCAATGCCCACAAGATACGGCACCAGCATCTCCTGCCCGCGCAAATGCAGCATATAAGGATTTACATGCAGCATCATGCGCAGCTTTTCTTCCTCGCCGACCTTGTCAAAGCCGCCGATAACCATATTGTCCTTGCCGCAGTACTGCTCAAAATAGTACTGAAAGAAAGGCTCTGTCTTTTTTTCAAAGCAATAGTCCCAAAGCTCCTCTGCCTGGTACATGCGCTCCTTGCTCAAGACACGGTAAATCATAAGCTACCTCACCCAATAATTACATTATATTTTTTCACCATAAATTCCGGATGCAGCGCCATTTTTGCCTCACGCAGACCGGGATGTCCCATATCCTCCTCACGGTTGAGATATTTTACATCCGTCCAGGCATGAGCGGCAAACTCCTTGGTAATAGCAGTATACAAGCCGCGTACATCATGACGCGCCTTTTCTACATGCAGCACCGCTGTATCGTCGTTAATCTTCTTGCCAAAGCTGAATGCTTGAATTTTACCGTCGAAACGGATTGCACCGCCGCGCAGCTCAAGCTGTTCAAAGCTCAGAAAGGCCTCCTGGATAGCATATTTTTCGCACAGCAGCGAAGGATCCTCCGCCATATGCTCATCGCACCAGCGCTCGCCAAAGTTCAGGCATTCCATCATATTATCCATAGTAATCGGCTCATAAACGAAATCCGGATGCGCCTTGACAAAAGCATTGTAGTGATTCTTCTGCCCGTGCAGCTTGCGGCCGGAAAGCGTTGCCAGCTTTTCCTGCAGATATACATAATCCCAGTTATCGCGGTCTTCTTCATATGTCAGACCCGGCATCACGCGCTCAAAGCGCTCCTTAGTAAAATCATAGATACCATGCATTTCAAACGGTTTGCCCTGATGCTCCTCCTTCAGCTCCTGCATCAGACGCGGCAAATCCTCATCGCGTCCGCCAAAAGGCTGAATGTAAAAATCAACGTTGTTGCGTTTAACCTTCAGCAGCAGGAAATCGTGCGCTACGCACCAATAAATATGATAGCAGTCACGCCAGACAAAAAGATTGGAAAAGGCACATTCGCTGCCATTTTGATGTGATTTTGATATATAGCTTTCAAACAAAGGCTTTTGTGCCAATGTTACAGGTTTAAATTCTAAAATACTGATAACCCCCTAAAAAACTCATTACTGCTTGTATATTATAGCATATGAAATATAGCTTGCGGCATTGTAATTGCATTTTTAACATTAACTTCACAAAATAGATAACTACTATCCATTACCTATATTATAATATGCTGTTTCAGCTTTTCTGTAAAGTATGCACAAAAAAGTGCTTCAGTTACCAAAAGGTTACTGAGCTGTCTTAGGTGTAAGCAGAAAATAACCGCACAGCTTTTACACCGGCGGTTATTCTCGCTGTCTGTTAAATACGACGCGTATAAATACATTATATTATTGCCAAACCTGTATTAATCAAACTGACGCAGGCGCTTTTTGACCTGCTCTGCCAGCAAAATACCAGCAATTGCAGTAAGCAGCTGCGGTACGCTCATCGCAAACATAATCGTCTTACGCAGCGCAGGATTCGGCAGTGCCAAAAAGCTGACTACCACCCAGGCTGCCAGCAGCATAACGATTGCCTTTGCCAACGGCGGCATTAATAAAGACAGCTTGCGTCTGCCCTTAAACTGACGCACAAGCAGCACAAAGATAAAATTGCCCAGCCAGATTACAGGAATCAGAAACGGCAGCAGCACCTGCCCCTGCACGTAAGCAGTCAGCGGCAGCAAAAACGCCAGCAAAAGTGCTGTCTTCAGGCCGCCCAGCTGCAACGTGAGCACCAGCATCATATGCACCAAAGTACCGATGATAAACGTAGAAAGCAGCTGCGGCATCGGCAGCACCAAACGCAGCGATTGCAGCGCCAGCGCCAAAGCCACCAGCAGTGCGCCCCGCACCAGCCTGCTGTTATTCATGCTTAACAGGGCATTCCTTAGCTACAAACGCCATATATGCGTCCTGCAGCTTTTGAGTCAGCTCACCAACCTTGCCGTCAGCAACGAAGCTGCGGTCGATTTTGGTAACAGGCATAAATTCGCAACGCGGTCCGCAGAGGAAGGCTTCGTCTGCTTTGAGTGCGAAATCCTTATCAAAAGCTCTTTCGATAATCTGCAGGTCCAGGTCTTTGGACAGGCGTTCCATCAGCAGACGGCGGGTAATGTTTTTATGAATAAAGTTGTTTTCGGGATGAGTCCACAGAATACCGTCTTTATAAATGAAGAAGCTGGCTTCCGTGCTTTCGGTAATTTTACCGTCGCGAACAAACAGGGAATCAAAAGCATTGCCGATAACAGCCTTCTGTTTAGCCATTACCTCCGGCAAACGGTTCAGAGTATTGATATCGCAGCGCGCCCAACGTACGTCCTCAACAGTAATAACATTTACACCCTTAGCACGCTTTTCAGCCAGTGCCTCGCGGTCAACCGGTACAGCATACATAGTCAGATGCGGAATGCTCTGCTCCGGATAGGACAGGGCATAAGCCCCGCTGCCACGGGTTACCTGAGTATAGATTTCGCAGTCCTTCAGACCGGTTGCGGCCAGCAGGCTTTCATGGAACTCTACCAGCTCTTCAATCATATAAACGCCGGGGATTTTTACGGCGATTACGGAATCGAATAAATTGTTCATGTGCGGCAGCAAAGCGAAGCAGCGTCCGTTATAAACCGGCACAATTTCAAAAACGCCATCGCCAAAATTATGGCCGCGGTCGTTAACGTCAATAAATGCTTCAGCTTCCGGCATAATCTCGCCATCTACCAAAACTAATTTTTCTTGTTGATTTTCGTTCATGTTTATTCCTCCAATTGCGCTTGTCACAATAAATTAACATAATAAAGCATTATTTATGCAATAAACTCAGTCAAAAATATTGTATAATATATATTGAGATTATTTGTTTTGCAGTCTGCAGAGCTCGTAAAAAGCTTATGACTACATTTCAATTATTATACACCATTTAAAGCCACTTTGGCAAAAAATATCGCAAAGGAGATTCCCATGACTCATCTGCCTACTATTATCAACGACTTAGCAATGATTTTGCTTGTAGCCGGCGTCACGACTATTCTTTTCAAGAAAATTAATCAGCCGTTGGTGCTTGGTTACATTGTTGCCGGCTTCATCACCGGTCCGCACTTCAACTTCTTCCCGACGATTACCGATAAGGCCAACGTCCACGCCTGGTCCGAAATCGGTGTTATCTTTCTGCTGTTCGCGCTGGGACTGGAGTTCAGCTTTTACAAGCTGAAAAGCGTAGGCAGTACAGCCTTCATCGCCACTGCGGTAGAAATAGGCGGCATGCTGGCCGTGGGCTACTTCGCCGGTACGCTGCTGGGCTGGAACCATATGGACAGCCTTTTCCTGGGCGGTATGCTTTCTATGTCCTCCACCACGATTATTATCAAAGCCTTCGACGATTTAAAGCTCAGGGCGCAGCGCTTTACGGAAATAGTTTTCGGCGTGCTGATTATTGAAGATATCGCCGGTATCGTGATGATGGTACTGTTGGCAACCATGGCCGTAGCCAGCGCCGACGTTTCCACGATGGAGCTGTTGCTCAGTATCGGCCGTCTGATTTTCTTCCTCGTTTTATGGTTTGTTCTTGGTATGTACCTTGTCCCCAGCTTCTTTAAATGGGCTAAACAGCTGATGAACGAAGAAACTCTGGTAGTTGTTTCCATCGGCCTGTGCCTCGGTATGGTTGTGTTGGCAACTCAGCTCGGCTTCTCCTCCGCTTTGGGTGCCTTCATCATGGGCTCTTTGATTGCCGAAGCTCCTAACGCAGAAAAAATAGAGCACCTTGTTGCTCCTATCAAGGATTTGTTCGGCGCCGTCTTTTTCGTATCCGTCGGCATGATGGTAGATCCCGCTATCCTGCTGGAGCAGGCACTGCCTATTTTCGTGCTGGTAGTAGCAACAATTATCGGCAAGCTGATTTTCTCCACCGGCGGCGTGCTGGCCTCCGGCCAAAGCCTCAACACCTCTGTGCACTGCGGCTTCAGCCTGGCGCAAATCGGTGAGTTCTCCTTTATTATTGCTTCTTTGGGCATGAGCCTTGGCGTAATCAGCAGCTTTTTATATCCGATTATCGTAGCGGTATCTGTAATTACCACTTTTACTACACCCTTCTGCATCATGGCAGCCGAACCCTTTTATCAGCTGGTGCTGAAGCTGCTGCCGCCGCAGGCAAAAAGCTGGCTGGATCGTTACACAGGTACCAGTACCGATGATGACAAGGATCAGGACTGGAAGAACCTGCTGACCGGTTACACCATGCGTATGCTGATTTTCATTACTCTGCTGGCAGCCATTGCCTTGGGTGCGGAATATTACCTGTTGCCTTATTTGGGCAACACGCTAAAGCTGCCGTACAGCAGACTGCTGACCGCCGCTGCCACCTTTATCATCATGTCGCCGATTTTGCGTGCCGTGCTTGTCAACCGTGCCGGCAACGGCGATTTGTTCTCCAAGCTTTGGTTCAAAAAACGCGCTAACCATCTGCCGCTGATGTTCCTGGTATTCGGCAAGCTGCTTGTAGCATCTGCTTCGCTGTACTTCATCTTCCACACTCTGTTGAAGCTGCACGGCTTCCTGGCCTGCGTATCTATATTGCTGGCAGCCTACTTCATCTCCTCCTCCGACTGGCTGATGAGCGAGTACCTGCGCATCGAATCACGCTTTTTGGTAAACCTCAACGAAAAGCACATGCGCAAGCATCGTGAAAGCACTCCCAGCGACAGCCGTACCTGGTTCGATGAGGATTTGCAGCTAGTTTATTACGATTTGCAAAATGACTCCTCTATAATCGGCAAAACTCTGCGCAGTCTCGGCTTCCGCGAAAGCTACGGCTGTAACGTACTGCAGCTTTTGGGCAGCAACCGTACTGTTGATATGCCCGGCGGTGAGCAGATAGTGGAAAAGGGCGACAAGCTGCTGCTCATCGGCACCGCCAGCCAGCTGCAGGTTTTTGCTGCTGCAGTAAGGCAGCGCAGCTTAGGCCTGGAGCGCTGCGACCTGCCGCAAAGCCTGCGTGAATTCATGCTGGATAACCACCAAAATAAACCGGAACAGCAATTCCTCTCACTGGCGATTACCATCGACAAGCATTCTCCTATTTTGGGAACATCACTGAAGGCCGCCGATTTGCGCAACAAGTGGAGCTGCCTCGTTGTCGGTCTGGAGCGTGGCGCCTTTACTATTACCAACCCCCACGTTTCACTTGTTTTTGAAGAAAACGACCTGCTCTGGGTATTGGGCAAGCAAAAGATGATGAACACGTTAATCAGAGAAGAAATTTTGTAATATTGTTTCACAGTTTATCTGTATATATTAAGCCGCTGTTTTTCGCAGCGGCTTTTTTTCATGCGATTATTCCTCGCAGCTGCAAGGCCTTTACCGCATCCTCCATCGTCTGCATGCCGTAGCGCGCGCCGGTCTGCAAATAAGACTGCAGCTGGTGCGTGCGCCCCTCACGAATTAAATTGCGCATGGCAGGCGTTGCAACGAGCACCTCAAAGGCCGCCGCTCTGCCTGCTCTGTCGCAACGGGGCAAAAGCCTCTGGCAGCAAATCCCGAGCAGGCAGTCAGCCAGCTGCGTACACACATGCTGTCTGTCCGGCAGCACGTCAAGAATGCGGTTCACCGTACCTGCAGCATCCTGCGTGTGCAGCGTTGCCAAAACCAGATGACCTGTTTCCGCCGCCGTCAGCGCTATACCTATTGTTTCCGCATCTCTGAGCTCGCCAACTAAAATAACATCCGGGTCCTGCCTGAGCGCGCTGCGCAGACCGCTGGCAAAGCTCCTTGTATCACGCCCCACCTCCCGTTGGTTAATCAGTGCCAGGCCCGCAGGATAAACATATTCTATCGGGTCCTCCAGCGTCAGCACGTGTACAGCGCGCGTTTGATTTATCTGCTGTACCAACGCGGCAAGCGTTGTGCTTTTACCGCTGCCGGTAGCACCGGTGACAAGCAGCAGACCACTGCTGCTCTCGGCAAGCTGACTGATAATTTGCGGCAGACCAAGACTGTTGCAGTCAGGAATATCCTTCGGGAGCAGACGAATCGCCGCCGCATAACCGTTGCCAAGACGGTAAATATTCAGCCGGCAGCGCTCCTGCCGTCTGTCACTAAAAGCAGTATCAATCTCACCTGTCTGCAGCAGCTGCCGCTTTTCCTGCTCCGGCAGCAGGGCAAGCAACGCCTGCTCAAGCTTTTCCCGGGAAATAATTTCGTTTTGCAAAGGCTGCAGGCTACCATCTACGCGCACCATCGGCATTCCCTCAGGTGTAAGATGCAGGTCACTGGCTCCCATACTTTTTGCCTGTAGCAGCATCTTATCAAGCATTATCAGCCTCCCCGGTGATACCGACGCGCCACAATTCTTCAACCGTAGTTGCCCCCTGCAGCACCTTATCAACTGCGTCAGCATACAGACTGCACCAGCCCTGCTTACGTGCCTCCCGCAAAAGCTCTGCTTCATCGGCGCCGTTTACCAAGAGCTGCTGCATCCGTTTATCAAACACAACCAGCTCATGCAAAGCCAGACGCCCTCTGTAGCCTGTGCCGTGACAATGCTCACAGCCGTGAGCCTGCACCACTTGCAGCCTTTCATCCGCTCTGCGCCCCAGATACTGCAGCTCCGCTGCTGTTGCCAAGCGCCGTTCGCCGCAATGGCGGCACGGACGGCGCAGTAAACGCTGTGCCAGCACACCACGCAAGCCAGTAGCCAGCAGATAATCGGCAATCCCCATATCCAGCAGACGATAAACCGCACCAATAGCATCGTTCGTGTGCAATGTGCTCAACACCAAATGACCTGTCAGCGCCGCATGCACCGCCATAGCTGCCGTTTCCTCATCTCTGATTTCACCCAGCATGATAACATCCGGATCCTGACGCACAACAGAACGCAGTCCTGCGGCAAAGGTAAGTCCGCTCCTGCGGTTCACGGCCACCTGATTGATCCCCGGCAGCTTGTATTCCACAGGGTCCTCCAGCGTTATAATATTGCCGGCCGCAGCATCAAGCTCCTGCAGCGTGGCATATAGCGTCGTTGTTTTACCGCTGCCAGTAGGTCCTGTCAAAAGCACCAAGCCGTTTGGCTGATGAAAAAGCTGACGGTAACGCTGCAAATTACTTTCGCTGAACTGCAGCTGCTCCAGCTGCAGCAGATTATCCTGACGCTGCAAAAAACGAATCGCCAGCTTTTCGCCGTTGACGGTCGGCAGGCTGGATAAACGCAAATCCACCTCGCTGCCTTCATGCTCCAGCAAAAGACGTCCATCCTGCGGCACTCTTTTTTCGGCAATATCCATACCGCTCCACACCTTCAGCTGCGTCAGCAGCGTGCTTTGCTGCGTACGCGGCAGCACACACAGCTGTTGCAGCAGGCCGTCAACACGGATGCGCACACGCACTCCCTGTCCGTCAGGCTCGATATGCATGTCACTGGCACCCTGAGCTAATGCCAGATGCAGCAAATTCTCTGCCAGCTTATTATTACGCAAAACTTCCATTGCACCACCTCATTTTTTCTGTGTTGCATTCATTGTAGCATAAAAAAAGCGAAATGCAATACGATAATTTAAAATTTTCTCTATTTTCTAAATTTTCACTTGAAATTATTCTCAGCTTGCGCTAAAATAAAAAATGAAATTTACTATGCAATGCTTGTTGTCGTCATCTTAACGGATAACACTGAAAGGAGCCATTATGCTAAAACGATTTTTCCCGTTAATACTCGGCAGTCTGCTGCTTGCCTTAGCTCTGCCCTGCAACGCTCAAAATAAGCTCACCAATCCCTTTTTGCCTTCCCCCGCCAACGTCGGCCAAACTGTTGCAGTAAATATTCCCACACTACCGCAGCCCGTCAGCGAACGCCTGGCCTGCTATTCTCTGAGCTACGCCCGCGCCAAGGACGTGCAGGAAGCGTTGACGCCACATTTCGGCACCAAGCTGGGGCTAGATACTATCACCAACAGCCTCATCCTTTTGGGAGATGAGCAAAGCCACGCACGCTTAAGGCAGCTGCTGCCCAAGCTGGACGTAGCAACAAAACAGGTAACATTGGAAGCCAAAATCATCGCCGTCAGCCGCGAGGACAGCAAAAACCTGGGTGTGCGCTGGGATTGGGACACTATTCCCCAACGCAAGCAGGAAACAAACGACAGTGACAGCGACAGCAGCAATTATGACGGCAGCTTCAAATTTTGGCGTGGCTTTTCCTTCCGCTTCAACGTTACGCTTAATGCTCTCATCAGCAACGGTAAAGCGCGCATTTTGGCAACACCGCGCATCATCACCATCCCCGGCAAGGAGGCCAGCATTTTTATCGGTGACCACATCCCTGTGCAGACAGAAAAGCATGACAGCAGCGGCAGCTATACGGCAACGGAATATCTTGACGCCGGTATCAAGCTACAATATGCGCCTATCATCAGCGAAGATGGTAAAATGGTTACTGCCAGTGTCCACACTGAGGTGAGCACGCCTGTGCTTATCAGTGAGCTGAAAAATTACCGAATCACCAGTCGTACTGCTGACACCAACGTGCGCATGTACAGCGGCGAAACGCTGGTTATCGGCGGATTGATAAGCGAGGAACAGCAGCGTACTATGCAGAAGGTGCCCTTTTTGAGCAAGATTCCTCTGTTGGGCGAGCTGTTTAAAAACCGTTCACGTTCGCACAGCAAGACGGAGGTTTTGCTGCTTTTAACGCCGCACATTACGGAAGCAGGCGCTTCACCGGCGATTTATAATGAGAGGCTGATGAAGGAGGAAGGAAAGTAGCAAACAGACACGTTGGATGCTTACAACCTGTTTTCGCTATAATCTGTATTTTGTAAACCGCCATTCCTCAAAAAGAGCGAGTAAACTCAATGTCGCTCTCACATGGAGTTAAGCCTGTAGACAGTAACTCCAGATGCTAGCGGAAAAGAGTATATCCGTAACCAGAAATTCCACAAAAAATAAGTGATTGAGGCAATTTGTTTACCCGCTAATGTTGATCAAGAGCAAAAAAAGACCACCGCCAGTGGTCTTTTTTTCATGTAGGGACGTTTTAACGGTTGACCGTTTGACGCTTACGAAAGGACTTAATTATACAAATCAGCCAGCGTCACAAGCGTCACTTCGCCACGCTGCGCTGCTTGCAGCAAGCCCTCAGTAAAACCGCCTTTAGAAAAAATATAAAAATAATACTTTGTTCCCTTGCCAAAAACTCTTACGTAATCGCGTAAAAGCTCCAGCTCATCTAAACCGATTTTCTCATTACGATATTTACAAGAACCGATAATATAAGCATCCGGTGTAATTCCTGTTGCGACAATATCAATCTGCACCTGCTTCTTCTTTTGCGCATCCGTCCCCCACCATTGCCCGATATCAACAAGCTCAATAGGCAAGCTCTTCGCATAATACAGCAAGTAATCCTGACACATTTTTTCAAAAACAAGGCCCATGTAATCTGAAAAATAGCGTTTTACCGTTTGCGAGTAAATCCTTGCAATCCTGCCAGAATCAATGGCATTCGCATTATTCGGCACAAACTTATACCAGAAACGGAAAAAATTATCTGCTAAAAGATAAATCGTCTTGCGCCCTGCTTTTTCTGTGAGCGGCGTTTCCTTTTTGACTATTCCTAATTCCATCAATGTTTTTAAATACTTTAAAACAGTTGTGCTTGTCTCCTGCACTTTACCGCAGATATCAGCAGCCCGCGATGAACCTTCAGCAATAGCTTTAATAATAGCATTATAAATTGCAGGCTCACGTAACTCCTGCTTAAGCAAATTAGCTGGTTCTTCATACAAATAGCCCGAACGATCAAATAAATTGGTCAGCAATGCTTCATCAATATCTTTCTTTACGCCCAGCTTGTTAATATAATGCGGCACGCCACCAGTAATGCCATAAATCAAAGCATTGTCTTCATACGTCAGCTCAGGATGGAATACGGCTGTCTCTTTATAATCCAGCGGCTCAATTTTAAACTGACCTGTTCTTCTGCCATATAGCGGACTTTCCTGCCCCAGTACCTGATTTTCCATGAAGCTCATAGATGAACCACACAAAATCAAATAAAGTTTTCCCTGGCTCCATTGGTGATCAATTAAATGCTGAAGCATTGCTGAGATAGCAGGCTTAGCTTTTGCTAAATAAGGATATTCGTCAATAACAAACACAAGCCTCTGCTCACGCGCCAACTCTGTTATCTCTGCCAAGGCATCATCATAACTTTTAAACTCCGGCGCAACCACAGCGTCAGGCTTTTCGTAACTCATAATTGCTTTTGATAAAGCCTTTAAATTTTCTTTCCCCGTTGTATTGAGCGCAGAAAAAAATATCGTTGGCTTGTCTGCACAAAACTTGTTAATCAAGGCTGTTTTGCCTACACGGCGACGGCCATAAATAATCAGGCACTCAAATTCTTCATTTTCATAACGTGCATTAAGCTTGCGCAATTCCTCTTCACGGCAATAAAATTTTTCCATCTGGTTCACCACCATTCAAAATCATATAACTCACGATCATGTTACTCATAAGTATATTACTCACGAGTATTATAATTTAGAATAGAGAAATTTGCAAGGGGTGGCCTTTTAAATTTAAAATTTGTGCACGTGATAAAGGTTACGGGTAATTAGACCCGAGTTTGAAAAATAAGCGTATATGGTATATTAAAGCTATAAGAACAGGAGGTCAAAATCATGCCTGTATATGCTACAATAAAAGCACCTCAAAAAAGCTTCAAAATTCCCTAATATCAGCGAGGAACAGCAGCGTACTATGCAGCAGGTGCCCTTTTTGAGCAAGATTCCCCTTTTGGGCGAGTTGTTTAAAAACCGTTCGCGTTCACACAGCAAGACAGAGGTTTTGCTGCTTTTAACGCCGCACATTACGGAAGCAGGCGCTTCACTGGCGATTTATAATGAGGGGCTGATGAAGGAGGAAGGAAAGTAGCAGACAAATAATTATTAGATAAAACGCTGAATAAAACACAAAATCAGCCAATGAGCTTTTGCTCAAAGGCTGATTTTGCTTTTGTAGGAGATGATGTATGAGTATGCTTAACGGAAAATCAATTATAAATTACAACTAACCTTCCATTAAAATCAACTATATTGCTATCTACTTCATATACTTCTTTTATAAACTTTTCTGTTATAACCTCTTTGGGAGTACCGTAAGTAAACAACTTACCATCTTTAATGACAGCTATTTTATCACAATACTTACAGGCTAAATTCAAATCATGCAGCACTGCACATACTGTACAAGACTGTCCTTTTACGATATCCAACAACTGCAATTGGTATTTTATATCCAGATGATTAGTCGGTTCATCTAATAACAAGCACTGTGGCGTCTGTGTCAGAGCGCGCGCAAGAATTACTCTCTGCTGCTCACCACCTGATAAAACTGAAAAATTTTCGTTTGCAAATGTTTTCATGCCTACAATTTCCAAATTATGAGTTGCCAGTGTTATATCAGTATCAGTATAACTTTCCATCAAGCCTTTAAACGGCGCCCGTCCCATTAAAACCATATCCAACACCCTAAAATCAAAGGCGGAATTGTTTTGCTGGGCGACAACGGCAGTTTTTCTGGCAGATTCTTTATATGACATTTTTTCTAAGGGCTTATTGTCAATCAATACTGTTCCTGATTGTGGTTTTAATACTCTGTACAAGCATTTCAAAAAAGTACTTTTACCACTGCCATTAGGACCTATAATGCCTACAAATTCATTATTCTTTAAATCCAGGCTTATAGAGTCAATTATTCTTTTTTCTCCTGCTGCAAAGCTTATTGATTGTGCTTGTATTTCCATAAGTTTCGCCCCATTTACTTATAAGCATATACGCCAAACATTCCCTGTGTTTTCAGTTTTTGAGCCTGATTAATTCTTGAACCTAACGCTAAATCCATTGTTACTTTGCTGAAGCCAGTTTTCATAAGCAAATCAGCATCCCATAATGGTCTTCTATGATTACTGATATCCAAAGAATTCTTTATGGCATTACATTCCTCTATCTGATTACAGTCTAAATCACCATGCAGACCATGTTTAGATACGCGCCCCTTAGCAGGTACCGCAAAATCTTTTTTGCCAAAATCAGCATCAAAATTAACTAAAATACCTTCAGGCTTCAGCACTCTATACCATTCATGATACGCCTTTTCCAAATTTGGCAGCGTCCATGTCAAATTTCGTGTTATCAATAAATCAAAACTGTTATCCGCAAAAGGCAACTGCTGTGCATCACTAACCAAAAAATCGGCGTCTAAATTTAATTGATTACGTAAATCTATAGCAGAAGCTATCATGTTATCACATAAATCAATTCCTGTAACCAAATGACCGACGCTTGCCAGCAGCAGTGCCATATAACCGGACCCGGTACCAACATCCAAAATTTGCAACGCTATTCTGTCACCTATGATTTGCTTTAATTCTTTACTCCACAAATCATATTTTTCATTCTGCATTTCCGCAAAGCTCTGTCTGCTGAAATCATCACTACGCTGTTCCCAATAGCACTTTATTCTTTCCAAAATTGTCTTTTCCATATAGGCTACCTTCCTCAAAGATCTCTACTTACTGCCAAAGCTATAAGTTTTTCTTATCATCATATAAATAAACGTTGGAGCACCAATTAACGAAATTAATAAACCTATGGGTAATTCTGCTCTAGGCAAAATAATGCGGCAGCATAAATCACATACAATCAGAAAAATTGCACCAATTAATGCAGACACAGGTATAAGAAACTTATGATCTGTACCTATAAGCATTCTTACCAAATGCGGTATAAGCAGTCCGACAAATCCCAGTACTCCAGAAGCATAGACAATAGTGCCAATCATCAATGACGTTATCAGCAGATATGACTGACGATATATTTGCAGATTATAACCTAACGTAATAGCTGTATCATCACCCAAAAGCATCATATTCAGTATTTTAGCCTGACTCCATAATAATAATATACAAACTAAAATCAAAGGCACTAATTTGGATAATAAAGGCCAGCTTGCACCAGCCAGGCTTCCCATCAGCCAATATGTTATTGTTTGTATTCCTTCCATGTTATTAGCAAAATAAACAATAAAGCTGGAAAAAGCCGAGCAGATAGCGCTTAAAGCCATACCAGCAAGCAAAAGCTTCACAGAATTAGCTGGTCCGCCAAGATTAGCTATAAACAATACTAAAAATGAAATCCCCAAGGCACCCATAAATGCTGAAATGCCAATAAAATTTTCGCCAAGTGCACTGCCTATCCCTAACAAAACTGCTGCTGTCGCCCCTAAAGAAGCTCCTGAAGAAATTCCCAAAATGTACGGATCTGCTAGTGGATTTTTTACTATAGCCTGCATAACAACGCCACAAACAGACAGACCTGCGCCTACGCAAATAGCCAAAATAATCCTTGGCATACGCAAAAGCCAGATAATATCATACAATGCCCCATTCTCATTGTTAGATTTAATTCCGTAAACTATATAGTTTATTACTACATCAAAAATGCTATCTAAAGAAATTTGTGCATTGCCATAGCTTAAGGCCAGGAAAAAGCTTGCTATAAGAATCAATGTTAAGCATAAAAAAATCAAGATAAATTTTTTATTTGTCATATTCGCTACCTTTTATTAATCCCTTTGCAAAAATGTCTATTGCATCATCAATACGTATACCCGGACTTCTTATTGTATAAAAAGGTATGCAGTAAACCTGCCGTTTTTTGATACATTCTACATTCTGCAGAGCAGGATTGCTATAAACTGATTTCAGCAGCATTTTTTCATTTTCAGGCGAACATTGAAGAAAAATAACATCCGGCTGACTAGTCAAAATTTCTTCATAGCTGATATATTCATTTTCACCAACAGCTTCCTGTTTCTTGCCAATCACATCTGCCCCAAGTCTCGTTAAAATATCTCCGGCTAATGTTCTTGGTGTATAGATTGTTATTATCTTACCAAAATTGCCGACTACTAATACTTTTAAACGTTTCTTGGCAGCCAACTGCTGTCTACAACGCAGTATTTTATTATTTATGCCTGCTACAAGACTCGCTGCCTTAGTCTCATTACCGACAATTTTTCCTAAATCTGTAATATATTGCAACTCATCTTCTATTGTATGATGCGCTTTAAATTCAGCGCCGTTCATCAGGTTCATATAAATATTAACATTTCGCTCTTCCCAAAAGCTGCTGCTGCCAATTGACCTTCCTTTACCTGTAAAATCAAAAAGCCAGCCTGCTATAAAATCAGGATGCATCATTAAAACATTTTCCTGAGAAAAAATCTGCGTTTGTCTGACAGGAATTCTTTTATAAGCTTCCAGATAATCCGGATTTAAATGCTTTTCATTATACACCCCGGCAGCGGCAATAATTTTATCACCGGCACCTAAAGCTATAAGCGTTTCTATTGAATTCTGCCATAAAGCAACTATTCTCTGCGGATGCTGCGTAAACTTATATATATGTGGTTTCATTGAGCTATCATAATTTTCAATGCTAAAAGCCACAGCTTTATCTGAAGCCGGATGCCTATCAGTTTCTATTGATTTACAGCCACTAATAAACAAGCAGCATAGAAAAAACATTAAAATATATTTACGCTTCATACTGATACAAATCCTCTTTTGAAAGATTCAGGCAGGAAAACACTCCTGCCTGAATTACAAAGCTAATTAAAATTTAAAGTTTGCTGTAACCATAAAGTTTCTAGGAGCGCCAAGGCCAACACTGTTATCACCGCTAGCGTACCAATAATTCTTGTTGAAGACATTATAGCACATAGCTGTAATAGTAGCATCATAACCGGCAATCTTGGTGTCATAGCTTGCACCCAAATCTAACAAAGTAATGGAAGAAATACCGATTGGCATTGCATAGCTGCTGGTATCATGGATACGTGTCTTACCGGTATAATTTAGACGACTGATGAATTTCGTAGCTTTATCAGGTTTATAGATTAAAGCCAGGTCTCCGCTCCATTTGGGAATACCGCAAACCTTGCGTCCATCATTTTTTCCGCCCTGAGTTTTGCTTTTTTCTGCATCCATATAAGCAATACCGAAAATCATATCCCATTTATCACTTAAAGCACCTACTGCAGAATATTCAAGTCCTTTATATTCATTTTCGCCATTCAAAGTGTACCAGAATTTGCTGGGATCTTTGCTGTCAGGAACAGTAATACTGCTTTGCTGAGTATTTTTAAAAGCACTTAAAGTATGCAGGAAAGCACCGCTCTTCATTTTTACACCAATCTCATTCTGTTTGGTTTTAGAAGGAGGAATAGTGCTGCCCTCATTCAAATAACCAGGTGATACTACGCCGCCTTCACTGAAGGTTTCCGTATGATTAGCATAAACAGTGGTATTCGGATTTACTTTATAGGTCAAGCCCCAAATCGGAGAGGTTGCAGAGCTTTGATCGCGTCTGCCGCTCGCAGATTTGTCATCATTATGAGAAGTGTTAACGCTATGATGATGAACACCGCCTGTAATAGCCAGCTTGCCATCCTTAGTTGTCAAAGTATCAATCAGGCTCCAGCCTGTCATAACTGTTGTATATTGCTTGGTAACCGGATCCCAGGTAATATTCGGTTTCGGAGTAGTGCATCCTGTATAAATGTTGCCACTGACAGAATACTTGTTGGCAGCAGTAACATTATTAACACGTGCTCTGCGGAACCAGCTGCGGTCAATATTAAGCGCATATTCATTTTTGAAGTTACCGATATCGAAATTACCCTTTAAGCCGGCACCAAAGTAATGTGTAGAATGATATACCGGCATTTGGGTATAAGTGCCTTTATAATTGCCTTTATCGTCAATAAGAGCACGGCCGGACCATTGTTGCAGCCAACTTGTATAATCTTCTTTATGCCAGCCTGCATTAACAAAATAACTCATATTATCGGCAAATTTCTGCTCATGATTCAATACAGCAGTCCAGTTCTTATATGTATCATTAGACCATGTCGGGGATAAATTCTTTTTATTATTAGGTACTCCCGGTAAAGAATTCATATTGCCTGCGAGATTAATGGTATTAGAGCGGCCGTCTTCATTATCATAATCGTAGCCTGCCAGTAAATTCGTATTGCTGTGCTTGCCGACTCTATCAAGGTTAATATAAACATTGCGCTGTAAATCATGGGTACCTTCAACGGACAAATCGCCGGATGCATTCATAGCATTGATACGAATGCCATATTCTTTGTTTTTGCCAAAGCGTTGGCCTACATCAATACTCTGTGTCAAATAATTATTAGTGCTCCAGCCAAGCTTTAAATCTGCATTAGGCTCAGCTTGAGCCTTTTTGCTTACCATATTAACTACGCCGCCGGACTGGGTAGACATGCTGGTGGACATACCGGTGATACCGATTGAAGGACCCGCAATAACAGAAACAGTATCAACAAAATTAAAAGGCATCTGCATCTGATGGCTCATGCCAGGTACACCATTCAAGGTCCATTTCATGCCATGAGAGGATAAGCCTCTGATAGATACGCTGGTATCCATAGAACCATGAGATGCTCTTACAGCGGGATCAAGAGCCAATGTATCCAGCATACCTCTGCCAGGCTGAGAATATATATCTAAAGCTTCCTTGGTAAATGTAACCTCATGCAGAGGAACATCCAAGGTATCTTTTTCACCTAAAAACATACCTACTTTTTGTCTTGTCTGCATCATTCCGCCAGCAAGATTTCCGCGTTCAGCCTCAACAACAACTTCACTTAAATTGTATTGATTCATTTTTTCAGCAGCATATGCTCCGCTTACAGCGAAAGCACTCATTAATACTGATAATGTTACTGCTGTACTTAATAAATTTCTCTTCTTCAATTCACGATACACCCTTTCTTGACTTCATTGTAAAATATAGTAATCTGATTTCAAAAAGCAAATATCCTACTCATCAAATTGGTAATTGCTTTCATTAGTAAACAATGTTATTATAATGCTGTGAGTAACTCACATGTCAAGGAGGTTTTTCCAAAAATGAAAAAAAATAATTACCTCACCATAAAAGAATTCAGTAACCTTACACATACACCTATTGATACTCTAAAGCATTATGACAGAATCGATTTGCTTAAGCCAGCTTATATAGGAGAAAATAATTATAGGTACTATCTGCCGGAGCAGGCATTTTTATTAACCCGTATTCTGTTTGGTGTAAAAGCAAAGGTACTTCTAAGTGAAATCAAAAATACCATTCTCGATGACAATCCGGATAAATCTTATAATCATTATATTAACATAAACGACAATCTGCAACACATGATAAATGAGCTACAAGCTATTCAAAGCACTATTGCAAGTCTGAAATACTATTATGATCTTGCAAAAAACAATCCTCATGAGAAACTATTTATAAATTACTTTCCAGAATGGTTTATTATCTGTTCACCAAGCCTAAGCTTAAATACAGTTGCAGGCAGCGCAGAATCAAACATTGCGGATAATCTGTTTATCAGAGGTTTTCATAACGGTATGTGGCCACATTATCAGTTAGGTTGTATGTACACTGAAACAAACATAAAAAACAACACCTTTGACAAACCAACCTATTGTCTTAAAGTAGATCACCCGGAAGAATTCGATCCTGACGAGATAGTTTTCGTCCCTAACGGAAACTATTATTGCTTTCTTATTAATGTGGGCGGAAGAGGATTAAGAGACGCTGTTAATATTTTTCTGCAACATTTAGCTAAGGAAAACAAAAAAATTCAAGGCAATATCTTTATCATAGACGTTATTAATAATTTTATCACTTCTAACCCAGAAAACTACTGTACTATGATTTACGCACGCCAAGCAGAGGATAAATAATTATGACTACTGAACTTCCAATTGCCGTAATCACCTTAAAGATTAACGCGCAAACATCCATCTCCAATTTCAGAAGAAACCCAGACTTCTTTATCAGCTTTTCATTCTTTTATAACAAACTATTGATGGACCTATATGAGCATCCTGCATTTCTGGAAATAAAGCAGCAGGACAACAATATCATCATCATTTGGAATTTTAAGGAAGCAAACGCTGAAAATATTCTGGAAAAGCATAAAACAATACACAAAATACTACGCGAAACAAATAAAAACTTTCCCCGCTGCCCTATAAACTACCTTATAGTTTTGGAAGCTGGTATTTGCAATATTATTCAGCTGCAGCATAATAGTAAAGCTCCTGCCTTTATTATGCAAAGTGATATGATAGAACGCACACAAAAAGTTATCTCCCGTATTGATGGAGCTAACTACCCACAAATCATGTTTACCCATGATTTTTATAAGCTTTTGCCTGCTGAAGTAAAAGAAAAAAACTTTTATCCTTATTACTTCTTTCACATATGCTGTTACAGCTTTAAGCCTCATCATTAAGTAAAATATAACATCAACGAGGTTGAGGCAAACAAACTTCACAAATTAAAGAATCGCTAGAGTTAAGTATTTTTTAATTTTTGCACTAAAAAACCAGCGGATATTTACCTGACGGTAAACCTCCACTGGTTTTTCTGTTTAAGGCTGGGAGAACCCCAGCCTCGTTTGTTATATCCTATGCAATTTTACATTTCCGAGAATTGGTCCTTGCCTACGCCGCAAAGAGGGCAAACCCACTCTTCCGGTACATCTTCCCAGGCAGTGCCTGCTGCAACACCGTTATCAGGATCGCCAACCTCAGGATCATACACATAACCACAAACATCACATACCCATTTTGCCATTAGCTTCGTCCTCCTCTTGCCATAGCCTGCGCTTTTAAGAAAGCTAAGCGCGAGCTACATAATAATTATTATTTTTGACCTATAATTATTATAGCATGTTCTACGAGGATATTCTGCAAAATAGCTGTGAACCTTTTACTGCAGCGCCTGCTGCTTTTCCGGCAAATCCAGACGAAAGAAGTCGTACAGCGTCTGTGCCGCCGCATGGTTCATGCCTTCTACCGCAGCCAGCTCTTCGACACTCGCTGCCCGCATAGCGTCCAACGTTTTGAAAGACTTCCACAGCTCCTGACGGCGTTTGGGTCCGATGCCCTCCACATGGTCGAGCACGGAAACGAGGTTGCGCTTGCCGCGCAGCTTGCGGTGGTAGGTAATAGCAAAGCGGTGCGCCTCATCGCGGATGCGCTGGATGAGGTGCAGCGCAGCGCCTTCACGGTCCAGCATGATGCTTTCGCTTTGGTGCGGCTTAAAGATTTCCTCCTCGCGCTTGGCCAGACCTACAACCGGCAAATCGTCAAGGCCAAGGCCGCGGATAACCTCAAGCGCCGAGCTCAGCTGCCCCTTGCCGCCGTCGATAACCACCAGGCTGGGTAAGTCCTCATAATCCCGGTAACGGCGGTAGACAACCTCCTGCATGGATTTAAAATCATCAGGCTTGCCTTCTGCCGAAACGATTTTATATCTGCGGTAATCCTTCTTGCTGCTGGTGCCGTTGCGGAACACAACCATTGAAGCAACGGTTTCGCTGCCCTGCGTATGGCTGATATCGAAGCAGTCCATGCGCTCCAGGGGATGCTCCAAGCCCAAAGCCTGCTGCAGCTCTTCTGCTGCCTGCAGGTCATTTTTGAGTGACAGGCTGCCCTTACGCAGACGTTCATTAAGCAGCTTGACGGCGTTTTCATTCGCCAGCTTCAGCAAATCCTTTTTCACACCGCGCTGCGGCAGCAGCAGCTCCACCCTTCGCTGTGCCTTGTCTGCCAGCCAGGTTTCAATAAGCTGCTTTTCATCCTCCTCCGGCAAATACGGCAGCACTACTTCCTTGGGAATAAAGGTTGCCTCGTTATAATACTGCTTCACAAAGGCTGTCATAACCTCCTGCGGCGTATCGCCGCCGTCAGGCATAAAGAAGTTATCTCTGCCGATAAGCTTACCCTTGCGCACGAAGAATAGCTGCACGCACAGGCCCGTCATATCCTGCCCCAGGCCGAAGATATCCATATCACCGCCGTTATTGGTTACAGCCTTCTGCGCCTCGTTCAGACGTGCCACAGCCTGCAGCTGGTCGCGCAGTCTGGCAGCCTCCTCAAAGGCGTAGTTATCCGCCGCCTCCTGCATCTGCTGCTTCAAATCACGCTCCAGCTCCGTAGTGCGTCCGTCCAGCACCATGCAGACGGATTTAATCATCTTGTGATAGTCCGCCTTGCTGATATAACCGGCACAGGGCGCAAGGCAACGCTTGATGTGATAGTTAAGACATGGTCTGTCTACGTTCATTTTGCGGCAGGTACGCAGGGGAAACATGCTGCGCAGCAGCTTTACCGTGGCATGCATGGCACCGGCGTCAGCATACGGTCCGTAATAACGTGCGCCGTCGCGCAGCTGCCTGCGCGTCACATATAAACGCGGGAAATCCTCCTGCATGGTAACCTTAAGATAAGGATAGGTTTTGTCATCCTTCAGGCTGATGTTGTAACGCGGACGATATTTTTTGATCAGGTTGCACTCTAAAATCAGCGCTTCTACCTCGCTGGAGGTAACAATCGTTTCAATCTCCGCGATTTTCGCCACCATCGCCTTAACCTTCGGTGTATGGCTGGCCAGATTACGGAAGTAGCTGCGCACGCGGTTTTTCAGCACAACGGCCTTGCCGACATAGATAACCTTGCCGGAGGCATCATGCATCAGGTAAACGCCGGGCTTTTCCGGCAGCACTGCCAAGGCATTCTTTATATTGTCGCTAAAGCCTGCGGCTAATTCTGTCATACATACCACCCGTTCTTTTTCGCCTTCGCCAGCTCCTGCTTGATGTACTGTCCGGTGTAGGATTTTTTAACCTTCGCTACCTCCTCCGGCGTACCGCTGGCCACCAAGGTTCCGCCCTTGTCGCCGCCCTCGGGACCGAGGTCGATAATGTAATCCGCCACCTTGATAACGTCCAGGTTATGCTCGATGACGATAACGCTGTCACCGCCTTCTACAAGACGCTGCAGCACATCCAGCAGCTTGTGCACGTCCGCAATATGCAGGCCTGTCGTAGGCTCGTCCAGAATATACACGGTGCGTCCCGTACTGCGGCGCGAAAGCTCCGTTGCCAGCTTTACGCGCTGTGCTTCGCCACCGCTCAGCGTCGTCGCTGCCTGTCCCAGATGGATGTAGCCAAGGCCTACATCCTCCAGCACTGCCAGCTTGCGGTAAATGCGCGGCTGGTTCTTGAAGAACTCGCAGGCCTCGCTCACCGTCATATCCAGCACCTCAGCGATGGATTTGCCCTTGTAATGCACCTCCAGCGTATCGCGGTTGTAGCGTGCACCGTGGCAAACCTCGCAGGGAACATACACGTCCGGCAGGAAGTTCATTTCTATCTTATTCATGCCGTCGCCCTTGCAGGCCTCGCAGCGTCCTCCCTTTACGTTAAAGCTGAAGCGTCCTGCCTTATAGCCTCGCAGTTTGGCCTCGTTGGTCTGGCTGAAGAGCTCTCGGATAAAATCAAAAACGCCGGTATAGGTTGCGGGATTGGAGCGCGGTGTGCGTCCGATTGGGGACTGGTCGATGTTGATTACCTTATCCGTATTTTCTATGCCCTCGATGCTGTCATGCTCGGAAGCACGCAAGCGCGCACCGTTGAGCTTGGCAGCCAGGGAGTTATAGAGAATATCATTTATCAATGTTGATTTGCCGCTGCCGCTCACGCCTGTTACCACGGTAAAGACTCCGAGCGGAATGCTGACATCAATATTTTTGAGATTGTTGGCGCGGGCACCGTGAATCGTCAGCAGCCTGCCATCGCACTTGCGGCGATGCTTGGGAACCGGGATAAATTTGCGGCTGCTAAGATAGGTACCGGTAACGGATGCGGGCACCTGCTTGATTTCTTCTACCGTACCCTGTGCCACCACTTCACCGCCATGCTCGCCTGCTCCCGGACCGATGTCGATAATCTGGTCGGCAGCATACATCGTTTCCTCGTCATGCTCGACAACAATCAGCGTATTGCCTAAATCACGCAAATGCTTAAGTGTTTCCAGCAGCTTGCCGTTATCGCGCTGGTGCAGGCCGATGCTCGGTTCGTCCAAAATATACAGCACGCCTGTCAGGCCGCTGCCTATCTGCGTTGCCAAGCGGATGCGCTGCGCTTCGCCGCCGCTGAGCGTACCGGCGCTTCTGTCCAGCGTCAGGTAATCAAGGCCTACGTCATTGAGGAACTGCAGGCGTGCCATAATCTCCTTCAGCACCTGATGCGCAATTATTTGCTGCTTCGGCGTCAGCACAAGCTTTTTAAAGAACTGCAGGCAGTCGCGCACCGTCAGCGCCGTAACCTCGCAGATATTTTTGCCGCCGATAAGAATAGCCAAGGCCTCCGGCTTCAAACGGCTGCCGTGGCAGGCAGCGCAGGGAGTGCTCGTCATAAACTCCTCCAGATCCTGACGCATGGCATCACTGAAGGCTTCACGGTAACGACGGCGCAGCACGTTCAAAATGCCGTCATAGGTTGTGTTGTGCTCCTTGACCTCGCCCTGCAAATTTTCATATAGGAATTGAAACTTGCTCTCACCGGCACCATCCCACAAAAGCTGCTGCATCTCGGGCGTCAGCTCATTCCATTTGGTGTCATAGCTATAGCCATAGGCAGCAAGAACAGCGCCCAGCTGCTTCATAAAATAGGAATTCAGATTGTTGCTGAAGCAGGCAATGCACCTGTCGGCAAAGCTCTTGTCATCATCAGGCACTATCAAAGCCTTGTCAAACTCCATATGTATACCAAGGCCGGTGCAGTCCGGGCAGGCACCAAAGGGATTATTGAAGGAAAACAGACGCGGTTCAATCGCCGGCAGACTGATGCCGCAATCATTGCAGGCGAAGTGCTCGCTGAAAAGCTGCGTTTCCGTTGCTTCTCCCAGCGTTGCCACCTCCGCAAAGCCGTCTGCCAGCTTCAGCGCCGTTTCCACGGAGTCCGTTAAACGCTGCCTGATGCCTTCACGCACCGCCAGACGGTCGATTACTACAGAAAGGCTGTGCTTCTTGTTTTTCTCCAGACGGATATCCTCGTCCAGCGTGCGCACCTCGCCGTCGATAAACATACGCACATAGCCTGCACGCCGCATATCGTCGAGCACACGCATATGCTCACCCTTGCGCCCCCGCACCAGCGGCGCCATCACCATAAATCGGCTTCCCTGCGGCAGCTCCAGCACCTTGTCGACTATCTGCTGCACGCTCTGCTGCTCGATGAGCTTGCCGCATTTAGGGCAGTGCGGTTCACCTGCGCGTGCGAACAAAAGACGCAGGTAATCGTATATTTCCGTGACCGTACCTACGGTAGAACGCGGATTGCGGCTCGTTGTCTTCTGGTCGATGGAAATTGCCGGGCTCAGGCCTTCGATGTAGTCCACATCCGGCTTGTCCATCTGTCCCAAAAACTGGCGGGCGTAGGCCGAAAGTGATTCCACATAGCGGCGCTGGCCTTCAGCGTAAATTGTATCAAAGGCCAGGCTGCTTTTGCCGCTGCCGCTGAGGCCTGTGATAACTACCATTTTATTGCGCGGTATTTCTACCGTTATATTTTTCAGGTTGTGCTGTCGCGCACCCTTTACAATTAAAAATTCTTGCATATTTTTTACCTCTGTTAACAAAAGGCAGAAGCTGCTCCAGCTGCTGCCGGCGATAGTATGTTTATATTATAGCACACTGCTAGGATAAACGCAGTAAAAATACTTTTCCGGGAAATTACGCTAAAAGTTAATTTTTATATTAGGTTGCACTAAAAGCAAAACCCTCGGCTTACAAATTCACTGCAAACCGAGGGCATTTTTCGTTTTAAATTATTATTGTTTCAGGCACTGCGCTTTTCTGCCAGCTCTCTTACCTGTGCTTCTGTTATCTCCAAAATACTTGCTATCTCTTCTACTGACATTCCTTTAGCTGAAAGCTTTACTACAATTTTCTTATTATTTTCTCTTTCTGCTTCTGCAACAGCCATTTGTGCTCTTTTCTCTGCATATTCTTCAATAATATCCTGCATGTAAGCTTCACGCTCCTTTGTGTTTTGCAAATAGCAGCTTAGGCACTGCGCTTGTCTGCCAGTTCTCTTACCCGTTCTTCTGTTATATCCAATATACTTGCTATCTCTTCAATCGACATTCCTTTGCCTAGGAGCTTTGCAACAACTTTCTTATCGTTTTCTGCAACAGCCTTTTGTGCTCTTTTCTCTGCGTATTGTTCAATAATATCCTGCATATCAGCTTCACTCTCCTTTACATTTTTCAAATATCCGCATTTCGCAGCTAATTCACTATAATGCATCCTTGCCGGATCCTTACAGTAAAAATCCTGCATCAGCCTGCCTAACGGTGTATCATCCTGTACCTTACTGTTTACATAAACGATATGCGTACCATCGCCAAAATCAGCACCGTTTTGTTTAATTACTCTATCAATATCATATAAAGGCAGATTCCCTTGAAGCACATCATTTTCAGTGATAAAAATTACATAGGTAACCGGCAGCTGCTCGTATTGCTTACCGGCCTTCAGTAAATTACTGTCCAGCAAACTGCTGTAAAAGCGTGCTCTTTTGGCCGGCGCACCTTCATCACTGCGTTGCACCTCAACATTGAAGTATACTCCTGCCTCATCCTGTGCCAGAATATCCATTTGTGCTGAATGTCCATAAAGATTTTGGATAAAATTCTGCACCTTAACTTCTTTCACTTTGATTTTATCATTTTTCAAAATAATGCGCAATAACAATTCCGCTGCAGGAATATTGTTTTCAAAGACCTTATTCATAAACTTATTATTCATTAAGCACAGCTCTTGAACTATTTGCTGTACCTCAGTCAGCTCCTGTATCGGCACCTTACCAGCTCCTTATCTTTGTAATTTTCAGATTTTTCTACTTATTAGATTATAAAGCATCAACGTCCGGCAGTCAAGTTATTTTCTGAAAATTATGTGCAATTTATCACAGTAAAATAAAAACCACCTCAGCCTCAAGCCAAGGTGGTTGCAGTACGCAAATATTATTTTACCTCTTCATAAAGCGCGCGCACGCAGGCATCTGCCAACGCACCGATACTGGAAACGCTGCGCTCCTGCGGCAGTCCGGATGCATCATAGCCAAGCGGCAGCTCGGTGCAGGCTGTCATTACAGGAATATCACGCTCAGCCCACAGCTCCTCTACCAGCTCTTTCATAATAGCGCCGGCCTTTGCCAGCTGGTTAGCCTTAACACAGTTGATAACCTCCTGAGATTTATCGCTCTGCTCCTCATTCGGAATGTACAGAGTCAGTCCGCGCTTTTCGGCATATTTCTGATACAGTCCGCAAGCACGTGTGCCTTTGGTGGACAGCATCCAGGCACCCTTTTCCGGAGAAAGCTCTTTGGCAGCCTTAACGGTTTCGTCAACGATATGCAGCAGCGGTACCGGCAATTCATCAGCAAACTGATCGATAAAGAAGTGTGCGGTATTGCAGGGAACAGCAAGCACATCTGCGCCCATATTGCACAGCTGCAGCAAATCAGCCTTCAGCTTCGGCAGCGGGGATTCACCCTTGCCGAAAATTGCTGTGCCGCGGTCCGGAATATCGCAGTCACCGATCATATATACAACAGGATGCTCCTGGTCGCAGCTTGCCGGGCATCTCATAGTAAACTGGCGCAGAAACTCTGCAGCAGCGGCAGGGCCAAGGCCGCCGACAACACCTAGTTTTTTACCGTTTTTCATCATTTTCTTTTCGCTCATATATACCTCTTCTTTCTTGTTCAGTTTCGCTTATAAGATTAGTAAATTTCTTATAATTTTAGCACACCGGGCTGTTATTTGCAAATATCACCAGCTTATCGGCGTACGCAAAAAGCCGTTGCCAGCCACCCCGCAAGGTGACAAGCAACGGCTAACTTTTGTTATTTATTTGCTAAGCCAGGAACGTACATTAGAAGAAGTTCTTGCTTCCTCTTTGTTGACCTGCACCTGTTCAGGCGCATAAAGCAGCAAATCGTCATTAATTTTTTTCACATCGGCATTAATGATGTAGCTTACACCGTTCAGATAATCGAAAATACGATATCTGAGTGCTTCATCAACTGCATCAAAGCATACCATAATGGCACTGCCGTTCATCAGCGAATCAGCATATTCACGCACGTCCGCAAAGGATTTCGGTGTACGCACCATAATATTCAGATGTCCGGATTTCAGCAGACGCGGACGGGTATATTCCTCCTGCTGCTCTTCCATTTCATCAGACCAAAAGAATTTCATTGCTGTATTTTTTAAACCCATGGCCATCAGCCTCCAAACCAAAACAGTTATTTAGACTATTATTCGCTGCCTATAGGCAAAAGTCCTGCTTAGTAATATTAATTGTAGCAGATTTTGAACAGATTGTCAAAAATTATGCCTGAACATTCTTCATACGGCCACGCATCTTACCGCGCTCCAGACGGTCCAGAACCTTCTTACGCATACGGATGCTCTTCGGAGTAACCTCAACCAGCTCATCGTCATTGATGTGTTCCAGAGCCTGCTCCAGAGAGAAGGTCTGAGGCGGAATCAGACGGATAGCATCGTCACTGCCGGAAGCACGCATGTTGCTGACATGTTTCTTCTTGCAGGGGTTAACATCCATGTCGTCCTCACGGCTGTTTTCGCCAACCAGCTGGCCTTCGTAAATCTTTTCTGCAGGAACAACGAACATAGTGCCGCGCTCCTGAGCGTTGCCGATACCATAGGAAGTGGTTTCGCCGGTTTCAAAAGCAACCAGGCTGCCACGGGTACGGCCGGGGATTTCACCCTTATATTCTTCGTAACCGGCAAATACGTGGTTCATAATGCCGTTACCTTTAGTATCGGTGAGGAACTGGTTACGGAAACCGATCAGACCGCGAGCAGGAATCTTGAATTCCATACGCAGATAGCCTGCCATTTCGGTCATATTCTGCAGCTCAGCCTTACGCAGGCCCAGGCCTTCCATAACAGCGCCCATGAAGTCCTGCGGTACATCGATAGTCAATGCTTCCATAGGCTCCATCAGCTTACCGTTTGCATCGCGGTGCATAATAACCTTAGGTTTACCAACCTGCAGCTCAAAGCCTTCACGACGCATGGTTTCAATCAAAATGGACAGATGCAGCTCGCCACGGCCGGCAACCTCATAAGCATCGGGGCTTTCGGTTTCGGTAACACGCATGGAAACATTGGTCTTAACCTCTTTGAACAGACGGTCACGCAGATGACGGCTGGTAACAAATTCACCTTCACGGCCGGCAAACGGACTGTTGTTAACGTAGAAAATCATAGACAGGGTAGGTTCGTCAATCTTGATGCCCTTCAGAGCTTCCGGATTTTCGCTGTCAGCGATAGTGTCGCCGATGTTAGCGTCCTGCAGACCGATCAGAGCAACGATATCACCTGCTTCAACCTCAGGCACTTCTACACGCTTCAGGCCCTGGTAGGTGTACAGACGGCCGATTTTGCCGTTACGGTTGCCTGCTTCGTCCATCAGAATGATGTTTTCGCCGTTGTGGATGGTACCGCGAACTACACGGCCTACAACAATACGGCCTACATAATCATCATAGTCCAGGGTGTTAACCAGCATCTGCAGCGGTGCATTAACGTCAACATCCGGAGCAGGAATGTTTTCCAGAATTACTTTGAACAAAGGCTCCAGAGAATTGCTTTCCTCGTCCATGGACAGTTTGGCAATACCGTTACGGGCGGAAGCCAGAACAACCGGGAACTCCAGCTGATCTTCATCTGCATCCAGCTCAATGAACAGGTCCAGAACTTCGTCAATAACTTCATCAACACGTTGGTCGGGGCGGTCAATCTTGTTGATTACAACAATCGGTTTCAGGTGCTGTTCCAATGCTTTACGCAGTACGTATTTGGTCTGCGGCATCGGGCCTTCATAAGCATCAACCAGCAGCAGTACGCCATCAACCATGGTCAGTACGCGTTCAACCTCGCCGCCGAAGTCAGCATGGCCCGGGGTGTCCAGAATGTTGATTTTTACGCCGTTGTGCATAACAGCGGTGTTTTTAGACAGAATGGTGATACCACGTTCGCGCTCCAGAGCATTGGAGTCCATAACACGTTCTTCAACGCGCTCGTTAGCACGGAAAACGCCGCTTTGCTTCAGCATAGCATCAACCAGGGTAGTTTTGCCATGGTCAACGTGGGCAATAATTGCTATATTACGAATATCGTTTCTAATCATTATTCCTTTTCTCTCCTTCATAAAAGACAAGAAAAAGGATGCTTGTCAAGTGCATCCTTTCACAGTATTACTAAACTATTTTATTATATGCTTTTTCCGTCATACTGTCAATAAAATTGTCTTGAAAGTTACAGAAAAGCTTGTAAGATGCAAGGTAAAGGGATTAGCGACAAAGCCTTGCATAAACTATTTGCTAATAAAGTAGTATCTTGCTAAACGCAGACATGAAAAAAGCCTGAGAGCTGAACTCTCAGGCTACGCTTGCTATGGCAGGGGCACTAGGACTCGAACCCAGATCGACGGTTTTGGAGACCGTTGCTCTACCATTGAACTATGCCCCTATGGAGCGGAAAACGAGATTCGAACTCGCGACCCCCTCCTTGGCAAGGAGGTGCTCTACCACTGAGCTATTTCCGCATTGGCGACCCGGATGGGACTCGAACCCACGACCTCCGCCGTGACAGGGCGGCATTCTAACCAACTGAACCACCGGGCCAATGTCAGTGTGTCTGACAGTTATATATATTACCATACGTTTTGCGTTTTGGCAAGAGGTTTTTTTGAAAAAATTTTAGAGAAAGTTTTTCAGCGCCAATTTATCCACCTTACCGCTTTCGTTATGCGGCAACTGCTCCATAAAAACAAACTGCTTAGGCAGCTCGTAATCCTCTAAGGTTTGCCGCAGCAGCTTAACCAGCTCCTGCTTGCCGTATTCGCGCGCCGCCCCCACAAAAGCAATTAATACATCGGCATCGTCCACATGACGGCACAGCACTGCAGCCTCCTCAATGCCCTCAAGCTCCGTCAGCGCAGCGCACACCTTGACTGCCGAAACCTTGCGGCCGTTGACGCTCACAATATCATCCGTGCGCCCCAAAAAGTGCAGACGGCCCTCTGCATCCAGATGTCCTCTGTCCTTCAGGGAAAACGGCAGCGTAATATCCTCCACATGATATGGCGTATCAATGAAAATTTCTTCATTACAAACGCTCACCTGCACGCCCTTGAACGGACGGCCGATAAGTGTGCGGTCATCCGTCATTTCCGTAGCCTTGATGTAGGTAATGTAATTCAGCTCGCTGGCACCGTAGTACAGCGTGATATCCGCATTGGGGAATACCTGCAGCAGTTTGTCCGCCTCCTGCCTGCCCATGCTCTGCGAGCCGTTGATGATACTACGCACACGCACATCAGGCTCACGCAAAAATTTGGGCAACAACAGCAGCTTAGACGGTATCAGGTAAATGGCGTTTGCCGCATAGCGCTGCATCAGCTGCAGCCAATGGCGCGGACGGAAGCGCTGCGTCACCACCAATGTGCCGCCTGCCGCCAGCACGCCCATATAAATATTAAGATTGCCGGTAAAGGCAAGGCTTCCCTGACAAAAAATTACCGTCTGCTCATCAACGCCGAAAATGCGGTTCTGCTCCGGGAAAAAGTCCGCCCAGCTATGATAGCTGCGCCACAACAGCTTGCTTTTGCCGGTGCTGCCGCTAGTCATAACGCCCATGCAGGCTGCCTGCGGAATAGCGTCGCAGCAAAACTGCTGCTTTTTGCTCACCTCGGTAGCGATAACAGGCACTGTCTTGGTACCGCTATAGGCCAAAAAGGCAATCAGCTGACGGGCTATGCTGCTTTCGTGGATAAAAACTGCCGGAGCGCTAAAATCCGCCTGACTGCGCAGCCTGCGCGCCTCCTGCGCCAGTCTGCCATAGGTATACTCCTCTTCGTCCTCTATAAGAGCGAGCTTGTCCTGCTTTTGCTGTGCTATTAAAGTTAAATAGTCCATCTGCTTCACTCCACTCTTTCCAGCAGCAGCGCCGTACCTACGCCGCCTGCCGCAGCTACGCTTGCGGCGCCGTAGCGACCGCCCTTCTGCTTCAGCGCCTCCAACAGATGCAGCGTAATTATGCCGCCGCTGGCACCGTAGGGATGACCGTAGGCCAGCGCCCCGCCGAACACATTGTATTTATCAGTGCTGTGCGGAAAGCTGCGGGCAAACAGCACATCAATTACAGCGAAGGCTTCGTTCAGCTCAAAGTCTGCGATATCCTGCTCCTGCAGGCCATGCTTGGCCAACAGCTTTTGCAGTGCGGTAACTGCAGTACGCGGACTTACCAAGGGATCGCCGCCGCAAGCTGCGCTGCCCAGCACTCTGGCCTGCGCCTTTAAGCCGTGCTCCTGCAGATATTTTTGCGAGCACAGCACCACAAAGGCCGCACCGTCGTTAATCAGGCAGGAATTGGCCGCAGTAATAAATTCGCCGCCCTCCAGCACCTTAGGCATCCTGTCAAGCAGACGCTGGCTCATGCGCGGTCTGATGCCTTCGTCCTTCACAGCGCCGCAGACCGGAGCGATAATATTCTGCAGCAGACCCTGCTCGCGCGCCTGTGTTGCGAGCGCATGGCTGCGCAGCACCCATTTATCCATTTCCTCTTTAGTAATGCCTTCGCGCTTGGCGGCAAGCTCCGCTCCCTCCAGCATTACCGTTTCGCGGTGAATGCCGGGCATAAACTTGGCTACGCTATACCAGTCGTCGCCTGCATAATCCGGATGATTGGGATTATAGCCGCGTCTTGGCTGCGTAGAGCTGCTTTCAAAGCCACCGGCAATAATTACATCAGCCTCGCCGCTGTTTATCTTTGCTGCGGCAACAGCAATGCTTTCCAAACCGCTGCCGCATTGCACATCTACCGTAAAGGCCGGCACCGAAATATCTACGCCCGCAGTCAATGCCATTAGGCGCGCAATGTTGCCGCCGGCACCCACACCGTTGCCGGCAATGATATAATCAGGCTCGCACAGCTGATATTTTTCCATCACCTGCTCAAGCACCTCCGCACCCAGCACCTCCGCCGGAATATGACGATACATACCGTTGACTACGCCCACGTAGCTGCGCAGGCCACCTAAAATATATGCTTTGTCCATCTTAACACCTCTATATCCGAAAAAAGCTGCCTGCCACCTGCCTTGCGGCAAATAGCTGACAGCTCTTAAATTATACATTATTTATCTGTTATCAGTAAAGATACGGTTAATCGGTCCTGCGATAACTGCGGCAGCCAAGCATTTAACAATATCCAGCGGAATGAATGGCAGCGCGCCTGTCAGAATCGCCTTGTCCCAGGGCATACCGGTAATCAGCTTCAGCTGTACAACGCCGAACACATAAATCAGCGGAATACCGATAACGCAGCCAAGCAATGCATAACGCTTAAAGCTGTATTTTTCTCCTTTGAAATATGCCAGGAAAACAGCGGTAACCAAAAAGCCGATGATGTAACCGCCGGTAGGTCCGAACAGCTTGCCCGGTCCTGCACTGCCGCCGGTAAATACCGGCACGCCTGCCAAGCCTACCAAAAGATAAACCAACATGGTCATAAAAGCCTGCTTAGCGTTCAGCACATAGCCTGTAAGATTTACAATCAAAGTTTGCAATGCAAGCGGAGAAAGAGAAAACGGCAGCGGAATAATAATATATGCTGATACGCAGTTCATTGCTACCATCAGCGCCATCTTAGTCATTTCCGCAGTCTTGTTGACGCTTGCTCCTCTATGATTCTTATTGATTTCTGTACCAGAAGTTGTCATTTCTATACACCAGCCTTACTATAATTCTTTAATCACAAAAACATTTATTGCTCCCACATAAGCAGCAAGCTGACCTTCTGTCCTGTAGATGCACAGCTCGTCGCCTGCGTAAACAGGAGCGACAAAGGTAATGCGCCAGTCCAGTGTTTCCAGTGCCAGCTCACGCTGCAGCCAGGCAGCCATGCACAGCCCCGGCACGATGGGATGTTCACCCTTATGGATGACGTTTTCGTCACCGGTATAGGTAACATAGTCCGCTATTTCCTGTGTTGTAAAGGTGTGCTTTGTCAGCAAATCGCCCTTAATCGCCTCGGGCTCCAGCGGCTTCGTGCCTAATTTATGCTTAGGCAGTACCAAAAATACCCGCAGCTCCTTAGCCAAACTGCCGTCTGCCGCAGTTCCCGCTACACGGATGATTGATTTGCGTTCCTTCGCCAACAGCACCTGATTCGCCATAACCTCTGCCGGCTGATGAATATGTGCCTCTGCTCCCGCCAGCACCCAGCCGCCGAAGAATTTGGCATCGCTGTCCGCTAGCTTATGTGCAAGCTCTAACATTTTTGCATTTTCCTTTCATCTAAGCAGCTTATCGTTATCTGCTTCACGTGCTTTATTATAATGCAAGCAACGCAAATAGTCAACTTATTAGATACTATTGGTTTACCATTACGCTAAAAGAAATGCCGCAAAGCATTTCCCCGCTCACAGAAGGAAGTAAACCGCTCCTCCTATCAGCAGCAGGCCCAGAAAATTGTAGTACAAAAAGGTACGTACATACTTTCCTGCCTGCGAAGGATGCTCTGCAGCATATAATTTGTAGGAAATAACGCTTGCCATCGAAGCAATCATCGTGCCCAGACCGCCGATATTAACACCCAAAAGCAGCGCGTCCGCTTCCTTGGTCAAGCCTGCCAGCAGCATAGCCGCCGGTACATTGCTGAGGAACTGGCTTGCCAGCAATCCTGTCAAATAGGTGCCTGCCGCACTGCCCATCAGCGACTGCTGCAAATAGCTTACCGCAGGACTGTGGCTGATGTTGCCGATGAATATAAAGAAACCGGCGAAGATCACGAGCAGACTGTAATCAACCGCCAGCAGCCGTCGCCTGTCGCACAAGGCAACTACGCCCGCCGTAAGCAGCAAGGCCCACAGCTTGTCGAACCAATGCAGCACAGCGCCGATGTTTAATAAAAGCAGTCCCAAAAAGAGCAGCAATATTCCCTGTGGCGGCCTTTGCAGCTTAGGCAGCTCCAGCTTCAGCACGCTGTCCTTGCCATGGAATAATAACAATAGCAGATATGCCAGCGAAATCACTCCCGGCACAGCCATCACGGCGAAAAAACTGCCGGCTGTATAAGCATAATGCGCGTATAAAAACAAATTCTGCGGATTACCGGGCGGCGTCAGCATACTGCCGAGATTGGCAGCCAGCGTCTGCAGGATAATAATCCGCTCCATATCCATTTTTAAGGTTTTGCCTATAACCAGCGCCAACGGCACAAAGGTCAGCAAAGCCACGTCATTCGTCACAAACATCGAGCTGATATAGGTAACTGCCAACAGCACCAGCTCCAGCTGACGCTTGCTGCGGCATTTGTTCAGCAGCTCCACCGCCAGCCAGTCCAGAAAGCGTATCTCCTTCAGCTCCGCCACCACCAGCATGAGCGAAAGCAGTATCGCCAGCACGTCAAAATCTATATAGGCAAGCTGAGGCCTGCTGTAAAGGCTGCTGACAGCAGCCAAAATAACCGCTATGCACAAAACAGGCTCACGCCGCCAATAATTCTTTATTTTTTTCATCAATAAAAAGTCACTCCCAGTTAGCCTGCGCCGCGCACAGCGCCAACGCCGATACGCGCGCCGCCCCTGCGTCAAGCAGCACCTGTGCTGCTTCCGCAAAGGTGCTGCCCGTAGTATAGATATCGTCACAGAGCAGTACATGTTTGCCGCGCACCTTGGTATGCGGCAGCAGGGCAAAGCAGCCTGCCAGCTCCTGCTTTCTTTCTTCCGGCTTCAGCTCGTACAAGGGCTGAGTATGGCGCACCCGCTCCAGCAAAACCTCCATGCCCACGCTACGTCCCTCAAAAAGTCCGGCAAACAGCTCCTGCGGCATATCAAAGCCACGCTGCTTGCGTCGCTCAGGCGCAGTCGGTACGCAGGTAATAAGGTCAAACTGCTGCAGCCAGCGCATTTTGGCCGCGGGCAACGCAAGCTCCGCTTCCTCACGCAGCAACGGCAGCCAGCCTGCCTCACCGTCAAATTTTATTTTATGCAGCGCATCCTTAAAAACGCCCTCATATTTATAAAGCAACAACGCACTGTACAGAACATCCGTCGGCAACGGTGCTGCCTGTCCCGCCAGATATTCCTCACGCGGACAGCAGGGCAGCTGACGCTGCAGCAGATATTCCTTGCGGCACTGCTCGCAGACATAGCCGTTATCAATATTAGTCGCACACACAGCGCAGCGTCTGGGAAAGATAAGCTCCTTCGCCACACGCCCGTAATAAGCAAAATCTCTTAACCAACGCTGCATCAGAACACCTCGCTGCTTTCCTGCAGACGCTCAGCCAGCAGACTGTAACGCCTTTTCGTCTTGTCATTTTCCACCGCAGTACGCACCGCGTTTTTGCTGCCCACAATCAGTACCCTTTCCTTGGCTCTCGTCACAGCCGTATACAGCAGGTTGCGCTGCAGCATGATGTAATGGCTCTGCACCATGAGCAAGATAACATAGGGATATTCGCTGCCCTGCGACTTATGCACACTCATAGCGTAGGCCAGCTGCAGCTCCTCCACCTCACCCTGAGCGTAGGTAACGTAATCACCCTCAGGACGCTCCGGAAAGGCTACCGTAACATTTTTTCCGTCTATTTTAATTACACGGCCGATGTCGCCGTTAAAAACATCCTTTTCATAGTTATTGCGAATCTGCATAACCTTGTCACCCACACGCAGTACATTACCCGGTATGTTTACCTCGGGCTTGGCAGCAGACGGCGGATTAAGATATTTCTGCAGCAGCTTATTCAGATTCTGCACGCCACAGGGATTCTTATGCATAGGCGTCAGCACCTGCACCCTGCGCCAGTCACCGCCGGACGTAAGCTGGGCATAGGTACGTGCTACAAATTCCGCAGCATCCTGCTCATTGGCAAATTCCTCCAAGGCAAACTCGCTGCCTGTACCGGCAAGAAACTCCGGCATCTGCCCACGGTTAATCTTATGCGCATTGAGGACAATCGGGCTGACCTCTGCCTGACGGAAAACATTTTCCAGACGTACAACAGGCATTCTGCCCGAACGAATCATATCCTTGAGCACCGAGCCTGCACCCACGGACGGCAGCTGGTCCACGTCACCAACGAAAATCAGCCGGCAGCCGCCGGGAACCGCCTTAAGCAGATGATAGGTCAGAGTGATATCGAGCATTGAAGCCTCGTCGATAATAATCGCTTCCGCATCCAGCGGATCGCTGTCATCCTTGCCGAAGCACAGGCCGTCACCCGTAGGCTGGTATTCCAGCAGACGGTGTACCGTTGCTGCAGGATGACCGGCAGAATCCGCCAGTCTGCGTGCGGCGCGTCCGGTAGGCGCGGCCAGCAGAATGCGGCAGCCAGCCTGCTCCAGCACATTCAGAATGCCTTTGACAACAGTTGTTTTACCTGTACCGGGACCGCCGGTGAGCACAAAGACACCATGCTCCAGCGAAGCATAAATTGCCTGACGCTGTGCCTCCGCCAGCGTAATACCGGCATCACGCTCCCATTTGGCAATAACCTCATCCGCATTCACGCGCGTCACCGGCTTCGCCTGATCGCGCAGCTTCAGCAGACGGCGTGCGGTCTGCACCTCCGCCGTATACAGATATTCGGGATATATCAGGCGTATACCGCCCATTTCCTCCGTACGCAGCAAATCCTGCTCCAGTAATCTGCCGAAAACCTCCTGTACCATGGCGCTGTCTACCGCCAATGCTCTTGCCGTTTCACGCACCAGCAGCTCCTCCGGCACGCAGGTGTGTCCCACGCCTGCGGCCTGCGTCAGCGCATAAGCAATGCCTGCGCGCAAGCGTTCCTCGCAGTCATGCTCCATGCCCATAGCCATAGCAATGCGGTCCGCAGTTTTAAACCCGATGCCGGTAATATCCTCCGCCAGGCTGTAGGGATTTTCCTTAATGCGGGTAATCGCCGTAGCGCCGTAGGTTGCCTGCAGGCGTGCCGCGTAACCGCTGCTCACGCCGTGCGCTTCCAAGAACACCATCAGCTCACGCAAACCGGAAAGCTGGCTGTAGGATTCACCGATGGCGGCAGCCTTTTTGGCGCTGATGCCGCGCACCTGTGCCAGACGTTCGGGATAGCTGCCTAAAATTTCCAACGTATCCGTTCCGAAGGCCTCCACAATTCTTGCCGCCGTCACCGGGCCGACGCCCTTCACAGCGCCGGAAGCCAGAAAGCGTTCAATGCCTGCTACCGAAGTCGGCTGCAAAACCTGCAGTGACTGTATATCAAATTGTCTGCCGAATCTCGCATGCTCAATCCAGCTGCCCTCCATAGCCACATTTTCGCCCATGTACGGCGCATTGCCATGATAAACAGCAGTAAAGCGTCCCTGCGCCTTGCTTTCCATACGCAGCACGCTGAACATGCCGTCATCGCTTTGAAACACTATATCATCAACTATCGCTTCCAGCTTTTCCATTTTCTCACCGCCACACAAAACAAATGTTTTAACTATAGCTATTATTATAACATAGTTTTCTCAATTAGGATAGCAATTTGACTTTACAAGTATTATAATTTTCGCTATAATTGAATGAGATATGCACTATATATTGTTTCCGGCAAATCAGCGCCCTGCGCCTGAACCGGCTTTGTATTATTGTAACTATAAACATGAGGAGTTTAAAACATGCAACCTAAGAAATTTACAGGAAAATTAATTGCCATAGATATGTATAACTGCGGCGTAAACGAAGTCAACGACACCGAAAAGGCAAAGGCTCTGCTGCAGGAAGGCTGCGATGAATACCATATGAACAGTCACGAGCTGCTCGTTTGTCAGGAAGAAGGCCAAAGCGAATATTCCATCTCCGCACTCTGCAAGCAAGGTCATGTAACTCTGCATGTATATCCTAAGCTCGGTTTCATTGCTGCGGATATTTTCAGCTGCTACGACGATGCCGACCCTGCGGGCATGGCTCGTTATCTGCGTAGCGCCTTTGACTGCGACAAAGCTAAAATTACCCTGCTGGACCGCGGCGATTTCGGCAGCAAATACGATATGAAGCCCAACCACCGCTCCAATATCAAATTCATCCGCCGCACTCAGAACGTTACCAAAAACGTCGGCGCTCAACTGAAAAAAATGATGCTCAAGCCCCGTGGCATCTAAACGGGACTGTAAGATAAACTTTTCCAGGGGTTGTATGAACAGCCCCTGTTTTTTCTTAACTCAAAGGAGATTTTACACATGAAATATTTAATGTGGGATGTAGACGGCACCCTCATTCTGTCCGGCGGTGCCGGCAAGGATGCCATGATTAAGGTTATCAAGGATTATTATTTTTTGGATGCCTTCGATTTCAACAAGTCCCTGGCAGGACGCACTGACTCGGACATCATCAAAAGCGTTGTTACCCGTCTGCGCGGACGCTGCAACAGTGCGGAAGCAGCAGGCCTGCTTATCCGCTACCATATGGAGTTGCCCAAACAGCTGCCGCTGCACAAGGGCCGCGTCTTGAAAAACGTCCAAAAAACGCTGGAATATTTTTGCCAGCCTGATAGCCGTTACTGCAACTGCCTGCTCACCGGCAACACCAGCACCGGCGCCCATCTCAAGCTGCAGCATTTTGGTCTGGACCAATATTTTAACCACGAGCACAGCGTCTTCGGCGAAATCAGCGAAAACCGCGAAATGCTGGCCAAGGTCGCTTTCCACCGCCTGTATATGCAAAACGAAGAGGCCAAGCCAAACGAGCTTATTTTCATTGGCGATACGCCTAACGACGTGCGCTGTGCCAATGCTATCGGCGCTCCCTGCCTGATTATTTTGGAAGGCTCCGGCTATAAGCCTGAGGATTTTGCCGAAGTTAAGCCTTGGAAGATTATCGACTGTCTGCCGGATGATCCCAAGCAACTGGAGCTTTTGTTTGATGAAGCAGAAAGCTATACAGGAGGCCAAAATGCGTAAGAATATTTTCAAGACTGTGCTTACTCTCCTGTCGCTCGGCTTAAGCAGCACATGCCTTGCTTACAGTAACAGTGATTTAAATGCGGTACTGAACGGAGCAAGCTGCCCCGGTGGTGACCTTTCCGGTGCTGATTTATCCGGTATGGATTTATCCGGACGTGATTTTACCAACACCGATTTTACGGAAGCACGCCTTGATGCTACCAAGCTGGACAAGGCCAAGCTGCAGGACGCCTGCTTCCAAAGCGCTCTGTTGCCCAACGCCAGTCTGCGCGGTGCCGATCTGGCATATGCTAACCTGCGCTATGCCAATGCCTCCGGCAGCGATTTTACCAACGCCAGCCTGCAGGGAGCATATCTCAACCGCTGCCAGCTGCGTGGCGCACATCTGCTGAACGCTAATCTGCAGCAGGTCAAGGCACAGGAGGCTTCTATGGACGGCGTACAGGCCGACTATGCCGACTTCAGCTTTGCCAACCTACCCTACAGCTGGCTGCGCCGTGCCAGCCTGAAAAACGCAATTTTTCATGGCGCTAACCTGTACAGTGCCCATCTAGAGCGCAGCGACCTGACGGAAGCAGACCTGCGCAGCAGCAAGCTGGGCCACAGCAATTTGAACAACAGCAAGCTGGATAAGGCATTGCTGGATAAAGCATTTTTAGAATACGCCGACCTGCGCGGTGCGGACATGAACTATACTCAGTTCGGTACAGCATTTATGGATAATGCAAAATTGGATAAATAAAGCTTTAACGTCAAAACCTCGCTTATGCGCAAAGCGCATAGCGAGGTTTTTGTGTATGTTGTATTACGATACTTACTTGTTATTTTGACGCTTACTCCTGATTTTTTATGAGGCTTACGTTTTGTCCCAGCCTCATAAATCTTCATTTCTTGCAATTTGCAATTTCTTCCAATTCGCACTCAAGACCAACAAACATCCCTGTACTAACCAAAAGCTTTTCATAACAGCAGAATTACCAAAGTTATATTCTGTCATTCCTTGTAAAACTAAAGCTAAACTTGAAACACACATCATTAAAGCATAAGGATTATTTTCTTGAATGAAGCGTTTAAAGGAATAAAATATAAAGCAGAAAATTAATGTAAGAAAACCTGCGAATCCAATAATGCCGTTTTCTGCAAGCATTTGCATAAAATTATTGTGTGCATGGCTAAGCTTAGGCTCTTTTGCCTTATGAGAAATATACCTATGCTGATAATTATCTTTATACTGTCCTAAACCAACACCGGTTACAGGATGATCTTTAAACATATTAAACGCACTGTGCCATATTAAAATACGCTCAGTATTCGACTGATAATTTGCATCGGTAATTGAACCAAGACGTTTGATAAATGGGGGATAGGAACTTATGCTTGCGCCAAAAGCAATTAATACTATTAAACTAAGCACCGCTAATTTATTGCCTTTTAAGATGTAATATATTAATATTAGCAAAACAACAGAAGCTACTGCCAACCAAGCTCCTCTTGTTAAGTTAAACATCAGAGCAACAGAATTCAAAATAATCAAACACCCTGCTAACCACTGCCATCTTCCAGATATATTCTTTTCCAGAAAACTTATAAAAAGTATTGGCAGATATATGCAAAAATAACCGGCAAATGTCATGGGATGCCCAAAAAAACCGGCAGCACGAATATGATCCACAAGTCCTTGATATATCAAATACAATCCGCCGACTGTAATACCAATAATTGAAAAGACTAATATTTTTTTAGCAGTCTCTGCTTCTTTTATTGCCAAAGTAACAATAAAAAACGGCATCAGACGCCATAACCATAAATCGCTCCATACCTTTAAGCCTTTGCCAATATCTCCGCTAGCAAGTGCTGAAACAAACATAGTAAATATGAAAACAGCAATAGCAAGATAATATTTTTTATCTATTATATATATTGTCTTTCTGTTTTTTAACAAACAAAGAAAAAAACATAACGTCGCTATACCAAGCATCACATTCCCTGCAGCAATGGAAACATAAGATATCAACGCAAAAACTGTTATAGCGCTAACACAGTATTTATCAGATTTTGTTAACAAAAAAAACACTCCTCTTGTGTAAAAAACGCTGTCTCATTATATAATGAAATCGCACGTTTGAAAATTTGAATAAAAATAGTCCATTGCTGTTAAAGAAGGTATTGCTTACCTAGAGGAATACTATGGTACTAAATGCAGTCATTGTACCAGCCCAACCCGCAAATTGGAACCAATTCCCCAAACTTGGACCATTGCCTTATTTTACTACCTTCTTCAAATACTCCAAAAACTTGTCCTTTAAATCTTCTCTTCTCAGCGCATACTCCACCGTCGCTTCCAGATATCCTTGCTTGTCGCCAACATCATAGCGTCTGCCAATAAAATCATACGCATACATATTTTGCTGTTTTGCAAGCACCTTTAATGCGTCTGTCAGTTGAATTTCACCGCCGCGGCCAGGTTCAGTACGCTCCAAAATGGAAAAGATCTCCGGAGTAATAACATAGCGTCCAAGCACAGCTAAACGACTGGGAGCTTCATCCACTGCAGGCTTTTCTACCATGTCGGTTACTTTGAAAATACGCTCAGCAGCAGTAGCTTCACTTGCAACAATACCATACGAAGAAACCTTTTCTTGCGGTACGGTCTGGCAGCCAAGTACACTGCCGCCAGTTGTATTATAAACATCAATCAACTGTTTAAGACAAGGGTTTTCGTCATTATACACAACATCATCACCCAAAAGCACCGCAAAAGGCTCATCACCCACGAAGGATTTAGCACACAAAATAGCATGTCCTAAGCCTTTAGGTTCTTTTTGGCGAATATAGTGTATATTAATATCGGCTATAGCTTTCACCTGCTCCAATAATTCAGCTTTACCATGTTCTTCCAAATTTAACTCTAATTCCGGATTACGGTCGAAATGATCTTCAATAGCTCGCTTATTGTGACCGCTTATAATAAGAATATCCATAATACCGGAAGCAAGTGCTTCTTCAATGATATATTGAATTGTGGGCTTATCTACAATAGGGAGCATTTCCTTTGGACAAGCTTTGGTGGCAGGCAAAAAGCGAGTGCCTAAGCCTGCAGCGGGGATGACTGCTTTAGTGATTGGTTTCATTTCCATTCTCTCCTAACTTTTATTTTCTATAGCCTTGAGGATTCATACTTTGCCATTTCCAAGTATCCTTACACATATCCTCTAATGTACGTACTGTTTTCCAGCCTAACACATTAGCAGCTTTATCAGCATTAGCCCAGAATTCCGGCAAATCACCTGCTCTGCGCGGACCGATTTCGTATTTGATATTTACACCGCTCGCATTATCAAATGCTTTAATAATTTCCAATACGCTATATGGTGTGCCGGTACCGAGGTTGAACACTTCCGTACCTTTATTCTGCGCAGCATATTCTACAGCTTTTAAATGCCCATTTGCCAAATCCATTACATGAATATAATCTCTGCGACAGGTTCCGTCCGGAGTTGGGTAATCTCCGCCAAAAACAGTAAGCTTATCACGTCTGCCGACTGCCACCTGTGCTATATAAGGCATAAGATTATTGGGGATGCCTTGCGGATCTTCACCAAGCATGCCGGAATCATGTGCGCCTATAGGGTTAAAATAGCGCAAAAGCACTACGCTTAAATCCTTATCTGCAACCGTTGCATCTTCAAGAATTTCTTCCATCATCACTTTTGTCCAGCCGTAGGGATTGCTGCAGCTGCCACGCTTCATAGTTTCTACATAAGGAATTTTGTTTTCTTCCCCATACACGGTTGCCGAAGAAGAGAATACAATACATTTTACATCTGCTTCCTGCATACATTCCAAAAGAGTAAGTGTTGTATCAATATTATTACGATAATAGCGAACAGGCTGCTGCACAGATTCACCCACAGCTTTTAAGCCGGCAAAATGAATTACACACTCCAACTTATTTTCACCAAATACTTTACGCATAGCAGCTTTGTCTTTTACATCTGCTTCATATGCAATAACTTTTTTACCGGTAATTTGTTCAATGCGTTCAATAACAACGGGGCTGCTATTGCTATAGTCATCAACAATAACTACGTTATGCCCTGCGTTCAAAAGTTCTACAGCAGTATGCGAGCCAATGTAGCCTGCACCGCCAGCGAGTAAGATGTTCATTTCACTAATTCTCCCTTTATTTTTAATGTATACAGACGTGTCTCAATAGGACAATTTAAATTTGTTACCTTTGAAAAATACACCAGTTAAATGTAGCATAAGTTTCAAGAAATGAATAGAATATACATCAAAACCGCATAATAAGCCTAATTTTTTCATATGCATTGACTCATCCTATATTGTTTTCATTTTTGCGAATCATGTTTTTTGATAATTGTATTTTTTAAATACTTAAACTCCTGCTTATTATAAAAAATCATTATCCAAATGATATTAAATAAAACTGTATAAGCAATTATTTCCAAAGCAAACGATACAATATCATTATTAGGATTCCAGTAACAATACATATAATCTAAAATAAAACCAATTACAAATGTAAAAAAACAATACCACAAAAAATTTTTCCAAAAATCAAAAAAAGAATACCTGAGTCTATTCTTCAAAATTACATATGGCTCAAACCATAAAGGCACTAGGATTGTACTAACCGTCACCGCTAAAAGAATACCTATTAATCCAAAGTACTTAGCTCCAATAAGACTAGTCGTCAAATTAATAATTATCTCTGGTATAGGCATGTACCTTTTTTGCCAAAAAAGACCAAAAGCATCTTCAAAAATCTGTGATGGTTTACGCATAGTAGTTAAGTAAAAATTAATTGATATTAATATTACTATATCTGTAGAAAATATATATTCCTTGCCTAGCCACATAATAATCACTGGATTAAAAAATAAGTAAAAACCTATAGAAATATAAGCTGCAATAGAAGCAGTTATAAAATTTAATACCTTAAAGACTTCTAATTTTTTTTCATCTGTCCCTAGAACAGCTAAATTTCCAATACTTGCTGTTAATGCTCCATAAAGTTGATTCAAAAATGCGTTTACAGCATTTATAATTAAAAGATAATTGCTATATAACCCAACAACAGATAGTCCTATGTATTTGGAAATAATTATATTTGTTGAACTAAATACTACGATACCGCCTAATTTACCAAAAAACAACGCTTTTACATTTTTTGTTATATCTTTCTTTATATAATTACTTAGGCAGTACATATTTTTATTTTTAAGATATGGGTATAAAACATCTACTCTACGGGCAACAAGAATATTTTCTAAAAGTGTAGCAATAACTTTTAAAATTATAAAACTCCAATAGCTCTCTGTGAAAATTAAAAAAACACACTGACAACATCCTAATATAATTTGCATTAACCCTTGATAAAAGTTAGCAATATTCTGCTTTTGGTCAGCAATCAATAAACTTCGTTTATATGAATAAAAATAGCTAATGCCTGTATCTAAAACAAATATTAAATAAATCCATTGTAAATGGTTAATATCAGGTTGTTCTTTTAAAAAAAAATCTAACCATGGGGTTAAGCAAAATCCAGATACTAATATTAGTAAACCTATAACAATATATGATTTTTTAAATACGGACATTATCGCACATACAGTGTTAGTGTCATTAACTGCTAAAGGTTTATACAAACTAAATACCATAGCTGGTCCAATCCCTAACTCAGATAATGATAGTACAGCTAAAATATTTGTAAAAAGCCCATTTATACCCAAATATTCTACAGGTAATATTTTTACAAAAATCATTCTAACTATAAATTGTAAAACTATTTTAATTAAATATACTAAAGCTGTAGATCTAATATTCTTCTTTACCTTATCAATTCTCATAATTTTTCTTGTAACATGGCCATTTCAGAATATAAGAAATCTGGTATGAACTCATACATAGTTTTATTAAGAAACAGCCTCTTCACTTCACTATTTTTATATAAAGGATGTTTGATTTCTTTTTTACTAAAAAAATTTCTATCACACTGTAATAAAGCAACTTCCATAAATTGTAATTTCCAAATAATTTCATGTGCATATTCACTAAATAAGGCTACATCCGAAACCTTAAGAATCTCAATCCATGGTAGCTTAACTATATTTTTAGTTTTTCTTTTTATTAGTCTATATAAAACATAAAACTTCTTTTGATTGTTTAAGCAACTAATCTTTACGCATTGGATATTATACTCATTATGATCTTCATATTCATTACGGATAAGCGGGTCCGTAATTTCACTTGAAATATTCACCTTGTCTAAGATAATATTTGTTTTATGAATATATGGCACTGGGAAAAATTTGCACAAAAGCTTATTTGAATATCTAAATTTAAACACTTTTATCAACATTTCTTCGACAGACTCTCGAGCTGTAAAATCTGCTGCTAAATCAATATCTCGTAATGCTAATTTAAAAGCTTTAAATAGATAAACTCGATACCCTTCGTCAATAGCCCATGTTGTAGGTGTCATATACCTTAAACTTTTTCCATTAATAACTTTTTTTGAATAAATATATCCTAAATAACCTACTACATCATCATCATCATTTAGGATTACTTGCCCATGTAGACAAGGTATATTCTCCTCTACATTAGCATGCTTCCAAGAGTAGGTTAAAAAAGGCTTAGCCCATTCATATAATTGGCTATCCGTTACGCTATTCATCCATGCATAATTACGTTTTAAGCATGCTATAACACCATTTCTATGAACAGCATCATTATAATTGTCTATTTTCACGCTCATTGTTTTTCCTCATAATCAGTTACTAATCTACTAATTTCTGATATAGTAGAAAATTTTTCAGGAACAATATCTTCTGGATCTATTTCAATATTAAAATTTTCTTCTAATAAACTGATTAACTGCACTATAGCAAAGGAATCTAGAATCCCCTTTTCGAATAAATCCATATCATATTTTTCTACTAAATCTTTATCTGAAATTTCGCAAATAATTTCAAAAATCTTCTTTTCCATAATCAACACCCCTTATAATAATTCTTTCAATTTTACTCTATCTATTTTCCCATTAAGATTTATTGGTAAAGCCACTAATCTTAGAATTTTATTAGGAATCATATATTCGTTAACTTTACTTTTAAGCATTAATAAAATTTCTTTTTCGGTAATTTTACCGGAATAAAATAATACTATTTTTTGTTTAACCACATCATATAAGCAACAGCATTGGTCTACTTGCTCTAATGAATAAGCAGCTATTTCAATTTCTCCGAGTTCAATTCTATGACCCATATGTTTTATCTGAAAATCCTTACGTCCATCATATATCAACTCCTTAAATTCATTTCGATGAACCAAATCCCCAGTTCGGTATATAAATTCAGGATATACATCATTAAGTGGATTTTGTACAAAAGCGGCTTTCGTTTTTTGGGGATCTTTATAGTACCCATAAGCCAAAATAGAGCCTTTAACGCAAAGTTCTCCCACATCCCCATCAGTTACTTCTTTGTTATTCTCGTCTAAAATTAAGAGTTTAGTATTTTTACATGCATCCCCTATTGGAACCGATTCATCATCAGCAAGAACCCTACCAATGCGATAAAAATTACATATGTCGGTTGTTTCAGTCGGTCCAAATAAATTAGCAAAACTTGCTTTTGGCAAAGCCTCACGCCACATATTTAATTGTCGTGCAGGCATTACTTCTCCTGCAAATAATACTTGTCTTAGACAAGATATATCTCTCTTGTTTAGTGCTTTTAAATTAGCTACTAAGCATAAAGCAGACGGAACCCAATATATAAAATTTATTCTTTTTTCGATAATAAAATCTAACAATTTAATAGGGAATGAAAACAAAATTTTAGGTATTATAAACATCGTAGCAGCATTCTTTATTGTTTGGTAAATATCCAAAACTGACATACTAAAATAAAAAGGAGTTTGATTACCTAAAATAGTTTGTTCATTTATATCAAAGGATTCACTTACCCATTCGGTATATGCTATAAGAGATTTATGAGAAATAATAACACCTTTTGGTATACCAGTAGAACCTGATGTAAAAAGTACATAAGAAATATCAGTATCAATGGCTTTATCAACAACATTTTTTATCAAGTTATAATCTACAACTGTGTTAATACATGTCTCATAAGTTAATATTATCTTAGTTGAACAGAATGTCTTAATTATTTCTGCATGTTCATTATCCGTTAAAATACAACAAGGATCCAAAACATTACAAATTTTATTCAATCTCTCAATAGGCATTTTTGTATCTAGAGGGGAATAAAAATTACCACTATAATTTACTCCTAAAAAAGCTTCTATGCACTCTACACTTTTATCTAAAAATACAGCAATTGGTTTGTTAATAAGCTGTAAATTTATTATAGAACTTGCTATATGAAGAGCATTTTCACGCAATGTATAAAAATTTGTACTTGTATTTCCATCTGAAAACGCTATTTTATCAGGATATTTTTTAGCCGTAAGATCCAAATAATCTGTCACCATTCTAACCATGCCAATAATTGCCTCCCTATAATTTTTTTATTAACGACATGAGCGTTTTTTTAAATCCATTCTGTTTATAAAAAAATGATTTTCGACATAATCTGCAATAACCAATAAAAACTATTTTTTCAACTTTTTGAAGTAATTGAATAGTAATTAATTTCCATTTTGCTTCTCTACAGATAACAATCTGATCATATGCTTTTCCAGATACATCTTCTGCTCTAATGATTGCAAAATTATCTTTTTTTAAATATAATTTTTGGTTATTTATTTCTGCGTCTCCTTTTATAACACTAAATTTTATTTCTTTTTCAATATTAGATGTATATATACCCAATGCTACTTCAGTACAATCTGCTGACATAATATACTTATATACAAAATTATCTTCAATTGTAATCTTCAGAAAAGCGGGTAAAATATTTTTAACTTCTTTTGTAGAAAAAAATTCGCATTCAGAAATGCCATAGCCATATCCTTCCACATCTAAGATTTGTATGGTACAGCTATTAACAATTTGTCTTGGTATTTCTAATTCTAAAGGTAAACCATCCTTAGGTAATCTATTTGTTTTAATCTGAAACCCATTATCAAAGCTTATTAATAAATTTTTGATATATCCTGTATCTTCTAGATTACCATATATACGAATAAATCGTACATCCTGTTTTTCATTCCAAATAAAAGTAGCTTTCTTATCTTTATCATCAGCTTCAGGTTGCCATAAGTAATTATCAAACTTTATATACTGCGCATCTATATCTGTTAAATTTAATATTTTAAAATCTTTAAGATGTGCTCCTTTTCCAGAACTAACTTGTACTGTAGCTTTATACGATAGTGAATCACTTCTACGCTCAAAAAAGACTTCATCAGAATTAATAATTCCCAGTGCTTTCATTGCTGCTGATTGTGACTTATGACAAAACAAAGCTTGAGTAAGCTTTTTGCTAAACACAAAGTTACCATACTCATTTTTAATAACAGGCATTCGCCATCTATCATTCCATGAATAATATGCTTTATCAATGAATTGCTGAATACAACGTTCATGATTTAAAATAGGCTTCTTGTTTTGTTTTATATTAAAATCATAAAAATCTTGTATAGCAAAGTAGGCTAAATCATACGCAAAACGCTTCAATATTAACGGCGTATAGCTATTATTCTCACGTAATATCTTACCCATTACTTCATCAAAAGATAAAGAAAGCATCCTATGATCAGCATGCGTATCTAAATCAACACATATAATAACATCTGGCATAATGTCTAAGATTATATTTTTTAGATCTTTACAAAAATCCTTGGAATTATATTTACTATGTTTTCCTGATTTTATATATGCATAATCTGATATCGCTTCTATGCCATACGTTTCTCTATAACCTGCTTTAGATTTTACAACATCATTTTTATTATAAAAGATATGACTTTTAGAACTACTATTTAGGGTATCTCCATAACCCAAAACGTAAATATTTTGCTTATTACAACCTAACTTTTTTAAAGATGCTACAGCTTCTCTTATTCTAACGCTTGCAGGTAAAGTATAATCCCCATTGGTACTAAAACATACCTTAACATCTGCCCCACAATTAACAAGATTGCCAATAGTATTACCTGCAATATTTATCTCGTCGTCTTGATGTGGAGCTAATACCAAAACTTTTAATCCTTTTAAATTTTGCTCGTAAAAACTATTTCTAACATCATTTTTCATTGTCTAAAACTCCACAAACTATTCTTATTTCACTTTCCTGGCATCAACACACATTGCATAACCTAAGCCCAACAAAAACCAATAGCAATAGGTTATGTTCAAATTATCGCCTATGCCTGCTGCCAATATGCCGCAAAATGATACCGTAAAAGCAATATAGGGCATTTTATCTTTACTCATTTTAAGCTTTCTGTAAAGTTTTCGCAACAAGACAACTATCGGCAACAGGAAAATTCCTAAGCCTAATATACCGCTTTCCGCAAATCTAGTTGTATATTCACCAAGTCTAGGAAAACCGGAACGCATAATACCCAGCTTTTCTCGGAAGCTTAACCACATTTTTACTTCACCATTTTGAAATGCTTTTTCCGAGAAATAATCAGGCATATAACTGCTGCGCAAACCTTTGCCGACACCAATCATGGGATGCGCTAAACCTATCTTGAAATCTGCTTCCATTACAGAATAACGCGCACGATTACTGCGTTGATCAGGTTTTGCTAAAGAAGCAGCATTGCTTTCAACGTATTGAGTCATAGATTTTTCTATAGATAGCGGTTTAGATTGCTTTGTTACCATACATTGATTAATAAATATATTTCCGGCTAAAAAGGCTGCGCTGCTTACCGCTATTATTTTTCCCCAATGTTTAAGCATCTCTTTGCTTCTGTTAGAAAAGCAAATGATACATAATGTAAAAATCACCAGTTCACCAAGATGAAGTACAAAAGCAGTTCTTGCTTTGGTAAGAAACAAAAAGAAAGTAAGTATGAATGTTACCGCCATATAAAGCTTTGATTTTTGTTTATAAATTTCATACCAAAACCAAGGCAAGGCAAAAGCCATATATATACCATAATATGACGGCTCTGCAAAAATAGACCGCAATTGAGCATTCCACAGCAGTGGAGGCCACCATTGACCATCATCTTTTATAGAATGTATATAAGGATTAATAGTGCTTAATATTTTACCAGCTGCATTACTATTAGCAAGCCAACCAAGTTCAATTACGCTATAAGCAATAATAATTACTGCAGAACACAAAATAGCTTTACCGATAACATTCAATGCACATTTTTTTTCATTACGGATTAGACAATAAATAATATACGCACCACCAAAGCACCAAAATGCTTCCATCAGTACACTCTTAAGCTGACGAGCAATAATCCACGCCTGCATTAATAATTTGCTATCTACATCAACACCATGTGCATGGCAAAAAGCTAATACCTTCGGTAACTTTTCAATTTGGTTTACCGGTCCATTGAGAACTAAATCGTAATACGGATAATTGAATAAGCCTACTATGGTAGAAAGAAGCATGATTGAGATAAAGACAAGAATGTACTTTAAAAATGGCTTAATATCTACGAAAACATTTTTACACTTATATTGGCAATAGAATGTATAAGCAAAAGCTGCAATAAGCGGATACACAACCAGCTTGCTGCCTACCGGTCCGCCTAGAAAATTTAGCTGTATGGGTTTAGGGATGTTGTTGAAGATGAGGGTAAAAATTAATATATATAAAAAGATATTAAAACACTGGACTTTCTTCATGATTCACATACTCCTTAGTTAATGACCAAACAACTTCTTAAGAACAAAAATATATTTCAAAGCAATGGTCATCCTATATTTTACAATAAAAACTTTTATTTTATTTTTTCTCTTACAGAATTTCGCATCTATAGTATTCGGCAAACACGATAGATACTTACCTATTTCTCTATTAACAATCTTAATATTAATTCCACATTTTATTGCTTTTGTTATGCACTCAAAAAGCATAATAAAGCATTTTTGTGGTAATTGAATTACTAAATAATTGCTCCTATCTAACTCTCTAAATCTTTGCATAGAATCAGCTATTCTTTCCCACAACCTATCATTATACACAGACGTTGCTTGAACAGAATGATGTCTATAATAATAAAAATAATCTTGTATTATAGACATCGAATTTATTCTTAACAATAAAGTAAAAATGCCTACCTGATCTTCATTGTAAGATAATCCTATTTCTACATTTAAAATTTCCTGTACAAATTCTCTTTTTATCAATTTAGCACATAAAAAAGGAGGCATCTCAGCCATATCTGTTTTTTCGTTATACAGAAAATTCTTTTTTAACAGACGAACTATATCTTCTTTGTAATATATCCCTATAGGTGTTCTAAGCATAGACTTTTCTTGCTTTTTAGTTTTACTATCATAGTTAATATACTGACATACTATTATATCAGTGTTGTCTTCCATGATTGTATCTAACATTTTTTTAACATATTACAGTCCACAAAATCATCAGTATCAACAAATGTTATGTAATCACCACTAGAAGTCTTAAAAGCATTTATTCTTGCAGCAGTTACTCCTTTATTAGTAGAATGAATAACCTTTATACGAACATCCTTATCAGCATACTCATCACAAATAGCACCACTACCATCAGTGCTGCCGTCATCGACAAGTATAATTTCTAAATTTTTGTATGTCTGATTGACAATACTATCTAAACATGTACGAATATATTTTTCTGCATTGTATACAGGTACAATTACACTTATCAGCATGGCAGAACACTTGCCATTTCTACATAAGTATAATCCAATTCAAAATCAACGGAGCGTTTTACCCCCCCCCGAATTTTTTAATTTATTTTTAAAAATTTTAAATTTTAAAGCCAGATTCAGCTTAATTATCAACCATTTCACTATTCCTTTTAACCCAGCTCTGCTTGCACATTTCAAATTAAAAATTCTATTCCACGGATATTGCTTAAGTAAATTACCTAAATCTTTAGTTGCAAATGTAATTGTATTAGAATATTCTGAGTGCAGATAATATGCATCACACAACCCCATAATACTTTCCCATGCTCGATTAAAGCAAAACTCACCAGCATTGATTCTTTCTGCTAATATTAAATGTTTCGCCATCATATTAGTATAATCCTGCTTCGCAGTTAACCTATATTTATGCGATGCAGATTCCATTAACCTCCGATATCCGTACCACAGATTAAAATCGATAACACTTTTAGGCTTGCTACCCAGCAGCTCAATATTCCATATACCATCTTCTCCCAAAACAATATCTTTGTAAAACAAATACTTTTGAGCCAAACTACTTCTTACTAAACGAGCTACCGGTCCTCTGCTAATATAACCATGCATAGTTTGGAAACCCTTATCATGTAAATCAAACATATTCTGTGCTAAATTTATTCTTCGTTTATCTGATAGCACATTACTTTCATCACTTAATTCTTTAGGTAAGCATAATAAAGTATCAAATACTTTTACCAATCCATATACAATATCCGCATTATGTTCTAAAGCTAGCTTTATTGCACGCTCAACAACATACGGTAATATAATATCATCTGAATCAACAAACATTAAATATTCACCATCAGCATTGTCAATTCCCAAATTTCTAGCATTAGATGCCCCACCATTAGGAATATGATAAACCTTTATACGAACATCTTTATCAGCATACTCATCGCAAATAGCACCACTACCATCAGTGCTGCCGTCATCGACAAGTATGATTTCTATATTTTTGTATGTCTGATTAACAATACTATCTAAACATTCACGAAGATATTTTTCTGCATTGTAAACTGGCACAATTACGCTTATCAGCATCTCTACTCCATCCCAACTATCATTCTTTCATACATTTCCACTAAACTCTTATCAGCCCTCCACCCTAACTTCTGTACCTTATCTGTACCTAAATTAAGATTATGGGGGGGGGGAAATTTTTGTTCGTGTTTTCCATTTGTCGGCACATATACTTTTATCGCTCCATCTGCCAGTTTCTCTGACACCATATGTGCCATTTCAACAATACTGCAATATGTATCCCTGTTGGCAACATTATATGCTTCTCCCGCCTTCCCTGCTAGCAGAATCGTCAAAATTGCTGTTACTGCATCGGCTGTATAAAGATAGCAACGCTTACTTGTGCCAGCTGTCTGCAAAACAATATCCTGCTTGTGCATTGCACAACGCGCAAACTCGGCAAATACTCTGACATCGTCTGCAGCTACACCCGCTCCAAAGGTCTGTGCCAACCTAATTGCCATAGCAGGAACTTTATATTCGCTTGCATAACTTGCACATAAACTTTCACACATCCGCTTTGCTTCAGGATAACAGCTTCGAACAGACATAGTATCTACGGTTGTCCCCTGAGTTTCCGGAATTACGTCATCCGTATGCGGTGCACCATAAACCTCCATGCTGGAAAGATAGACAAAGCCTTGTACACACTTTTTTACAGCTATTTCCAGCAATTTAATTGTACCTGTTACAGCAGTCTTAATAGTTTCTACCGGATGTTCTACGAAAAATGCACTTGCCGTAGGGCTTGCACCATGAACTATGTAGTCAATTGGCATATCTAAATCCGGAAATTTTTCTACTGTTCCAACAACAATGTTTAAGCTATTATGCTCGCCGAATATTGTTCGTGCCTTTTCAATATTTCTTACTAACGCTACTACTTGCAGATGCAAATGTTTTTTATCATTAGCATAAAGCAAGGCATTAATCAATGTAGACCCAATTAGCCCGGTTCCACCTGTTACAAGTATATTCTTATTGCGCAGCTTTTCCCAATCTATACTGGAACAAGCAGCAACAAAATTCATATCTTCCAAATAAATCTTACTTTGCATAATCATAACCCCAATATCTGCATATTTTCACGAGCATCAATAATTGCTCTAAAAATATAGAAATCTGCCGGTGTCGTAATCTTTATATTCTCCGCTGGACCAACCACGGTTGAAAGCTCGCAACCATAATGCTGCATAAGGCTGGCAGAATCAATAAATTCTAACTTTCCTTCTGCTTTAGCTCTCTCGTGATTGGCAAAAATATCCCCTAAATAAAAGCATTGCGGTGCTTTTGCCATTTCACATTCAGAACGATCAAAAATATTACCTACATGCCCATTCTTCTGCTTTAAGACTATAGTTTCAATAGCCGGAGAAACAGTAATTGCACTGCCATGCTCATTAACGCAAAGAATATCATCTGTAATAATCTGTTCATTAATCAGCGGACGCACGCCATCATGGATAAGGACAACAGTATCAGCCGGATATCTATTATGTGCAGCGACAAGGCCATTATATATAGATTCTTGCCCATTAATTCCACCAGGAACTACATCCAAAGCTTTACTAATATTAAATTTTTCTAAAAGCTCCTTGCAATATGGAATCCAATCTTCAAGACACACCACAACTATTCCATCAATTTTCGGATGATGTTGAAAATGTTCTAATGTATAAATTATTATTGGTTTACCATGCAGCTCTAAAAACTGCTTAGGCTTAGAAGCTGTATTCATACGCTGGCCTGTTCCTCCAGCAAAAATAAGTGCTATGTTCATTTTTTAGTCCTCCATTTAACAGTATCAGCAAGAGATTCTGTTAAAACCTTGAGCTTGTTTTTACACTTTTTACCATACTCAAATTTAACGAGATCATTTCTGGTAATAACATTGGATTTAGCAAAAAATACTGTGTTTTAATTTTTTATAAGCTATTTCAACATATTTTAGTAATTCATCTAGTTCAAATAGATTTATTTCATTATTTTTCATGATAAAATCCCCTTTGGATGCTATTTTTCTCCACTGCAAACCTTTTCTATCAACTTGCAGACTTATTTAGACAATCTATAGTAATTGATTGTCATCCTCATCAAGTAAATATGCTACCATGTCATGCGTTTTACGCTTTTCCACCGGCGGCAGCTGCATATAATTTCCATAAAGACCTTTCAAATAACTGTCCCAACAAGAAAATGTCGGAAACCTATGCCCTTCAAACTCTACTTCAACTTCTTTTTCAAATTCACTCTTTAACATACGCTCGCCAACACCATATAACCCCCAAGTTATTGCACCAACATACTTTGATGTTTCATATGTATATTGAGAAGCGATTTTTTCAATTTTATCAATGCATCTTTTTTTACCATAGATTTGCGCCAATGGTTTTAACAAATACTTGCTATATTTTCTAAAAGCTGTTTTACCTTCACCAAGTTTAGCACTGCTCAAATTAAGTACAGTTCTGTAAAAAATACACTTATCATATATATTTTGTACTTCAGTTAAATTCTCTGGCAACCCATCAACAGGGAAAATATCAATCCAAAGATTAGTATCAACATCACTTTCGTTAAACTGAGATAGCACCTTAGTTCTAATATCAATAACTTTAGTAAATGGTGCTGAAAAATTCTTTAGATAATCAGACTTTAATTTATAGCAAGATTGTGCTTGAGAGTATGACCTAATAAATCTATCATAATCAGGTCTAGGCATACATACATCAATATCATCGTCCCAAGGAATAAAGCCTTTATGACGAATCGCACCTAAAAGAGTCCCTCCAGATAGATAATATCTAAGATTATTTTCTTGGCAGTAATCATCAAACTCCAACAATATATTTAATTCTATTCTTTTGATTTCAGCACCACTTAATCGTTGCATATAGAATCATCCTCACAAAAAAATTATTTAAATAAGATTTTTAGCTTTTGGGTAAATTTTTCTCCAAATAATAAAGTAATATCAATTTTCACCCTATGCCTAAACCTTTCCCAAGGCGTTAGCCAACTACCACTAAAATGATGAATCGTGTAAGTCTTATCTGACTTGTAAATTCTGCCATCCATCAAGCTTTTAGCGCAAAGATACTCAAATGGAAATAAAGCATAATTATCGCCAAAAATCTGAAATGTATTATTCAACCTAACATCATATTTTGTTTTAGTCATTTTGGTTATCGTCTCAACATTGGTTGTCGTATCATAACTGCCATCTTTATTAACAAAATGCTTATTTTCATAATATGACAACAAATAGCCAATCCATTCATTCTCCCGACAGGAAGCAAAGGTTCCTGTCGGGATTTTAGTCTCCGACTCAAATCCCGACCAAGCATTGTAATGCAACAAATCGTCCAATGGCTTACATACCTCTACATCAGTATCCATATAGATGCCACCATAATCAAATAATACTTTTAAGCGCACGTAATCAGTAATAAACGCCCACTTTTTAGCTTCATAGGCTTCTTTTACGTAATCACAACAATTAATGTCAAAATTACTTTCGTTCCACTCCTTGATTTCATAATCAGGACAAAGCTTACGCCAAGTTGCAATATATCTTTGCACATCTTCCGGTAATGGATTGCCACCAAACCAACAATAATGAATTATTTTAGGTATTGCTAAACGATTTTTATCGCCAATGCGCACATTAATCTCGGGGGGGGGGTACTGCATGATAAATTTCCTTTCTTAGTTACAATATTTCTATAACATACAATAAGATAACGCCTCATAAATTTGACAATAGAAAACAAAGAACATAAAATCCATATGAAAGAATTTATATATCCCTTCTTCTTAAGTATATTAAATGTATCCAACTCTCCCTGCTCTATTTTTAGTAAATTGCCACTCAATCCGCCGGCACCATAAATTTCTTTAAATGAAGCAGCCAAAACTTCATTTATTAGTACTCCTGAATAATCATGACAATATTCTAGCCATAACAAATAATCTTCAGAATATCGTTTACCTAGCATAAATCTATGCTTATGTATATTTCTTAGCATTACTGATGGAGTACCACCTCTAGGATAATGTTTAAATAGATATCTCTCAAAATAAATTTTTATAATTTTGTTTTTCGAATAGCAGACGGATCTTTCATTGAATTTAGAAATATCTTCTTCTGTAATCGTATCCATATGATGGCATGAAAAATATATGTTTTTATGCTTTATCATATAGTTGTACTGCAATTCTAATTTCTGCGGATGCCAAATGTCATCACTATCAAAGCAATATATTCACAATTAGCTACTTCCCATCCAGTATTTCTTGTTTCTCCAGCACCTTTATTGGTATCTTGAAAAATTAATTCTATATTTAAATACTCAGTATATTCTTGCTGTATTGCTTCTAAGATAAATCTATTATTTACATCTGTACTACAATCATCAACTATAATCACCTCTTTAGGTAATAATGTTTGCCTAGCTACCGAAGCAACTGCCCTTCTTGCCTCAGCAGCAGAATTATAAACAGGTATAATTACAGAAACATCTGCTTTCATTACATTCTCCATAATCATTTTCTTAATTTATTTTTATACACACATACACGTAACCAATTAGGAATTATCCTTATAATAGTTCTAATAATACAATTAAACTCAAAATCTACTACACCTATATATCGTGAATTGTAAAGGAATTTTTGAAACTTTATATCCTGCTTCAGATATTTCCATCCACCACGTCTAGCAAACATCTCATCATCTGCTCTAACATTTACCAGATATTCAGACAAATTTTCTACTTTATGCCCTTTCTGAATTATTCTTATCCACAAATCATAATCCTCAAACCATAAAAAATCTCTGTAGTTGCCACTATCCAACACAGCTGACTTCTTCAAAATCAAAGTCATATGTCTAAAAGGATTACGTTTCTTAGAAAATTTAACAATTTCATCATATGTGCAAGGTAAATCTGTTACAGTATCTGGTTCATCAGGATTCGTTGAAAACTCTGTAATACAACTGCCTAAAATTGCTAAATCCTCATGCTTCTCCAAATACGCAAATTGCTTTTCAAAGCGATGCTTATCAGCGATATCATCTGTATCCATTCTCGCAATATAATCATAAGAACATGCTAAAACACCATCCCGCAAGGCCAATCCTAAGCCTCTATTCTGCTCAAAAGCAACTATTTTAAACAACTTAGGGTATCGCTCTACATAATCAGCAATAATGGCGTCAAGCTCATCTGTTAACCTGCCATCCTTTACCAAAACAATCTCTGTTGGTAGCAAAGTCTGATTCAATATACTGTCCATAGCAACTTTAAAGTACGCAGGATTTTCTTTTTTATATAAAGACATTAAACAGGAAAATTTCATCAATACGCACCCTTTCTCATCGCCACAACAGCAAAAGTCTTAAACAGCATCACAATATCAATCCACACACTCCAATTGCGCACATACCAGCTGTCAAGCAGCACGCGCTCGTGATATTCGATATCACTGCGTCCGCTCACCTGCCACATACCGGTAATACCGGGCTTCACCATCAGGTAATCGCCCACATATTCGCCGTAACGCTCCAACTCCTCCTGAATAATAGGCCTTGGTCCGACAAGGCTCATTTCACCCTTCAGCACGTTAAAAATCTGCGGCAGCTCATCAAGGCTGGTCTTGCGCAGGAAAGCACCGCTTTTTGTAATACGAGGGTCATTCTTAAGCTTGAAATCACGTTCCCATTCTTCACGCGCAGCAGGATCATTAGCCAAAAGCTCTGCCAGCTTTTCCTTGGCATCCACACACATACTGCGGAATTTGTAGCAAGGAAACGGCTTGCCGTCCTTACCGATACGGATATGCTTAAAAATTACGGGGCCGGGGCTGTCCTTATAAATCCAAACAGCGATAAACAGCAAAATCGGTGAAATCGCAATTGTACCGATAATTGTCAGCGTATAGTCAAATACAGTTTTCAGCATTCTGTTAAATGGTCTTGCCAAATTATTCTTCAAGCGCAGCACAACCAGCTTCTCATTAAACAGGCTCTCTATTTCCAAACTGCCCGTCGGTATACCAACAAAGTTTGGAATTACACCGATGTTTTCGACCAAAGGCTGAATACGATAAATCAACAAACCCAAAGCCTCATCCCGCAAACCCGGCGCAGCAATAAACACGCGCTTCACACCGGTTTTGGCAATAACCTTTTCGGCATCAGCAAAACCGCCCAATACAGGATACCGATCCAAAATACCATGCTGCACCTTGTTATTCTCTAACAGGCCGACAATCTTATAACCCATGCCAACGTCACTGCTAATTGCCTGCGCAAGGAGCTCTGCCGTTTTGCCGGCGCCTATAATCAGCACCGGAATCTGCAGCAGCTGTTTTTTTATCAGGTACTTCTTAGTTGCATAACGCAGGATAGCAATAAACAGGAAAACCAAAACGGCAAAAAGCAATACAAAAAACCTGCTGGTCCTTTCCGCAATTTGCGCTACATAAAGCACAAATACCAATGCTGCCGTACCATACAGGCAGGAATGAAAAATCTGCTCAACCTCTTTGTAAAAAGGCATCCGTCGGCTGTAAAGCTGGCGCATAGTAAAAAATACCATATAAAGAACGGGGAAATTCACCCAAAAATTCAACCAGGAAATATGCAAACTTGTTGCGTTAAAGAAAAAATTGCGCAAAAAAACTGCGCTCTGCTCCGCTGCTACAATTGCCAGATAATCCAACAATACAAATAAAAATATTAAAACGATTTTTTGGTTATTCTTATACACATCCATACTCCCCTATTTGCAATATCGATAAATCTGCTATTCCTTGCGCAGATAAAATTGATTGTCATTTAAAGCACGCTGTCCGCACACTTATTTAACGACCATTTATCCAATATTTATTATACCCTCACGCACCTATATAGTCAATCAACTACAAGGTTAAATCTTTATACTCTTTCATTTATAACATTATTATGCATCGTAACAACTGGCTTCTTGTTTTTATTATTCAGCAACACCTGTTATATTAAAATTCACCGCTCATCGGCAATTTCTTCCAGCAAAAAAGCTCCGGCAACCGCCGGAGCTTTTTTTGCGCAACTAATCAGGAACAATCCTGTTTATTAATCGTCAGTCCTGAGGATAAAACCCAGAAGGAGCATAACTGAGATTAATCATAATATTTTTCACTTGAGTATAGTGCTTCAAAATCATCTTGTGAGTTTCACGGCCGATGCCGGAGGTTTTGTAGCCGCCGAAGGGAGAATGCTCAGGAATCTGGTTATAGGTGTTCACCCACATACGGCCGGTTTCCACATTGCGTGCTACACGGATAGCCTTGTTAATATCCTTAGTCCAAACAGCGCCGCCGAGGCCGTATTCGCTGTCATTAGCCATAGCCACAACCTCATCCTCATCGTGGAATTTGATAACTACGGCAACAGGTCCGAAGATTTCCTCCTGCGCCACACGCATATCATTGGTTACGCCGGTAATCAAAGTAGGTTTCATGAAGGCACCCTTAGCCAGCTCGCCCTCTGTAAAGCGTTCACCGCCGCAGGCAATAGTAGCGCCCTCCTGCTTAGCAATTTCAACATAGCTCAGGATTTTCCTGATTTGGGTTTCGTTGATTTGAGAACCCATCTGAGTATCATCATGCCACGGCAGGCCCACCTTAACCTTGTTGAAGGCTTTGACTAAGGCTGGTACGAATTTATCATAAATGGTATCCTGCACAAAGATACGGCTACCTGCACAGCAAACCTGACCTTGATTAAAGAGAATACCCAGTTGAGCACCGTCAATAGCCTGCTCAAAATCGCAGTCATCAAAATAAATGTTGGCACTCTTGCCGCCCAGCTCCAATGTTGCCGGGATAATGCGTTCTGCCGCAGCCAAGCCTACGTTACGGCCAACCTCGGTGCTGCCGGTGAAGGCCAGCTTGGCAAAATTCTTGTGCTCCAGCATATATTGACCGGTTTTGCTGCCGGCGCCGGTAATAACATTGAACACGCCTGCAGGCAGTACGCCGTCAATCAGACGGGCAAATTCCAGAATCGAAAGGCTTGCTTCCTTAGAAGGCTTCAGTACAGTGCAGTCGCCTGCTGCCAGCACCGGTGCCAGCTTCCACGCTGCCATCAGGAACGGGAAATTCCAGGGAATAATCTGACCGACTACGCCGATAGGCTCACGCAGGATGATAGACAGGAACTGCTCATTAAGTACGGAAGCCTGACCTTCCTCCGCTAAGATACAGCCGGCAAAATAACGGAAATGCTCTGCTGCCATCGGAATATCCACGTTCATGGTTTCACGAATCGGCTTGCCGTTATCCATGCTTTCTACCATCGCCAGATGCTCTTTGTTAGCATCAATAATATCGGCAATTTTATTCAGCAGAGCGGCACGCTGTGCCGGGGTTGTCTTTTTCCAGGTTTTGAAGGCTTCCCAGGCTGCTGCGGAGGCTGCCTCTACATCCTCACGGCTGCCTTGGGCGCAAACTGCCAGATGGCTGCCGTCGGCAGGGCTTTCTGCATTATAGGTTGCGCCGTCGGATGCGTTGCGCCACTGTCCGTTAATGTATAAACCATATTGTGCTTGTAATTTTACTTTTTCCATAATAATGATAATCCTCCTCATTTGGCTCTTGCCCTTCACGCCGTTGTGACGGGACTTGTTTTTGCGATGTCACTATTGTATAATCAAAATGGTTCTATTAAAAGAATCAAAAAGTAAAAATATTTTAGAACCAAGGAGAAACAACACCTATGTTAACATATGACTTAGATAAACGCGGCAGCACACCGCTCTATGATTACTTATACCAATGCATCCGTCAGGATATCATCAGCGGCAGACTGCAGGCAGGCGAACGCTTACCCTCCAAGCGCACGCTGGCACAGCATCTGAGCGTAGGCATCATCACCGTGGCCAACGCTTACGCCCAGCTGGCGGTAGAAGGCTACATTACCTCACGCGAAAAGAAAGGCTACTTCGTAGAAGACGTCAGCAGCTACCGCGTGCGTCGTAAGACTGCAGCAGCGATGCTGCCGGAGGCAGCGGAGCGCGAATACTTTGCCGACTTCAAGGCTAACCGCATCAGCCTGCAAAACTTTCCGCTGGCAACCTGGACACGCCTGATGCGAGAAACGCTTTCCGTACACAACGAAGAGCTGCTCAAAACCGTTCCCTACAAAGGTGTCTACGAGCTGCGCAAGGCTATTGCCGACTATCTGGCACACAACCGTGCTATGGAGGTTGACCCATCGCAAATTATCATCGGTGCCGGTACGGAATATCTTTACGGCCGCCTGCTGCAGATGTTCGGCCATGCCTGCACCTTTGCCATTGAAGAGCCAGGCTATAAAAAATTTGCCTCCATCTCCGCCAGCTTCGGCAACCCTTGGAAATATATTCCTATTGACGACAACGGTCTAATGATCGACAAGCTGGAGGAAAGCGGTGCCGACGTAGTGCATCTTTCCCCCGCCAACCACTTCCCCACCGGCATTGTTATGCCCGTAACGCGCAGGCTGGAGCTGTTCGAATGGGTAAACCGCATTCGCAAGCGCTATATAATTGAAGATGATTACGACAGTGAATTCCGTTACACCGGGCGCTTCATCCTGCCGCTGTACGCGCAGGATACGCAAAGCCGTGTCATCTATATGAACACCTTCTCCAAAAGCCTTGTGCCCTCGCTGCGCATCAGCTACATGGTGCTGCCGCCGCGTCTTTTGGAGCGCTACGAACAGACCATGAGCTTTTACAGCTGCACCGTATCCAGTTTTGAGCAGTACACGCTGGCACGCTTTATTTCCGAAGGCTATTTTGAACGCCACATCAACAAAATGAAAAACTACTACCGCGAGCAGCGCCACAAAATTCTGGCTGCCATCCACTCCTCGCCGCTGGCCGCTGTTTCGCAGATAACCGAACGCAACGCCGGTACGCATTTTGTACTGCATATCAACACCAAACTGACGGAAGCAGAAGTGCGCAAGGCAGCACTGGCAGCAGATATGTGCCTTTCCTTCTATTCCGATTACAGCCATAACACCGAAGAAAATAACGGCTGCACGCTCGTTATCAATTACGCTGCCATCGAGGCAGATAAAATTGCCGCGGTAATAGAACGATTAAGCAGCCTGTTCCCCGAATGCAACCAGATAAGCTGAATAAATACAGACCAGATGCAATATAGTAAAAAAGCATGCACCGCTTCTTACAGCAATGCATGCTTTTTGCTTTAATTTTTACAGTTCGATTTTCTGTACGTTGGCAATAGCCTCTTTGGCTTCGGCAATAATACGCTCCATAACATCCTTGCAGGGCAGAATATCATTCAGCACGTTCAGGCTCTGACCGCACATAACGGTACCGTTGGTAACATCACCTTCCACAAGACCTCTGCGGTTGGTGCCTGTACCCATAGCCATCAGCTCTTCATTCGGAGCACCGGCGATTTCACGCGCGGTATAAGCATCGGTAAAGGCATTGGAAAGGCAGCGTACACCAAGATTACGGCTGTAGCCGGTTGCTACGCTGTCAGTATCGGTTGCCTTAACAATAGCCTCCTTAGCAGCAGGATTAGCCGGGCATTCCTCAGTCAGCAGGAAACGGCTGCCCATCTGCACACCTGCAGCGCCCATCAGCAAAGCTGCAGCCAACGCACGACCGTCGCTGATACCGCCTGCAACAAGCACCGGAACAGATTTAATCTGCGGCAGCACGTTTTCCATCAGCGCCATAGTAGTCTGCTTGCCGATGTGACCACCGGCCTCCATACCTTCAATAACCATAGCGTCAGCGCCTGCAGCTTCAATACGCTTTGCCAGCTTAACATTAGGTACTACCGGAATAACCTTGATGCCTGCAGCATGAAATGCAGGAATGTGCGGTACAGGGTTGCCTGCACCCAAAGTAACAAAGGCTACCTTTTCTTCGCACAGCATAGCAATGATTTCCGCAATGTTAGGAGCCATCAGCATAACGTTAACGCCGAAGGGCTTGTCGGTCAGAGATTTTGCCTTGCGCACCTCGTCACGTGTCCATTCCACAGTGCGGCCGCCGCTGCCGATGATACCGGCACCACCGGCGTTGGAAACTGCTGCAGCCAGCACAGCGTCACTCGTCCACGCCATACCACCCTGGATAACAGGATATTTTATACCTAAGAGCTCAGTTAATTTAGTTTTCATGATAATCACCTCGCAACAATTTTACACGCCTATTATATACTATTCTCCACGCAGTAATCGTGAATTATTTTTAAACTTTACCAAGTTTGTAAAGAATGTAACTAAGATGCAGTTTTAAGGTGCAAACTTACACTTAATTGTAGTTTTTTGTCCATAAAATTTGACATCAGGCTATAAAAATTGTAAAATTTTATGAGTACCCTGAAAGACTTCAGGACTGTTGTTTTTTATTTTTAACCGTATTGGCTGCAATAAAAAGCATTAAGGTCGAGGCGACTTGATGTATATGGTGCTTTATCAGCAGCTTGCTAAGTTCATTCCACGCAGGCTGCTCAGAAAGTGCC